>Ga0335081_10009644_pt1 | contig 15558 bp, 16 predicted proteins | sample Lox_Sample_35_FD_206713 | JGI IMG/M metagenome (GOLD analysis project Ga0335081, IMG submission 206713) | Soil microbial communities from Loxahatchee National Wildlife Refuge, Florida, United States - Lox_Sample_3.5 | ecosystem: Environmental > Terrestrial > Soil > Wetlands | place: USA... | reverse complement strand
GAGCATCCGGAGAGGAGAAATGCACCGAAAGGGCTCGTGGCTCCGTACGCCGTGGGCAGTCGCCTGGTTTGAAGCGGCTGCTCCACCAAGACTCTATCGAAGGGCGAACCAGATTCCCCCGGTTCGCGATGCCACAGAGAGGTGAAGCGTACAGATTATGGGGACGCACACCCAGTCGCCAACCGCGACCGGTACACCCCAAGCCTATTCTAGCCGGATTGGCTCTGTTGTCAAGCCATTCCGAGCCCCTTCGGTGGCGTTGTAAGTCTTTTATTTCATACACTTACACGTAAGGTACACCACATACTAAGCCAGTCTTGCAGACCCCCCGCGTGCCCAGTTTGCTCTGGAAAGGCGCACCAAAGATGCTGATTTCGACCTGGGCAGCGACAACTCATCCGAGTTGTGTTGGTGTGCTTTATGGGAAGCAATCCCCGCTTATCGCACCGATAAATTGTTTCAATTTCCATTTCTGGGTTCGATTTGCTATCACAGTATTTCAGCGCAAGAGGGATAACAGCGTGAGCCAAATGACACAGCAGGACCAAAGAAAATGGCGCGAATTGCGCGACCAGGCCACCAGCGAGAGCGACCGTAACAAGGTGCTCGACGTCCTCCTTGCATTGGACCAGATGGTGGTGGAGCTCTCCATGCGTGTCTACAACGTCCCACGCCGCGATCAGTTCATCATGCGAGAACAAAACCGGCGCCTGCACGATGCGGTCCGGGAACGCGTGCCCCGACTCGCAGAGCCGTCTCGAAGTACGCCTTGACGTCCCGAGGATCCTGGTGCTCAGGTTTACCGACAACGGGTTCCGAATGATTCGACTCCCGCTCATCGCCCGTCGAGGGTAGAGATCATGAGGGTGTAGGTGGGCCCACTGTGACCGTGAAGAACCTAATGTTTTTTCCGAAAGAGTTGGAGTGTAAACTACGAAACTCAGAGAAATCCTTCCTTAGCGAGTCATCGAGATTCACAACCCATCCTGCTTGGCCCACCCAGACCGTATCACCAGATGAAAAGTCGCCCTTGTGCGCCAGTTCATTCCATTGCTGAAGAAACATCTGAGGGGTAAAACTCCAGAGATCCTGCATCGTGGAAATGATCCGGCGACCGCCACAATTAAAGACCAGAAAACCTGGAATCGATCCGTCGTAAACGATCTGCTGCTGCTGGCACAGGTAGTGTCCGAGCAAGACGCCGCTCTCGTAATCCACGAAGAGCGGCGCAGAAGGCGGTATTCCGTCTCGCACGAACCGGATCGCTTGCTCCATGTGTTTTTGTTCCTGATCGGCCCGGGAAATGTACGGATACCGCGACGGAAACGCCCAACAAAGCAGCACGATTCCAGCCGCCGCCGCGAGGCCAGCCCACTTTCGCTCCTGGGCGATTCCAGCCAGGAACAGGCTGATCCCGGCAATGGCGAAAATAGCCAGGAATGTTGAATGCCGGGTACCGCCGTAGGGATACACATCGAGAACGCCCAGCCCACCGTTGATTGCGAAGGGAAGAATCAGAAAGGCTGCGAACGGAAGTACGGTCGGTCCGGAAATGGGCGGCGAAACTTTTTTCCTCAGGAGGAAGACTATGCCTGCGATGAACATCAAGGCGGCAATATCCCCGACCGCAAACTGTCCAAAAAGATATTGGAACACGCTGAAGCTTCTCGCCACCATGAAGACCAGCAGGCTTCCCTGGCCGGAATGAAAATATGACCGGCGAAGCCAGCTATCGAGGGCTTGCTTCGCCAGGCTCGTGCCTTTGATCCGGGAAATGTGGGTTACATATAGAAAACTCGCAAGACCGAGCTCGCCGGTCTGGCCCGCAACCCACGCCATTCCAAGTTTGGCGGTCGTACCGTGGTAAACGATGCGCCAGAGTGAGTAAATGCCTAAGACGGCAGCGAGCACGAATGCCGAATAATGGGAAAGCATACTCAGGCAAATAAACGCCGAGGCGAGCAGGATGGTGCTCGCGGAATTCGCGGCCAGGGCTTTTTCCAACAAGTATGCTGCACTGACCGCGAACAACAGCATGAATTCGTACTGCCGCACTTCCGCGGAAAGGAGCACCAGCGGGGGAAGCAGGCTCACGAATAGCAGTCCCGTCAGAGCGGCTAACTTCCCAAACAATCGGTTCATCCATGCGAAAAAAACCCAACAGAACGCCGTCCCCGCCAGAATGGAAGGAAGGCGAAGAACGAACTCCGATGTCCCGAGACTGCGCCACGCGTAGAGCAGAAATATCAGCAGTGGCGGATGTGCCATCGTCAGGCTGGCCCTGTATGCCAGTGTCCACGACGATTGATTAGCAACAAAAAAATGCAGCGCTTCATCCGGGTCGAGAAAAATTCCTCTTGCTGTCCAGAGACGCAACACAAAACCCAGGGCTAGCAATACCGAAGCGGCCAGACGGAAGTGCGTATCAAGCCAAATGTCCAGAGAATTCTCCGACATTGCGTGGTTGATCATAGGTTGGACAGGCCTTACGCTCATACTCGTCCGTATTATTGTCGAAAGTGGTGCCGATTATCTATTGCCGCGGATTAGCCTTGCCCGGCGCAATCCTGGTCGGGAGCGAAATGATTTGTTGGTGGGAAAAGTTCGATAAGAGGAGAAGCCCCAATTGTGAAATCGCTCACGGGCGTTCTTCTTTCTGTCTACTGGCGACGGCTTGTTTTTCGAGCAAGCGGTGGTACTGGTGCCGGGAGGGGGACTTGAACCCCCAAGGTACTAAGTACCGGCGGATTTTGAGTCCGCTGCGTCTGCCAGTTCCGCCATCCCGGCGTGGGAATAACAATCACAGGTTAGCATAGCCGTAATTTCCCGCGAAGGCCTGCTGGTCTCAAATCCAACGGTGGGGGAGATCACGCCACAACGGGCTTCTCGCGTTCGACTGGCAATCCTGCCAGAAGCCAGGCGTCGAATCCACCGAGCACGTTGGTTACGTTGCGAAATCCGGCGCGCTGCAGCAGGCTGCACGCGATCATGCTGCGATAACCGCTCTTGCAATGAACCGCCACCGGCGCATCCCGATCAATCTCGGGCGCAGCCACTTTGAAATTATCCAGGGGCCACCAGGCGGCTTCCTCGATGTGTCCGGCTTGCCATTCCGGCTCGCGGCGAACATCGAGCACCGCCCACTGATCAGCCTGCAGACGCTGCCGGAGGGTCTGTACTGAAATCTGCGGCGTCTCGGCAAGCGGCAATCCAGCCTGCTTCCAGCCAGCAACCCCGTCTTTCAAGTATCCGCGCGCATCTTCGATTCCGACCCGAGCCAGTCGCAAGCGGGCTTCCGACAACTGTTCTGGTGATTCCGCAATCAGCACCGGGCGGGCGGACAATCCCAACACCGTGCCTGCCCACGAAGCGAACTGTCCGGAAAGCGCGATGTTAACTGAGCCCGGCACATGCGCGGCGGCAAACTGGTCGCCGGGCCGGACATCGAGAGCGATGACTCCGTCGTCGAGGAGAGCTTTCAGATCATTCGCCAAAACCGGCGTTAAGGCCGGAAGGTCCGAGAGGGAAGCGGCGCCGGCGCGGTTGATCTCCGCATCCTGGAGGAAGTAATCCGGGCGCGTTGGCAGATTCTCGGTGAGCTGCCGGATGAATTCCTCTCTGGTCTTGATTTGCAAAGCATAGTTGGTAAGCCGTTCAGTGCCGATGGTGGAGGATCGCTCGGCGCGCATGTTGCGTCCGCAAAGTGAACCTGCGCCGTGGGCGGGATAGACCAGCACATCATCTGATAGTTTCAGCAGCTGGTTGTGGAGGCTGTCATAGAGCAGACCCGCCAGTTCCGCCGGCGTATGTGTCTTCGAGAGATCGGGACGTCCAACGTCGCCCAGAAAAAGAGTGTCGCCGGTTAGAACCGCCCAGGGCTTGGAAGACTTTTCTTCGTCCGTGACCACCAGGCAAATGCTTTCCGGGGTGTGGCCGGGAGTTTCCAGAACGGAGATCCGCGCTTTGCCAACCCGTAGCGTGAAACCGTCGTGCACGCCGACGTGGGGAAACGCCGCGCCGGCACGGGCGCCGATGTAGATGGTCGCACCGGTGCGAGCGGCGAGCTCTTTGTGCCCGGAAACAAAGTCGGCATGGAGGTGGGTTTCGAAGATGTGGCGGATCTTTACCTGATGTTCATCGGCAGCTTTCAGGTAGATATCCACATCGCGCTGGGGATCGACCACCACCGCCTCGCCTTCGGAGGCCAGCATGTAAGAAGCATGAGCCAGACAACCCAGGTAAAACTGTTCGAAAAACATGGTTCTCCCCCTCACACTCAATTCTAGACCAATGTCGTGAAGCCACAAATGGCCCGGACAAGGTTCTTAGGCTCTGGAATTCCGGCCTCCCATCCCGTTCCTGGAGCGCACCGGAATTGTCATTGTGCGCCTCGAGGCTATGGTGGTAGGTTGCCGTCATGAGCGAGCTCCGATCCCCGGGTGCAAATTCTCGCACCACGTCGTCCGAAACACCTAAACTCCAAACTCTGACCGCTTCCAGCTTTTGCCCCAACTGCGCTGCGCAACTGAAACCGCACTGCTGCAAGCTGAGCTGTCCGCGCTGCGGGTTTTACCTGAGCTGCGCGGATTTCTACTAGAGAAGCGGCACTTAGCATTTAGCACTCAGCATTTGGCCCGGCGGGTTCCTGGGCGGCACCACGAACAGTGCTAGGCTAAATGCCAATTGCTAAGTGCCAAGTGCCGATCCCCTGACACATCGCACGCTTCCATCTACAATGGTTAAGCCATCAAACTTCATAAAAGGAGCTTCACATGCAACGCAAAGCAAGCGCTATCTGGAAGGGCGGACTGAAGGACGGCAAGGGGTCAGTTTCCTCGGCCAGCGGCGTTTTGAACAACACGCCGTATTCGTTTACGACGCGTTTTGAAAACGGCCAAGGTACAAACCCCGAAGAACTCATCGCTGCTGCCCACGCCTCCTGTTTCTCGATGGCGCTGTCGGTGCAGCTGGGCACGGCGAACCTGACGCCCACTAGCATCGAGACGTCTGCCACTCTTACTTTTGAGAAACTCGATAGCGGCTGGACCATCACTGCGAGCCATCTCGATGTAGTCGGGCGGGTACCGGGAGCGGACCAGGCGACATTTCAGAAACTGGCAGACAACGCCAAGAGCGGATGTCCGGTCTCGAAGGTATTGAAAGCCGACATCACCATGACGGCAACGTTGGCAGCGTAGATTTGGTAACATCCCGCGGCAGCCTGTAGAATGTTGGCTGTAGTTTCTTCCTGACGGATGGCCCGCGAGGGCCGTCGCCCAGTATTTTTGCCATCGTGGCGGAATTGGCAGACGCGCATGGTTCAGGTCCATGTACCCGCAAGGGTGTGGGGGTTCGAGTCCCTTCGATGGCACCACTCAATTAAAATGTCCTTCCGTTAGTTCGGGATCTACCATGCCCGTCAGCCTTGAGCAGATTGTCGCTGCTACCCGACGCAACGTATCGGAAGCCCGGCGCTCGGCTGACCTGCGCGAACTGGAAGGCCGGGCTCAGAAGCACGTCCCGCGCGGCTTTCGGCAAGCGCTGTCGAAGCAAAGCCTCGCTGGGCCGGCCATAATCGCGGAATTGAAGAAAGCATCTCCTTCGCGTGGCCTGATTCGTGCGGACTTTCACCCCGCAAGTCTGGCTGTGGAACTGGAAGGCGCGGGAGCGGCAGCGATTTCCGTGCTCACCGACGCCGAGTTTTTTCAAGGCTCATTGCAGAACCTTCAACAGGCTTCGGTCGCCACACATTTGCCTTGTCTGCGCAAGGACTTCATCGTAGATGAATTCCAGTTGCTCGAGGCTCGCGCCAGCCATGCTGATGCGGTGTTGCTGATTGCGGCCGCATTGTCCCAACGGGAACTGGAAACTCTGGCCGCGAGGGCAAGAAGCTACAGCCTCGACGTGCTTTGTGAAGTTCACGACGAGAAGGAACTGGAGCGGGCGATCGACGCCGGTTGTGACCTGATGGGGGTGAATAGCCGGGACTTGCGAACCTTCACCGTCGATCTTCAGACCGCCGTTCGCCTAGCTGACCTAATGCCAAAGACGGTGCTGTGTGTTGCCGAGAGTGGAATCAAGAATGGAAAAGACATCGCACGTCTCAAAGCGGCGGGCTACCACGCGTTTCTGATCGGCGAGTCGCTGATGGAAGCACCGTCTCCTGGAAACGCGCTGCGCGCTCTCCTCACCGAGTCTGAGGACAAGAGCTTATGACGTGGGTGAAGATTTGCGGAATCACAAACGTTCAGGATGCGTTGACCGCAGTGGATGCGGGCGCGGACGCGCTAGGATTTGTGTTCTACGAAAAAAGTCCAAGACACGTGACTCAGGAAGCTGCTTGCGACATCGTGCGGCAGTTGCCGGCGAAGATAGAGAAAGTCGGGGTGTTTGTGGATGAGAGCCTCGAATACATGGAAGATGTGGCAGAGAGAGTCGGCCTGACCGGGATTCAGCGTTACATACGGTTTTCCGGTTGCCAACCAGCTGAGGACTGCGCTCCGGTCTCCAAAACGAAAAAGTACATCGCGATTGATCCAATTGAATTGATTGACACCCAAGGCAGGTTTCAGGGCTTTATGGAGGGGCAAGGAATGGAGAAAGTTATCCACGCGATCCTTCTCGACGCAGCCACGGAAACACAACCTGGCGGCACGGGCAAGATTTTTGATTGGAAGAAAGCTGCGCAGGCCGTCCACGCCCTTCAACAAAGCTTCCGCATCGTCGTCGCCGGCGGCCTTACGCCGACCAATGTCACGGAAGCCATGCGTATACTGAAACCTTGGGGCGTCGATGTCGCAACCGGCGTGGAAGCGCGCCCGGGCAAGAAGGATGCAGAGAAGGTCCGTGCCTTCATCGCCGCGGTGCGACACGCCGACCAGAGAGCTTAATGGCGACCGCCACCATGGCAAAACGGAAACAGCCGGGCCGCTTCGGGGTCTACGGTGGCCGCTACGTCCCCGAGACCCTCATGGCTGCGCTCGAGGAATTGGAGCAGGCATACGAGAAGGCGAAACGCGACCCGAAGTTTCAGCGGCGCCTCGATGAGCTTCTGAGAACCTATGCCGGACGCCCCACGCCGTTATTTCTTGCCCGACGCCTCACCGAAAAACTCCGCGGCGCGAAAATCTATCTCAAGCGCGAGGATCTGCTGCACACCGGCGCACACAAGATTAATAACTGTCTGGGACAAGCACTCCTGGCCGAACGCATGGGCAAGAAAAGAATCATTGCCGAGACTGGCGCCGGCCAGCATGGTGTGGCCACGGCCACCGTCTGCGCTCTGTTCGGCTTCGAATGCATCGTGTATATGGGCACCGAAGACATGCGCCGGCAGGAGCTGAATGTGTTTCGCATGCGGCTGCTGGGGGCGGAGGTTCGGGGCGTGGACTCGGGTTCACGTACGCTGAAAGACGCCATCAACGAAGCCATGCGTGATTGGGTCACCAACGTCCGCACCACGCATTATCTGCTGGGGAGTGTTCTGGGCGCGCACCCGTATCCTACTATGGTGCGCGACTTTCACCGCGTCATTGGCCGCGAAGCGCGGAGTCAGATTCTCAAAGCTGAGGGCAAGCTGCCGGCTGCCATCATCGCCTGCGTCGGCGGCGGGTCCAACTCCATCGGGATCTTCTACGACTTCATCAAAGACCAGCGGGTGAAGTTGATCGGAGTAGAAGCCGGGGGACGCGGTCAGGCTCTGGGTGAACACGCCGCCCGATTTCAGGGGGGATCGCCTGGTGTGTTGCAAGGGACCTATTCGTATTTGTTGCAAGACCAAGCTGGCCAGATTGCTAATACGCATTCCGTGTCGGCTGGACTCGATTATCCGTCCATTGGCCCTGAGCACGCCTGGCTGAAAGATTCGAGCCGCGCCGAGTATGTTTCGGCGTCGGACGCGGAAGCTCTCGAAGCCTGCACGCTTCTGTCCCGCACCGAAGGCATTATCCCGGCGCTGGAGTCCGCCCACGCTGTAGCGGAGGCGATGAAACGTGCGCCCAGAATGAAGAAGGCAGAGATTGTGATCGTGAATATTTCCGGGCGCGGGGACAAAGACGTAGGCATTTTGAGGGAGAACTTGAAGTTGGATTAGGGACTCCGGCCCGCTGCTAAGATGCCTATCTCTTTTCAAACTCGCCCCGCTCTCGTCGCCTACATCACCTGCGGCGACCCTGATCTGGCCACCAGCCGCGACATCGCTCTGGCTGCCATTGAATCCGGCGCCAACGTGATCGAGCTTGGCGTTCCTTTCAGCGACCCTTTGGCCGATGGTGCGGTCATCCAGCGGGCCAGCCAGCGAGCCTTGCGCCACGGCACCACGCTGGCCCAGGTCATCGAGCTCGGGAAAGAAATCCGCCGGCAATCCCAAGCTGGATTGATCATTTTTTCTTACTTGAATCCCATTCTGCGCTTGGGCCTGGAAAGATTCGCGGCCTCCATGCAAGACGCGGGCATTGACGGAGCACTCATCACTGACTTGCCGGTGGAAGAATCGGAGGGTTATGTGCGCGAGATGCGTCGCCGCAACCTGGCCACAGTTTTTCTCGCCGCACCCACCAGCACCGACGAACGGCTGAAGGCGATTGCCGCGGCCTCCCGCGGATTTGTATATGCCGTGTCGAGGACCGGTGTAACTGGCGCCCGTCAGGAAATGGCCCAGGATGCGCGCAAGCTGGTTCAGCGGCTTCGCAAGTTTACCAAGTTGCCGGTTGCTGTCGGCTTCGGGATCTCGACGGCGGCCCAGTTTGCCGCAGTGGGAGAGTTTGCCGACGCGGCGGTGGTAGGAAGCGCCATTGTGCAGACCATCGAGAACAATCCCGGCAGCGAGGCCAAGTCTGTGGCAGAATTCATAAGACAGCTTTCAGCCGCAGCTCAGTCCAGGTAGCGGCGGCCAGGCGGTCGAGCTGAGAGGTACAAGCTGAACCTTACGAGCTACTTATGGACATTTCCCAGTGGCGCAAACAAATCGATGAACTGGACCGCAAGCTGGTTGAGCTGCTGAGCCAGCGGGCGCAGGCTGCTCACGAGATTGGCAAATTGAAACGCGTCGCGGGAATGCCCATCTACGAGCCGGATCGCGAACAGACTGTGTTCGAGAACGTGCGCCGTGCGAATCCCGGACCGCTGCCCGACCATGACCTGCTAAACATTTACGAACGCGTCATGGACATCATGCGTCAGATCCAGCAGCAGGAAATTGCTCCGAAAGCAAACTCACCCTCCGGCACCGAGTTGGATGCGGAGGTGAATGACTGAAAATGGCTTTTGGCTCCTAGCTCTTGGCTTTCGGCGTGATTCCGCACGTGTCCTCCAAAGCCAAAAGCTAAAGGCCAAGAGCCAATAGCGAAAAGCTTTCTTATGATCGTTGCCATGCAAGAATTTGCGCCGGAGGAGCAGATCCAGGGGGTCATCGAATACCTGGTACGGCTGGGATTTTCCGTTCACCGCTCGACCGGTGCGCGGCAGACGGTCGTGGCCGCGGTCGGGGAACGGGTTGACTTCGACATTCGCAACCTTGAAGTTCTGGCCGGAGTGGAACACGTTCACCGGATCAGTGCCCCCTACAAGTTGGCCGGGAAGAGTTTCCACCCCCAGGGCACAGTGGTGGAGTTTCCGAACGGTTTGAGAATCGGCGGCCAGGACGTAGTGGTGATGGCTGGACCTTGCTCGGTGGAATCGCGTGAGCAGCTCTTTACCGTAGCCGAGCAAGTGGCCAAAGCGGGAGCACGCGCGCTTCGCGGCGGCGCCTTCAAGCCGCGCAGCTCCCCGTATTCCTTTCAAGGGCTCGGCCTCACGGCCTTGAAGCTCCTGCGCGAGGCGGGTGACCAATTCAGGCTGCTGGTGATCAGCGAGGTTATGGAGATCTCGCAAATTGCCCTCATGCTGCCTTACGTGGACATTCTGCAGGTGGGCGCGCGCAATATGCAGAACTTCAACCTGCTGCGCGAACTAGGGCTCATCAAGAAGCCGGTCCTGCTCAAGCGCGGCATTGCGGCTACCCTCGAAGAGCTGCTGCTTTCCGCCGAATACATCATGGCGGGAGGGAACTACAACGTAATCCTGTGTGAGCGCGGGATCCGGACTTTTGAAACCTACACGCGCAATACGCTGGATATTTCGGCAATCCCTGTTATCCATAAGCTCTCGCACCTGCCCATGGCCTCCGACCCCTCGCACGGCATCGGGATCAGGGACAAAGTTGCCCCCATGGCGCGGGCGTCCGTCGCCGCCGGGGCTGACGCGCTGCTGATCGAGGTGCATCACGACCCCGACAAAGCGTTGTCAGACGGAGCGCAGTCGCTCTATCCGGCTCAGTTCTCGGAGCTCATGGATCAATTGCGCATCATCGCACCCGCGGTCGGCCGCAGGATTGCCTGATGGCTATCCGCCAGATCACCATCGTCGGCATCGGCCTGATTGGCGGGTCGTTTTCCCTGGCTCTCCGAAAGCAGGGGTTCACCGGGCGTATTGTCGGTTGTGATCGGGCGGCGGTGCTCGACCGGGCGCTCACTCGCGGCGCAATCGACGAAGGCTTCTCGCATCCCTTTGGGGCGACTCGCGGGAGCCAGGTGGTGGTGCTGGCCACTCCGGTACTGGGAATCATCGACCTCATTCATCGACTCGGCCCGGCGCTTCCGCCAAAGACTCTGCTGACCGACGTCGGCAGCACCAAAAGCGAGGTGTTGGAGGAGGCGAAGGCTGTGTTCGGTGAGCGCACCGGCGCCCGTTTTCTCGCCGGACATCCGATGGCAGGCAAAGAACAGTCGGGGATTGAGTTTGCCGATGCTGACTTGTTCCAACAAGCGCCGTGGTTTGTGACTCCGGTGCGGGGACAGAAAATCTATGAAGGCGTGAGCGGAGAATTTCTCGATTGGGTAGATAGAATTGGCGCCCGCATCGCCAGCCTCGAAGCGAATGAGCATGACCGCCTCTGTGCCTGGATCAGCCACTTGCCACAAATGATCTCGACGGCGCTGGCGGCGACTTTGGTGGATGAATATGGCGAGGAGGCCCCGCTGCTTGATGCCGGCGGCCGGTCCTTGCGCGAAATGACTCGCACGGCCAGCAGTCCATATTCGGTATGGCGCGACATCGCCCTTACCAACAAGAAACATTTGCAGAATGCGATTTCCAGGCTGGAGCAGCGCCTGGCCCACATCCGTGAGAACCTTGACACCCGAGAGCTGGCCGTGGAGTTCGAGCGGGCACGAGAGTTGAGGAAACCCAGGAAGAGCTGAGTTCGTCAGTCCCCGCTCGGCCGCTTTCGTTTAAAATCTTTCCCTAGTGCACAAAGTCGTTGCCAATGCCGATGAAGCTGTCCGCGACGTGTTTGACGGTGCGGTCATCATGGTGGGCGGATTCGGCCTGTGCGGCATTCCGGAGAATCTGATTCGCGCCCTGGTGCGCAAGGGCGTTAAGAACCTGACTACGATCAGCAACAACGTCGGCGTTGATGGTTTCGGCATGGGGCTGCTGCTTTCGGCTGGACAGATCCGCAAACATATCGGCACCTACGTCGGCGAGAACAAGCTGCTGGAGCAGATGGTTCTGCAGGGCAAAATCGAATTGGATCTGGTTCCTCAGGGAACATTTTCCGAACGCATTCGCGCCGGTGGCGCTGGCATCCCGGCGTTCTTCACTCCCACCGGCGTAGGCACAATCGTCGCTGAAAAGAAAGAGACGCGTGAATTCGAAGGCCGCACCTATGTGATGGAACATGCACTGAAAGCTGACTTCGCCCTGGTAAAGGCATGGAAGGGCGACAAGTGGGGCAACCTGATCTATCGCAAGACGGCGCGCAACTTTAATCCCATGATGGCGACAGCCGGCAAAGTGACAATCGCAGAAGTGGAACATCTCGCGGAGCCGGGGGATCTCGATCCCGACCTGATACACACTCCCAGCGTCTACGTGAACCGCATCTTCAAGGGAGAGTTGTTCGAGAAGCGGATTGAAAAGCGAACTACGCGAAAGAGCGCCTAAGGCCATGGCACCCTCGAACAAAACCGGCAAAGACGTCGAAAAGCGCGGGCGCATCGTCAAGCGCATCGCCCGCGAGCTGCGTGACGGTTTCTACGTGAACCTGGGGATCGGAATGCCTACGCTGGTGGCGAATTATGTGCCTCCGGGTATGGACGTGATCCTGCAAAGCGAAAATGGCATGCTGGGCATAGGGCCGTATCCGGTTGAAGGACAGGAAGACGCCGATCTTATCAATGCCGGCAAAGAAACGGTCAGCGAACTGGCCGGCACCGCTTATTTTTCCAGTGCCGATTCTTTCGCCATGATTCGCGGCGGCCACATCGACCTCAGCGTGCTTGGCGCCATGGAAGTCGACGAGAAAGGCAATCTCGCCAACTGGATGATCCCGGGGAAAATGGTCAAGGGTATGGGCGGAGCCATGGACCTGGTCGCCGGGGCGCGCCGGGTGATTATCGCCATGGAACACACCACACGAGAGGGCGAACCCAAAATTCTGAAGAAGTGTACCCTGCCGCTGACTGGCGTCGGGGTGGTGAACACCATCGTCACGGATATGGCCGTGATCCAGGTAACCCCGAAAGGTTTGCTGCTGGAAGAAACCGCCCCGGAACTGACCGCGGACGATGTTCAGAAGGCTACGGAAGCCCGGTTGCTCGTGAGTACGGGTCTGAGAGTGATGGAAGGTTAGCTGCGGCGAAACGCCTTCCTTTATGTTCTTGGTGGTTTAAGGTTCCTGCTGCATTCACTCACTTCCACTCGCGCTCTTTAGCCTTGCGGCCTCGAATTCATCGCCCTTTTGCCATCCGACTTCCTTCAATTGAGTTGCCGCCATCCATCCCAGAGCGAATCCAAAGCGCGCCATTGCCGCGTCGCCGGTGAAATCCATGTCGGGAGTGTATTCGTCGCTTGGCTGGTGATAGTGTTTCGTGGTGTATTCGTCAGCTTGCGCCTGGCCCCAGGCTGCATCGTGGCCTTTGTACTTTACCCCTTCGTTGATAGAAAAGGCGGGAATCCCCACTCGCGCAAGGCTGAAATGATCCGATCGGTAATAGTGTCCAGCTTCGGGACGAGAATCGGGGCGGATCGCAAGACGGAAAGTTTTCGCCATTACCGTGATCACGGGATAGAACGTCGTCCGTTCTGCGCCTGAAACCTCTACCTCCTCCGGTGAACCGAGAGGCGGCACATCGTCATAGTTCATATCGAGGCTGATGTTGCTCGCGGCAACGGGCGGATGTTTGCCGAGATATTCGGAGCCCAGCAACCCCTGCTCTTCGGCCGTGACCGAAGCGAACAGGATTGACCGGGCTGGCCGTTGCATGGCTTCCGCGTAGGCGCGCGCCACTTCCAGCAGAATGCCGCAACCCGTGGCGTTGTCTTTCGCTCCGTTGTAAATGTTGTCCCCGGGCATGTCCGGACGAATGCCCAGGTGATCGTAGTGCGCCGTGTACAGGACGGCTTCCGTCTTCAGTTTATGATCACTCCCCGGCAGCATGGCGAGCACATTATTGGATTCGAACCGGCGCACCTTACTCACCATGTGAGCTTTCAGCTTCACGGAAAGTGCCACCGGGTGAAAGTTTCGTGAGCGCGCATCGGCCAGCATCTGCGGCAGATCCATGCCGGCGCTGTCAGCCAGGGCCTTCGCCGCGTCGAAGTGAATCCACGAAGCCACCTTGAGCACAGGCGTGCCGTCCAGCTGCAGGAACGCTTTCTCGCCGGAATTCGAATTGCGTACCACCTCCCAGGGGTAACTCGCCATTTCGGTCTGGTGGATGAGAATCGCTCCCACCGCCCCTTTGCGAGCTGCTTCTTCATACTTATAGGTCCAGCGGCCGTAGTAGGTCAGGGCTTTACCCTTGAAGAATTTCACGTCATCGGAAGGGGGTTCATTCACCAGCATCAATAACACCTTGCCACGCACATCCATGCCTTTGTAGTCATCCCAGTTGTATTCCGGGGCCTCAATCCCATAGCCCACGTAAACGATCTGCGCATCGACGTCCGACTGCAGCTGCTGGGTCTGGTCATACGCAACGTACTGATCGAGTGGCTTGAGATTGATCGTGGCATGGTTGCCCGCAACCAGGGAAAAAGTGGTTTGAGGATCCGGCGTGATGCCTACCATCGGCACTTTCTGCATGTAGGTACCGCTGTCGCCCGCGGGCTTGAGTCCCTCAAGCGCAAACTGGGTGGCGATATATTCCGCGGCGATGTCGCCTCCGCGGGCACCCGTCCCACGGCCTTCGAGCAGATCGTGGGACAGATAGCGAACGTGTGCGCGAATGCGCTCGGGATTGATCCGCTGCATGGCGGCGATTGCAGTACCCGGCAGCCGTACTGAAAGTCCGTCGCCGCTTCCCCGTTTGTGCGAGGTTTGCGCGGTTACCATGCCAGAAAAAACACCAAGAAAAACAAACAGACGCAATCTTCGCGATTTCCCTTTGTGCACCTTTGTGTCCTTTGTGGTTAGGTTCTTCTGGGCTTCTCAACGCCTTAACCCGCGACCGCGGGTCAGTTCTTAGATCCTCAACCGGCGCGGAACTCGGGCACATTTTCACCCGGACGAAATATAACGCGTGGCTTTTCGCGCGAGGACTCGCCTGCTTTCTGGTTGATGTCGTCGATGTCTTTTCGTATCCAGCCCACACTCGAAATTTCAATCTGGCCGTCGGGCGCGATCCAGAACAGAGACGGTACGTTGGTCAATCCATAGGCGTTCGATACCGGGTAGGAGTTCGTGTCATCCAGCAGTACCGGGAACGTTATGCCGAACTCTTTCATGAAAGCCGCCGTGTCTTTTTTTTCGTTTTGCGAAATGCCCAGAACCGTGACCTTGCGGTTGCCGTATGCCTTGTAGATGCGCTCCAAAAACGGAAACGCAAACTGGCAGACTGGGCAGGAGATCTTGAAGAACGCCGCCAGCACCGGCCCACGGGCCAATGCATCCTTCAACGAGAATTGTTTTCCATCCATCACAGGCAAGCTAAAATCCGGCGCCGAGGTTCCCGCCGTCAGTGCAGCCATACTCTTTCCTCCGAAAATATTGCCAAACCAGTTCTTCATTGTGCAGCCACGAGAACCACTTATTCTAGATGACTTTGGTGGCACGCAGGATTTTCCGGGCGAGCCCGGTCAAGGGTAACCTTGAAAGGCGGGACTTGTGCACCCAGCGTCCGCTGGCAACTTCAGGTGCGGCGCTGTGCCTCACCCTGACCCAGTAATCGGTTACTGTGATGGAATGCCGCAGGGTCAAGCTAGGCTGGAAGTTCGCGTCTGCGCCAGTAATCTCAGGCAACTCCCACATGCCTGGCATCAGAGACGCCGTTGCCGGGCGCTTTACCAAGAACACGGAACCGTTACGGCGATCAAGCGCGTAGTTGATCTGCCGTTTCTTCTGGCGGACTGGCCTGGTTGCCGGGCTCAATTCCCCCCGGGTGGCGCACATCGCGGCAACTGGGCACAGAGCACACTCGGGTTGTCGCGGCAGGCAAATGATCGCTCCTAGTTCCATCATGGCCTGATTGAAGTCGCCGGGCCTTTCAGGGCTTAACATTTCCTGCGCGGCCAGCCACA
>Ga0335081_10009643_pt1 | contig 15559 bp, 10 predicted proteins | sample Lox_Sample_35_FD_206713 | JGI IMG/M metagenome (GOLD analysis project Ga0335081, IMG submission 206713) | Soil microbial communities from Loxahatchee National Wildlife Refuge, Florida, United States - Lox_Sample_3.5 | ecosystem: Environmental > Terrestrial > Soil > Wetlands | place: USA... | reverse complement strand
CACGTGCCTGTATCGTGGCATCGCTGCGGCAACGCTTGCATCCCGCCTGGAATCGCTCGGCATCAGCACCGATTTCTGTGCCGGCGTGCTGGCCGCGCGTCAACTGGAGGGCGGCCTGCACTTCGCTCTTGGCTCAACCTTAGCCTTTCGCCGCACCGATCTGGAGCGCATCGGAGGGTTCCGGGGCATCGTTGACTATCTGTCAGACGACTACCAGCTCGGCCGGCGGATCGCCGATCTCGGCCTCGAGGTGCGGCTTTCTGACGTTGTGGTTGAGACCCACCTTCCGGCCTACAATCTGCGCGGATTCCTCGCTCATCAACTGCGCTGGGCGCGCAGCGTGCGAGACTCCCGCCAGGGAGGCTACTTTGGCCTCGTCACCACGTTTGGTTTGATGTGGGGATTGCTCAATCTGATCGTTGCCCAGGCTGCGCCCTGGTCGTGGGCCGTCCTGGGCGCGGTGGTGCTGTTCCGTCTGGCCGTGGCTCTTGCGGTGGGTCACGCGGTGCTGCGGGACCGAGACTTACTGAGGCACTTGTGGCTGCTTCCTGTGCGCGATCTGGTAGCGGTCGGCGTCTGGATGGCCAGTTTCGCCGGCCACACCGTGACCTGGCGCGGCGATCGCTTCGAACTGAAGGATGGCCGGCTGATTCGGATCCCTTCCTGACCCAAGCGAAGAGATTTACCGCTCCAGCGGCGCGATTCTTCCACCTTTGCCAAAGCAATAGGTCTCTCCACGCCAGTAAAATTCTCGGCTGGCGTAGCTTAACGCCCACGCGACGAAGCCGAAAAGATCGCGCAGCGGATAAAGCCAGCAGAGCCAGACCGACCGCGGATCACGGGCCACCTTCCATCCCACGATCACCGACTGAATTATCCGGTTGAGGCTAGCCAGCACAAACAGAGAGATGCCGAGGAGCCAGTTGTGCAGCGCCGCTCCGGCGATCAATCCCAGAACGCCAAAGGGCATCGCATACGTTAGGCCGGTGCCGGCGTGCCCTGCCGGCCGCGAGTAGCGCGTGCTTTTCATCCACCGTAGTTGATCGCCCAGCGTGCGCAGCGGCGAGCGGTGCGTGAGCACGTTCTGAACAATATGGTGGGACAGAACCACCTTGTAACCCTTCGCCCAGATGCGGTTCCCCAATTCGAAATCGTCAGAATAATAGTCGGCGACCGCCGAGATGCCGCCGATGGCATCAATCGCATCGCGGCGAACCGCCATGGCCGGGCCCAAAGCGAACCGCATGCTCTCCATCATGTCGGCGACCATCACTCCCGAAGACATCTCCACCGAGAGTCCGAGAGCTTCCAGCCACGACCAGAAATCCCCAGCCGGGATGCCTCGGTACATGCAGGTGACCAGACCAACTTTCTGATCGAGCAGGGGCGGAATCGTGTTGCGGAGAAAATCTGGCGCCACCCGCACGTCGCTGTCGCTGATGATGAAATACTCGCGCACCGATGCCGCGATCATCTTGTCGAGAGAAAAGACCTTGGCGCTGGGCCAGGCCGGCGGCCCGGAAACGATCAGCCGGCTTGGGACTTGGGGATAGCGGGAACGAACTTCTTCAACGATTTTCGCGGCAGGGTTATTCAAATCGCGGCTGCCGAAGATGACCTCGTAATCGGGATAGTCCTGCTGGAAAAAGCTTTCCAGATTCGTGGCCAGCTGCTCCTCCATGCCGTGCACGGGTTTGAAGATGGTAACCGGCGGCAGGGATGCATCCGCCGTGCCCGAAGCCGCAACCTGCGCGGCGCGAGCGCGGCGGCGGTAGCGCACCGTTGCCACCAGAACCATGACCAGGTAGATGGTGGATGTGAACGAACCGGCGAGCGCCACGATCAGAAGCGCCCGCCATACCACATCGATTCCGTGAACGACGAAGGCGCCGGGGATCATCGAGGAAGCACGATTATAAAGTAACGCCGCCGTCCCAGCGGCTGTCAGGGGGGATCTCGTCCACGCACGCAAAGTCAAAGGGCGATCGCCGGGGTCGTTACCGGTTCGTGAAAATCGCCTTCCCCCCGCTTCGCGCCAGCAAAAAATGCGGCATCCCTGCCAGTTCCTTGGGATCGTCCTGATCGGTCCAGAGAAACACGCGCGTTTTGCCGGACCACAATACGGCCAGAGACTGCTGCGTCTCGAACACATGAGGCGGCGCGTCGGGAAACTTCGCCCCATACCATAGATTTCCGCTGGGCGCGTGCAGCACGCGCACGGGCGTGCGCAAATAAAAATTGAGTGTCGAGGCCAGGTGATACTCGCCGTCAATCACAATCACATCTCCGGGACGATATTCTTTCTCAATCGCCACGGCCAGATCGTGCGACGAGAGAATCGGCGAGAAGCGGGCGAAGGAAACATGGACACAAGTCAGCAGGCCGACCATCATCAGGGCGAGCGCTGCATTTCCCCAGGCCGGGCGGCCCCGGCGCCGCATCCACCAGTTCAACACGGTCCCAAACAGTAAAGACAACGACGCACCTAACAGTGGTCCGCGGAATACTCCCAGCGCTCCCGTGGTGAAGTCGAGCACGTGGCCGAGCGAAAAATCGTAATCCTGGGGATGTTTCTTCAGCAACTCCGCAAGGTCCACTCCCTGCGGCGGCTGGTGGGTGCGGACGAAGAGTGCCAGACCAACCACCGCGGCAAAAACTCCGACGATCATGAAAACGAGAGAGGATATCCGTCCGGCGCGCCGGTCCGATGCGCTCGCGTCCTCGGAAGATTCGCGCGCCAGCCAGCCTCCCGCCAGCAGAGCGACTCCGGGCAGCGCCGGAATGGTGTAATACTCCTGCCGCGTCGAAAAACTAAAAAAGAGCAAAATCACCAATGCCCATAGGAAGAACAGAAGATTCGCTCGGCCACGCCGATCGAGCGAAGCTCCCAACTGGCGCCAAGGCAACGAAATGGCACGCAACGCCTGCGGCAGGAATATCGCCCAGGGCACAAGCCACAAAACCAGGAACGCCCAAAAGAGCGCCAGCGGAACCGTGTCGTAACCTGGAGGCACGCGCTTGTTCAAAAAGCGCATAACGTGTTCGTTGATAAAATAAAACCAGAGAAAGCCGCGCGCCTGTCCCTGCGCCGGATTGCGAATCGCCGCCAGCACGTGCCACGGAGCAGCCAAAACAAAGAACACGATCGTGCTCGACACCACTCGCAGCTTCGCCAAATGCCGCAGATTCCTCGTCACCAGCAGATAAAGCCCGATCGTGCCAATGGGAAACACGAGCCCGATCAGGCCTTTCGTCAGCACGTTCAAGGCGCAGGCGGCGGCGAATCCCCAGCACGTCAGGCGAGAAGGCATTCCTTCCTCGAGCGACCGCAAGAAGAGGAAATACGACACCGTCAGCCAAAGTCCTACCAGGACATCGGGAATCAGAAATCGCGTGAAAACGTATGGCCCGATCGATGTGACCAGCGCCAAGCCTGAATAGAGGCCGCCGCGCTCGCCGAAGGCGTAGCGCCCCAGCCCGTACGTGGCCAGCACCAGAGCCAGCATACCCAGCATGAGGGGCAGGCGCGTGCTCCAGTCGCTGATCCCGAAAATCTCATAGCTTGTGGCCAGCCCCCAATACATCAGCGGCGCTTTTTCAAGATAGCGGAGGCCGTCGGTGTAGAGCGTGACCCAATCGTGCCGCAGCAGCATCTCGCGCGCAGCCTCGGCGTGAATGGTATCCACGTCGTCGAGCAGCGCGGGCGTGAACATGCCGGCCACGTAAATCGCCAGCCATAAGCCAACGAGAATGATGAGCGATAAGGAAGCGTTGCGGCGGATGGAAGCAGCCTGAGGGCTTGCAGTTGGATTCATGCGAGCAGGCTGATTATAGGGGCTGGCAGAAGGCGGATCAAACGGGGCCGCAATTGCAAACCGCGAAGATGCATTCTTCGTTTTTCTGTGCGTCTGCGAGGGAAACCCCAGCTAGCGGTTCAGCGCTTCTCGAATCTTTGAGGAAAGCTGTTTGAGCGTATACGGCTTCTGCAGGAAGTTGGTTTCGAGATCGAACACATTGTGATCGAGCACGGTTTTGCCGGCATATCCTGAAACGAACAGGAGCCGGGTTTCGGGACGCAGCCGGGCCAGTTCCTTCGCCAGCTGGCCGCCGCTCATGTTGGGCATCACCACGTCGGTGATAGTGAGATCGATCGCGGATCCGTAGCTCTTCGCGACAGAGAGGGCGTCGAGGCCGTCTTTGGCTTCGAGCACGGTGTAGCCTCGCAGCGTCAAAAACTCGGCGGTTGAGCTGCGCACCGCGGGCTCGTCCTCCACCAGAAGGACCGTCTCCGAACCACCTGCGGCAGGCTCCGGAACGACCTCCCGCATTTCCTCATTGATCTTGTGCTCCGCCACGCACGGCAGATAGACCTTGAACACGCAGCCCTGCCCCGGCTCGCTGTAGACCCAGACGAATCCCTTGTTCTGCTTCACGATTCCGTACACCGTGGCCAGCCCCAGCCCCGTTCCCTCTCCGGAGGGCTTGGTGGTATAGAAGGGCTCAAAAATGTGGGGCAGATCTTCGGGAGAAATTCCGGACCCGTCGTCGCTGACAGTGATTCTCACATATTGCCCCTTGGCGATGATTGCTGGTTTGCAGTGGATGTATTCGTCGTCGAGGATCACGTTGGCCGTCTCGATCCGGAGATGGCCGCCCTGCGGCATGGCATCGCGCGCGTTGGCAGCCAGGTTCATGAGAATCTGTTCGATCTGCACCGGATCCACGCGCACTCGCCCCAGATCTTCTCCCGGAAGGAACGTAAGCTCGATATCTTCCCGGATGAGGCGGCGGAGGGTCCGGGTGACGTCGTGGATGACAGGATTGAGTTCCACCACGCGCAGCGCCTGCGGCTGCTTGCGGCTGAAGGCCAGCAATTGCCCGGTCAGTTCCGCCGCACGCCGCGCCGCGTGGAGGATTTCGTGAAGCTTGGCTTCGAGCGCGCCGGTTTTCGCGACGGCGTCGAGCGCAAGTTCCGAGTAGCTGGTGATAATCGTGAGGAGATTGTTGAAGTCGTGGGCGACGCCGCCGGCCAGGCGGCCGATGGCATCCATTTTTTGTGCCTGCGTGAGTTGCGCCTCCAGCCGCAGGCGGTCGGTCAGGTCGCGCCCATTGGAGATGAAGTGTGTAATCTGCCCCCCGGTGTCCCGCACCGGGCAAATGCTCTGTTCCAGATAGAACAACTCGCCATTCTTCTTGCGATCCACGAAGATGCCACGAAAGACGTTCCCGGCAACGATGGTTTGCCACATTTCCTGATAGACTTCCGGCCCCTGCTCGCCGGACTTGAGAATCCGCGGAGACTGCCCGCACACTTCCTGCTGGCGGTAGCCGGTCAGCGCCTCGAACGCCGGGTTGATGTATTCGATGATGCCTTCGCGGTTGGTGATCATCACCAGGTCGGCGGACTTTTCCACCGCCTGCGAGAGCTTGCGCAGGGACTCCCCGGCGACCCGCTGATCCTGCCGCAGGAGGTGCAGCGCCAGCGTGGTGCGAATGGTACGGGCCAGATTGACGCCATTCAGCTGCGATTTCGTCAGGCAATCCCACGCGCCCGCCTCGATGATCTGGGCAACGGTGTTCTCATCCGCATCCTCGGTCAGCAGAATAAACGGGACTGCGACTCCGGCTCGGAGGACTTCTGCCAGCAAGTGGACTGCTTCTGCGTCTCCGGTTTCATGGGAGAACAGAACCAGGTCGTGGGCTTGCCGTTCGAGCATCGCTCCGGCCTCATCCAGTGAGTGCGCATGGTCAAGATCGGCGGCCAGAGTGCTGCGGGTCCTCTCCAGCATCTCGCGGATCAGGAAGAAATCTTCCTCCTTGGCGCTGACCAGCAAGACGCGCAGGGGAGCGGGGGCGGGTTGGGCTGCGGTCTGCACAGAAACTGCTCCGCTAACCTGTCATTCATCGGACAAGAGTCCATTTGCCATGCGTCGTAGGCTCGAGTCCTTGCCGTCTTCGTGGCTTGAAGTTCCATTTAGGGAACAGTCTCGATTGGGAACCGCCGCCGCCCAACGCGTAACCCGCCCACTTGACCGCTCCCTGCCGACTTGCTCTGGACCACCCCACTTGAACGATAATCAGGACACGATTTCAAGCTGTCTCCCAGGGTGTGCGTCATGACCAGGTTATGGATTCTGCTGTCCGCTACTCTCGCATTGTGTGTCTCTTCGATCTGCGCGCAGACCTCCAGCCAGGACTACACGTTTCAGGTTTCCCCGGCCCAGGCATGGACCGACACCGGCCTCGACCTCGCAACTGGAGATGTAGTGGAAATCTCGGCCGGTGCTTCCGCTCGAATCGGCGTCAATCCCCCCGATTGTGTTCCCGAGGGCATGGGCACGGGCACACCGGACCTGCCGCTGCCCAGCGCTCCCGCCGGCGCTGTCATCGCGCGCCTGCACTCCCAGGGAGCCGCCCCGGTTCCGGTGGGCAAAGGTACAAAGCTGAACATCGAAGAGCCTTCCCATCTTTTCCTCGGCATGAACATCGCCGGTAATCCGCCATGCAAAGGAGCTATCGCCGTCTTTGTCCGCAGGACTCCGGCGGGTTCAACGGCGGGCGGCGAGGCCAATAGTGGTCAACAAACCCGCGGCCAGACGCTCAAGTCCCAACTCGGCGGCGCGGCGAAGGTCTTCATGTCTGGTCAGTTCGGAAAGTCGGAGGGGAGCACGAATTCCGCTACGTCTCCGGGGAACTCTGCGACGTCGGCAAGCTCGTCCACTTCCCTGAAAGCTTCCCATGCTGCGCTCGACTTCGACTTGCGCAAGAGTCTTGACAGCCTGCCGCGGAGGGTGAACGACCAGTTCAACAATCTGGGTGATATGGTCAATTTCGCAATCGTAGGTTCGCAGAAGGACGTGCAGGCCGCGCTCGATGCCGCCAACTGGCACATCGCCGACATCAGCACGAAAAAGGCGATGCTCAACGCGATCGAGGAGACGTACGAGAAAAAAGACTACCTGCAGATGCCCATGAGCACGCTCTACTTGTTCGGCCGCAAGCAGGATTTCGGCTACGAGATGGCGGAGCCGATCGCCATGGTCGCCAGCCGCCATCACTTCCGCATCTGGAAGGCTCCATTCACCTGGAAAGGCCAGGAAGTGTGGGTGGGCGCCGGCACCCACGATATTGGCTTTGCCAAGGACAAACGCAACGGCGAGGTCACTCACAAGATCGATCCCGCCGTGGATGGCGAGCGTGACAATATTGGCAGCAGTTTACAAAAAAGTGACAAAGTGAAAACGCTGACTTACTACCTGCCTCCAGATCCCGTGCAGGACGCCAAGAACGCAACGGGCGACGGTTACCACTCCGATGGCCGCCTGCTGGTGATCTTCTTACAGTGAAGCCAGGTGCCGACGCCGCATGGTTGCAACTCGTCCCATGCTGCACAATCTCTGTTAACCCTGCGGTGATTTCCGCGTCTAATCCAATGTGGCGATCGTTGCCGGAAGATTAGGCGAACGCCAAGTGAACGTTCCGCGTACAGCCTTGCGGGGCCCCTCTGCCATTCCCTGACGGGTTCGAGCGGAACGGCAACGAACGTGGGAACTGACCACCTTCCGTGGTCACTAGATTGTGGGAACAACTGCTGGTTTGTCTGTGGCACGGGACAATCGCGCCGGGGTTTAACGCACGTCCAACCATTGGGGGAGTCTGGTATGGAGAATGGGCAGAACGGAAGCGGCCTGGTCAAAATGAATGATCGCTACGACCTTGGCCATGTGCAGGAAGTCGTACGTCAGGCGCAGGAAGAACTGCACCTGTTACTCGAACAGCGCGCCGAAATCATGAAGCGAATTGGCACGGTCAAGCAGACGATCGCCGGCCTTGCGCATCTTTTTGGCGACGGAGTCCTCAACGAAGATCTGCTGGAGCTGGTCGATCGGAAGAGCAGCGGCCGCCAGCCGGGTTTTACCAAAGCCTGTCGCATGATTCTGATGGAGGCAGGCCATGCCCTGAGCGCCCGCGACATCTGCGACTACTTCCAGCAAAAGCTGCCGGCCATGCTGGCCCGGCACAAGGATCCTATGGCATCGGTCACGACCGTTTTGAACCGGCTGGTGGACTATGGGGAGGCGCAGGCCGTGACGCTCAACAACGGCCGGCGCGCCTGGCGCTGGGTTGCCGACCCAGCCCCGGGCCAGATTCCGGGCGCGATTGGCCTTATGCCCGTGGCGTAGGTCGCTGACTGAGGAATGAAATGGGGAAGCCTCGTTGTGCGACGCTTCCCAAGGCCAGGTAGTCTGACTTAGAGATCGGTTCTGAATTTTGGGAGCTAGTAGACTGTCGCACTGAGAGCGTGACCACAAGAGTGTAGGCGCGGAGGCATTCCTCCGCCCCGCCGAGCGCAGCGAGGCGTGTCTTCGTTATCGTTCGCCGCTAACGTCTTCAGTGCGACAGTCCACTAATTCCTCCATTGCCCGGAACTGGGATCCCAACGTCCAGATCCCTCAGTCGGTGCGCCCTTCCGGTGGCAGCAGCATCCCTTTTTCCAGATGCCGCGTCACGTGGGCGTACGAGGCCGCGTGAGGATCATGCGTAACCATAACGATTGTCTTGTGGAAGTCCTGGTTTAGCCGCTTGAGCACCTCCAGCACCTCGGTGGCGGAATGACTGTCGAGATCGCCCGTCGGCTCATCCGCCAGTAACAGCGTCGGATCGCTGACGATGGCCCGCGCGATGGCGACGCGCTGCTCCTGTCCGCCGGAGAGCTGCTTGGGCAGATGATCGGCGCGGTCTTCCAGCCCCACTAATTTCAGCGCGGTCAGGACGTGGTCGCGGCGCTGCTGCGAGTTGAGCCTGGTCAGCAGCAGGGGTAATTCCACGTTCTCGAACGCCGTGAGCACAGGAATCAGATTGAATGTCTGAAACACGTAACCGATGTGCTCGTTCCGCCAACGTGCAATCTGGGCGTCGTTGAAGCGGAAAATATCCTGCCCCTCGACCAGCAGCTCGCCTTTGCTGGGCCGGTCAATGGCTGCAATCATGTTCAGCAGCGTGGTCTTGCCCGATCCCGACGGGCCCATGAGCGCAAGAAACTCGCCCCTGGCGATATCGATTGAAACGTCGTCGAGAGCGATGACTTCAAAAGCATCGCGCTTGAAGACTTTGATGACGCCGCGCGCCTGCACCACTTTCGCGCTCGTCGCTACGTTGGGTTCTGCGACTGTGCTCATGATTGCCCCTTTTTAGGCTTGCCCCTTGATTTTGATTTTGTCCCCGTCTTTCAAAGTTGCCGGCGCGGTAGTGATGACGTTCTCTCCTCCGACCAGCCCGGCCACCAGGGCGCCGTCGGCTCGCTGGCTCAGGATGTGAATTTCGCGCGCCACCGCGTGGCTGTTAAACGCGATCAGAACGATCTTCTTTCCGTCGCGGTCGCGAATCGCCTGGGACGGCACGAATACGCCCGCCGGTCCCTTGGCATCTTGCGGCGTGTCGTTGGCCAGGAATCTCACGGTCGCATTCATCTCAGGCCGCAGCTGAATGTCGGGATATTTGTCGGGATGCAGCACCTGCACCTTGACCTGGACCGTGGCCTTCTGCCGGTTGGCCTCGGGAGAAATCTGCGCGATCTCGCCGTCATATTCCTTGTCGGGATAGGCGTCGGTCGTCACCTTCGCCTTTTGATCCGGCCCGAGTCGCGCGAAATCCGCCTGTGCGATGTCGAGCTCGACTTGCAGATCGTTCAGGTCGGCCAGCGAAACGACCGACCCTTGCGGCCCTCCGGCCGCTGCGCTGGCAAATTGCGCCGTAATGAGCTCGCCTTTTTCCGCGGTGCGGTCGAGAATCGTTCCGGTTACAGGCGCCCGGATGACCGTCGCGTCGAGCTGCGACTTTGCATAGTCCAGCTGCCCCTGCGCCTGCGTCAGCGCCCCCTGGGCGCGGGCGATTTCCTCGGGACGCGGCCCGATTTTCGCCAGCTCAAACGCCTTGTTCAGCGAATTGACGCGCTCCTGATCGGCTTGAAACTTCGCCGTGGCGTCGTCAAGCTGCTGGCGCGAGACCACACCTCCCGCCGCCAGCTCTTTCGTGCGGTCGAGCGTTAGCTTGTCGTCGGCGAGAGTGGCGCGGGCTTCGTCCAGATTGTGCTGCGCCTGCTGGATCTCCTCCGGCCGCGAGCCGTGCTGCAACTCCTCCAGATAAGCTTGCGCATTCTCGACTGCGCCTTTGGCCTGCTCGTACGCTGCCCGAAATTCCTGATCCTCCAGGCGCACCAGCACCTGGCCTTCCTTGACCTTGTCGCCTTTCTCCACCCCGATCCACGCCAACCGGCCCGTGACCTTGGAGTTCACATTGATGGTGTGATGGGCCACGATGTAGCCGGTAGCCGAGAGCACCGTTGCGCCCGCCGGGCTGATGTTGTTTTCCGCCGACGCACGCACCACCTCGACCACCGGCGTGTCAGCGGCGAACAGGCGATACGCCACCGCGACCACACCCAGAAGCACGACGACCGCGATGCCGACGATGATGTAGCGGCTCGCCCACGCCGGCGGTTCGCCGCCGGCGCTGCCGCGCTCGGTGCGGTCAATACGCAGGCTCTGCAAATCCTGATGTTTTGTGTCAATCGCCATAGAATCCGCTTTTCGGCTTCCGGCTCTCGGCGTCCGCCTAACCCGTTCCCTTCACCGGAAGCCGGATAGCGGAAGCCGGAAGCCGTCTTTTACCCTCGCAACGCATTCAAAATATTCTGTCGTGCTGCGTGCCAGGCCGGTGCCAGCCCTCCAAAAAATCCCATGACCAGCGCGAACACGATGGCATTGCCGATCACGGCCCACGTCATGTCCAGCGAAAACACGACTTCGCTGAACGTCACCTGATTCGACGTCCCCGTCTGATGCCCGTTAAACGGCAGCATCAGCAGAATGCCGACGAGCGCGCCCAGCAGCGCCAGCAGCAGCGATTCCAACACGAACGAAGTCAGAATCGCCGGCCGGGAGAACCCAATCACGCGCAGGGTCGCGATTTCCCTCCCACGATATGCCACCGCGGCGTACATCGTGTTCATCGCCGCGAAGACCGAACCGATCGCCATGATCACCGCGACCACAATCCCGATCACCTTGATCGGAGTGCCGGAACTGGTCTGTTTGGCGTAGTAATCGGTCTCAAGCAGGCCGTCAAGCTTCAGCCGCTGATCGTCGGCCACGCGCTTGGTCAGCGCCTCAGCAGCAATGGGATCGGTGGCGCGCACATACGCCGACGAAAAGCCGCCCTGGCGATCAAAATCCGAAGCCATCTGGTTCACATCACCCCAGATCTCCGATTCATAAGACGATCCGCCCGCATCAAAGACTCCCACCACCGTCCATGATCCCTTGCCAAACCACATGCTGTCGCCAATGTTGGCATGGGCGAAGCGCTGGCGAATCGACTTGCTGACGACCACCTCGCGCTGCCCCGGCTGAAACCAGCGGCCCTCGATCAGCTTCACCTTGGGGGTTCCGCCGGGCTCGTCGGGTAGCAGCCGCATCTCCAGTCCGTCGGGCATCATGCCGCGCACGGTCACGTTGACCTCGCCGGTGCCGTCTTTGCGGGGCAGCACGATCACCACGTCCCACTCGCCGGAAGCCATCGGCTCGCCGTGGCTGTCTTTAGCGATGCCGGGCAGAGTTTTCAGCGTGGGAAACAGCGAGGCGTCGAAGCCGCCAGTCAACTCCGACTCCGAGCCCTTGCGCAGGACCAGCACGTTCAGCTTGCTGCCGCTCGAGACGAAAGCGCGATTCAACCCGGCCAGCAGCGCCATGAGGAAGATCGCGGTCGTCACCGTGAGCGCGATGCCCAGCGCCGTCATCACGGTCAGGCCCTTGCGCAGCTTCAGATTGCGGATGTTATAGCTGATTGGTATCGCCATATTTGAACTCTCTTACTTCGTAGCGCCAGCGTCTCGCCGGCTGTCGTGAGGGCATCCCCGCCTCTCGACCGGACAGCCGACGGCGGCTGTCCCTACACAATCACCCGATGTGCCGCAGTGCATCCACGATATTCATGCGCGATGCGCGATACGCCGGCACATAGCCGCTCACGACGCCTAAACCAAGCGCCGCCAGCAACGACATGGCGGCTGTGGGGCCGGTGACCTTCATGTCGAGCGGGATGCCCATCCCAAGGAAACGATGCGTCAGGCCGGCGATCACCGGCATCGCGATCAGAATTCCAAGTACACCGCCGACCACCGCCAAAGCTATGGACTCGGTTACGAAGATCGAAAGCACGCCGTTGCGGGTGAACCCCAGCGTCTTCATGACGGCTACCTCGCGGATGCGGCTGCGCACCGACATGGCCATGGTGTTAGCCGAAACCAGCATGATGGCAAACGCCACCGCCCCGCAAATGCCCAGAATGAACGCCTTCACATTGCCGAGGGAGGCGACGAAGCCGAGTTGAAAAGCTTTTTCACTCTCGGTTTTTGTCGCCTGCGGAGAGTTGCGGAACATGTCGTCCACTTCTTTCGATACACGCCCCACGTCGTCCGCCGAGGCCACCTGCGCGGCATACCACCCGGCCCGTCCTTTAAACCACGAGAACCCTTCTTCCAAATACTTGGCATTGAAATACACGGCGTTCTGCGGCGGATCGCGATGATAAATGGCGCGGATCGTCAACTCCAGGTTGACCGGAAAAGTCTTGGCCTGAAGTGTGATGTGGTCGCCGATTTTCCAGCCGTACTTGTTGGCTAGCGTTACATCAACCAGCGCTCCAGCGCGATCCTCCTGCCAGGCCTTCACTTGATCGGGCGGAACGATTTTGTCGGATGCGACCTTCAGATATTCATCCGGATCGGTGGCGAACTGGGCGAAGAAATGCTCAGGCCGGTCATCGATATAACGGCCGCCGTTCCACGAAATCGGCACGACGGCTGTGACCCCGGGTACTCTGCGAATCTTGTCGCGATAATAGCCTGGCAAGAAATTAGCCAAGGAGGCGTGATCGCGGACGATCACACGCCGGGAAGCTTCCGGCGCCACCTTCTCCACGTAGAACGACCGCCAGATGCAGATCATCAGCGTCAGCAGCAGAAGTGAGAACATGATGCTGATCACGGTCAGCAGGCTGCGCCGCTTATTGCGAAATGTATTGCGAACCACGAAACTGCCCAGCGTCATAATCTCGATCTCTTCCTTGGTGGCGGCGAGACGCCGCCACCACAGCCGCCGAGACGGCAGCGCTACACTTCACCCGATGTGGCGTAGACCATCCACAATGTTTACTTGCGATGCGTGATACGAAGGCAAGGCCGAACTCGCCAGACCGACCACCGCGGAGGTCAGCAAAGCCAGCAACCAAATCGCTGGCGTCATATTGAGCGGAAAGAACGTCACCTGCGGCGCATGCATAAACGCATAGACCAACGCCCTGCCCAGGCTGGCGCCAATCAACCCTCCCACAACGGAGAGAGCAACCGCTTCGCTTACAAACAGTCCGAGCACGCCTCGGTTCGTAAATCCCAGGGTCTTCAGCACGGCAACTTCCCGGGTACGCTCACGGATTGACATTGCGATGGTGTTGGCCGAAACCAGCAACGTGGCGAACAGCACCGCCCCGCAGATGCTCAGGATGAACGCCTTCACGTTGCCCAGCATGGCCACGAACTCCAGCCCGAACGCCTTCTCGCTCTCCGTCTTTGTCGGCTGCGGCGAGTTGTGAAAAGTGTCATCCACGGCAGCGGCAACTTTGCTGACATCCGCCGGAGAATCGGCCATGATGTAAAACGTGCCCGCTTGGCCGTTGAAGAAAGAGACAGCCTCCCACAAGTATTTCGTGTTGAAGTAGACGGCCTTAAAGTTGGGGTCCCGGTGATAAATTCCCCGGATATTCAATTCCAGGTTCACGGGATAAATTGTGCCCTGCAGCACAATCCGGTCGCCCAGCTTCCAGCCATATTGCTGGGCGAGCGCGTCATCCACGATCACGCCCTGGCGATCGCGCTGCCAGGCCTGAATTTGGTCCTGCGGCAGCTTGACGTCGGGAAAAACCTTGAAGAACTCATCGGGATCGGTACTAAATTGCGCGAACGTGTTGTTGGCTTTCAGGTCCTTGTATGTGCCGCCGAACCAGGAACTCGGAATGACGGCAACCACGCCGGGAATGGCCCGAATCTTCTCCCTGTAGTAGCCCGGCAAGGTGAAGGTGAGCGAGACCCGGTGCCGCACGACCAGCCTCTGCGCCGATGCCGCACTGCCTTCATCCAGCGCGAAAGCGTGCCAGAGCGTCATCATGAAGGAGAGCAACAGCAAAGAAAAAGCGATGCTCAGCACCGTCAGGAAGCTTCGCCGCTTGTTGCGAAACACATTCTTGGTCACGAACCGGGTCAGAGTCATGAATAAACTCCGGAGCAAAACAAGAACCGGGCGCGGGGGGCCGGCACGTCTCGGCACAGCCAGAATAAATCATGCGGGGGATGGCGTCCAACCGCGCCCGGCCGAATCTTCAAGGTGTTCCAACGCTTCCTCGAAGAAATTCCTGTCATCGTCATGCTCGCGCAGGTCTGTGCCCTTCACCAGTGGAGATCGTCATCGCACTGGAATGACAAATGTCATCTGAATACATCTACATACAACTGCCGTCGGCTGAGTAAAGTTACGCCTGCTGAATTCTGGCTCATTCAAAACCGGAGGCTTCAGGAGTTTGACGATTTTGTTACGCTGTTGTCATCCCGCCACGAACGTTTCTTGGATGAAGAAAGCATCTCACCTTGAGCACCGTCATCCCGACTGCCGCGTTTTCACCAGCGGGCCAGGAATCGTCCTTGTCACATATTTGCACGGGGGAGTCCCCGTCGGTTGAAAAACGGGCGCGCCCGAGGATGACTCCCTGCCTTTATTCCTGCCCACTCCCGCCCACCGCGGAAGCAGCAGGTGCAGTGCGGCGATGGAGATGCTTTTCGCTTACTTTCGTAACTCGAACGCTGGAACGAGCAGCGATATCCTACGCATACCAATTCCCCGGGTCTCCGCCGGCCGAGCCTTGTCGCAGCATGCGACAGGCTCGCGATGGAATGGAGCAGCAACGAAAATGGCAAAGATCGGCCCCTTTGAGATTCTCAGTGAGTTGGCGAAGTCGCCCACAGGATTCGTCTACAAGGCCACTGATCCTGAGAGCGGGCAAACGATTGCCTTGAAGGCCATCCGCCTGGATGCGTTCGGCGACGGCGCCCCCGCGCTGGAGCAAGCGCTGCTGGAAGAGGCCGAAAGCACGAAGGTTCTGAGCAGTCCCAACATCACCAATGTATTTGGCGCGGGTGAAATTGACGGCCAATTCTGCGCGGCCATGGATTACGTCCAGGGCAACAGCATCGCCACCATGCTGGCGCGCAAAGAAGGGTTTTCCATTTGGGATCTGCTCGACATCGGGCGCCAACTTGCTGCGGGCCTGGATTACGCGACCTCGCAGAATGTGGTTCACGGCAGCCTCGAGCCTGCCAAAATCATGTGCGGCTGGGACGGCACGGTCAAGATACTCAGCTTTGGCGTCTCTGCAGTGGGGCATTTTGCGCAGCACGTTCAGGAAGGAATTCCCGGCTACCTCTACTACATGTCGCCGGAGCAGGTTAAGG
>Ga0335081_10009642_pt1 | contig 15559 bp, 16 predicted proteins | sample Lox_Sample_35_FD_206713 | JGI IMG/M metagenome (GOLD analysis project Ga0335081, IMG submission 206713) | Soil microbial communities from Loxahatchee National Wildlife Refuge, Florida, United States - Lox_Sample_3.5 | ecosystem: Environmental > Terrestrial > Soil > Wetlands | place: USA... | reverse complement strand
CCGCGCGAACTTCTGCGCGAGGTAGTTCATCTCGTTGGTCGACTTCGAGCACGAGAACACGCCGAACGAGCGCGTCGTCTCCTCTCTGCGCGCTCCCTTCAGACCGGCGCCCGCGAAGTCGAGCGCCTCCTCCCAGGACGCAGGGCGCAGTTCCCCGTTCTGCCTGACGAGCGGTGCGGTCAATCGCGTACGAGCGCCCATGGGGCTACCTCCTTCTGAACATCTCTGTGCACAGCGCTCCAATGTGTTGCGCACAAAGTCTAACGAGCGATCTTCCTACCGGCAAAGTACGGGCTACAGGTCCTGATCTACGTGCCATAAGGTCCCCTAAGGGCCCGTTGAACGGGCCCTAACGCGCGATCCTCGTCGCGGCCGCACACAGCATCGCCGCCAGCGCGGAGCCGTTCGGGGTGCCGAGCCCGGAGGCCATGTCGTAACCGGGACCGGCTGGGAACATGCCGGCGTTGGTCGCGGTGATGTCGTTCTCGCCCGAGGTGATGTCGTCGAAGTCGCCGGCGTAGCCGCTGGCTGCAGCGTCGTAGAGCGCGGGGTTGGCGAACCCGATGCCGTTGCCGGCGCAGGCGCTCGACGCGTTCGCGAGCGCGGTGAACGCCGCCCACACCGGCGCGGCGGCGCTCGTGCCGCCGAGCTTCGTCCACGCCCCGTCGTAGTAGACCTCGTAGCCGGTGGTGGGATCGGCGTCGGCTGACACGTCGGGGATCTCGCGGCAGTGGCTCCCCGCCGGTGCGCCGCAGGGATCGGACGACGAGTGTGCGCCGATCACGTTCAGCAACGAGGGCGCGCCCGATTGGTAGGAAGGCATCGTCCACATGCCGGAGATCCCGCCGCCGCCACCACACGGACCGCCGCTGCACATGTCGTTCCACACCGACTGCGCCGGCGGCGGCCCCGACGACGACATCGACGTCCCTCCGACGCTGGTCACGTACGGCTGGCTTCCCGGATCGTCCACCTCCAGCGTCGTGTCGAGTCCGACGCCGGCCCCGTCGCAGTCCTCAGAGCCAGAGTCGCCCGCGGGCGCGAACACCGACTGACCCTGCGCGGCTGCCTCCTGGAACAGCGTGTCCTCGAGTTGCGTCTGGCTCGATCCCACCGCGGGCTCGCACAGTCCCCACGAGGTCGAGATCATCTTCGCCCGGTCCGCCGAGACGATCGCGCTGTAGGTGTCGTAAATGCCCGTGATCGTGTCCGGTCCGTCGTAGACGACGACTTGCGCGAGCGGCGCCAGCCCGATCACGTCCTCGATGTCCAGTGCCGCCTCGCCCGAGCCGTAACCGGTGCCGGCGCCTCCATCCACCGGCACCTCGCCCACCTGAGTCTTGGTGCCGTAGCAAGACTCGTACGCGTCGATGTCCGACTCCGCATACGGCTCGGCCTCGAATATCGCAATCGTCTGGCCGGTGCCTTCGTCGCCGGCGCCGTACAGGCTCGAGAACTGATACGCGGACGCGATCTGGTCGGCGGTGTACGCAGCGCTTCCCGATGCGTTGGCGACCGCCGTCGGGCACGGCCGCGGGCCACCCGTGACCACGTGTGGGCGGGCGACCCGATCACCGCCGCCGATCGACGGCGGGATCGGGCCAGCACTGGTCCGGTCGAGGGGCGCAGCCCGAGAGAGGTCGTCGAGTCCGACGACTCCTTCGATCAACCGCGCCAACGGGGCGTCGAACAGCGGTGCCCGCGTGTTGGCAAAGGCCGTCCGGCCACCGGTCAGCCTCACCCGTTCCAACGACAGCGAGAACGCTCGGTCCAGCTGTCCGGCGGTGGCGGTCAGCGGGATCCCGAGACCGTTCGCGGACACCGTGCCGGCTCTCAAACCGTGCGAGTCAAGCGACGCAGCGACAGCCGCGGTGCGCGCCGGCGTCGGAGCGAAGCGCGCGCGAAACTCTGCGACCGTGAGGTAGTGACGATAAGCGCTCGATCCAGGTGTCGAGACCGCGGTTGCATAGCCGGCGAGCGCTGCCGGATCACGCGGCGCAAGCGCCACCGTCACGTGCATCGGCGTTGAGGTCGCGAGCGCCCCGAGCTCGGTCGAGCTCGCCGGCCGCCGCGGCGCCCCGCCGACGCGCACACGCCCCGGGGCCGCCGAGGCTGACGGCACGACTACCAGCGCGGCGGCCAGCGCCGACGCGACGATCCGGCCTCGCTTGCAAGTCCCGGACACGATCAGAGCTCCCGGACTTCGCTTCGTGATCGGCGTCTGCACGCCCGCGCCAGGGCCACCAATTGTTGCGCGAGCCCTAATCTAAAGGCCGTAGGTCTTGGAGATGATCTCGCGCTGGATCTCGCTGGTGCCCCCGTAGATCGTCATCGCGACCGTGAGGCGGACGAGGTGCTCCATGTCGTACTCGACCGCATAGCCGTAGCCACCCATCATCTGGATCCCGTCCAGGGCAGTGCGCTTGGCAACCTCGGTCGCCTTGAGCTTGGCCATCGACGCCTCGCGCGGAAACAGCGTGTCCGGGTTGGCGTCGACGCGGCCCGCGAGGTCGTAGATCAGCAGCCTGGTCGCCTCGAGCTCGGTTGCGAGGTCCGCGAAACGATGCCTGAGGGTCTGGAAGCTGCCGATCGGCCGTCCGAACTGCTTGCGCTCCTTGACATAAGCCAGCACGTCGTCGAACGCGCGCTGGGCGATTCCGAGCGACTGTGCGGCGATGATCAGCCGCTCGTTGTTGAGCCCGGTCATCAGCTGCATCCAGGCGTGATCCTCGCGGCCGACGAGGCGGTCCGCGGGCACATGGCAGTCGGTGAAGAAGACGTCGTTGACCTCGCGGCCCCCCATCGTCTCGATCCCGCGGATCTCCAGGCCGTCGGTGCCGGCGGGCACCGAGATCATGCTCATACCCTCGTGCTTGTTGCGCGTCCGGCTCGTTCGGCAGACGACGAGGATGTGCCGCGCGGCGTGCGCGCCCGTGATCCACGTCTTCTGCCCGTTGAGGACATAACCGCCGTCGACGCGGTCTGCCCGGCAGGAGAGGTTGCCGACGTCCGATCCCGCCTCGGGCTCGGACATCGCGATCGCCTCGACGCGGCCCTCGACGATCCCGCCGAGGATCTCTCGCTTGAGCTCCTCGCCGGCGAAGCGCTCCACCGGGCGCGCGGTCATCATGCTGATCGGGAAGAACGCCATCGGGATCTGGCCGCGAGCGAACTCCTCGCACAGCAGGCAGAGATCGACCGCACCGCCGCCCAGCCCCCCGTACTGCTCGGGAATCGCGACTCCAAGCCAGCCGAGGTCCGCGATCCGCTCATACAGCTCCTGGTTGTGGAACTCACGCCCGTTGCCCGTCAGCGCGTCGCGCTGCTCGCGCGTGCCGCACTCGCGCCGGGCGAAGTCGCGGATCGACTCGACGAACGCCCGCTGCTCTTCGGTGAGGATCTCGCTGATCATCGTCGGGGGCCGACGCATGATACGCGTCGACCGTAACGTCTGCGGCGATGCTAATCCGCCACGCCGACCCCGCCCGTGATGCCGGCGCATGCGCCGCGATCTACGCCCCGTTCGTGCTCAGCACCCCGATCTCGTTCGAGGAGGTCCCGCCCGGCGAGAGCGAGTTGGCCCGGCGAATCGAGCGAGTCTCGGCGACGCATCCCTGGCTCGTCGCCGAGCTCGACGGCACGCTCGCGGGATACGCTTATGCCTCCGCGCATCGCGAGCGGGCCTCGTATCGGTGGGCGGCTGACGTTGCCGTCTACGTCGCTTCCGCGTCGCATCGTCGTGGCGTCGGTCGCGAGCTGTACCGCTCGTTGCTGTCCCTGCTCGCGCGACAGGGCCTGCGCACCGCCTGCGCCGGGATCACGCTCCCGAACAGCGCCAGCGTCGGACTGCACGAGTCGTTGGGATTCACCCAGGCGGGCGTCTTTCGGAGCATTGGCTACAAGCTCGGCTCCTGGCGGGACGTCGGCTGGTGGCAGCTGCAGCTGGCCGAGCCCCAGCTCCAACCACCGCCCGAGCCCGGGCCGCCCATCCGTGCGCAGAGTTGACGCGCGCGCCCCTGATAAGGCCGACCGATTCGCAACAGGCCGAGCGATTCAGATGGATCAGGATTCGCGCATTCATGACTAACGAGCGATCCTCATACCGCCGAGTGCCTGGGAACGGGAATGGGCATGATCACGTGGATTCGGGCATCCATGCCCGAATCCCGAGAAACCGTCTTCCGCCCTGCCTCCGGCGGCGGGCTCCGCATGGTGATCGACGCGTCGAAACTTGACTCGTTCGTGCAGCTTGCGATCACCAAGCGGAGCTAGGCTAGGGGCCCGTAGGCTCGTCGCGGGTGGAGTCCAGCAGCAGCGCCAGCGTCGGGCACGCGTCTGCGGCTCGGCGAGCCAGACCGAGCAGCTCGGGTGGGATGTCGGGATCATCGATGATCGGATAGCCCCAGTCGTCAAGCCGGATCAGCTCGGGCAGCAGTTCCGCGCACAGGCCATGCGCCTCGCACATGATCGGATTGACCCGCAGCCGGACGCTTCTCGCACGTTGCCCCGAGGGCGACCGTCGCGGAGGCCGCCAACCGCCGCTCATCGCCCGGACCTCGAGTCCGCGCGCCTGCGAGCGCCGCCACGCTCCCCGGCCGCGTCACGCCCGGCCGGACCGGGGCCCTGCTCCCCGGCATCCCAGCCGGACCGCGCTGCGCGACGCCCCCGCTGCCCCCGCCCCGACTCGCTTCTGCGCGCCCCTCCGTTGCCAAGCGGCAATCCGGCCGGCGCCGCAGCGCACCCGTGGCGGCGGTGGCGCTCGAGATCGCCGCCGAACACCGCCAGCGTGCTCTCCACGAAGCGCGCCGCCCCGTCAGGGTGGTGGCATGCCCCGCGGCCGCGGATCTCTGCCGTCCAGCGGAGCATTCGCTCGCGTTCTCGGTCGTGCGCGACGCCGTTGGCGAGCGCGCCGATCGAGTCGGCAATCGCACGCAGGCCGTACACGCAGGGCCCGCACTGACCCGCGGACTGGCTCGCGAGGTAGGCGATCACACGCGCGCTCTCGTGCAGCCCGCACGCGCTCTCGCCGAGCGCGATCAGGACTCCCGATCCCAGCGAGCAGCCGACCGACCGCAGGTCCTCTCGGGCGAGTTGGAGGCGCACTGCCCGCGACGAGTCGACCCACGTACCGAAATAGCCTCCGACGAGCAGAGCCTGCAGTGGCTCGGTCGGCCCGCCGGCCGCGGCCAGCAGGTCGGACATCGGCGTACCGAACACCAGCTCGTAGACGCCCGGCGCTCCGACCGCCCCGGAGATCGTGACCAGCGCCGAGCCGGGATCGGCATCGGTGCCGAGCTCTCGATACCAGGCCGCGCCGTGGCGGGCGACTAGCGCGATCTGCGCCAGCGTCTCGGGATTCTGGACCAGCGTCGGGCGGCCGCGGTATCCGCGCTCGTAGGGCCGAGGAGGGACGAACGTCGGCTTTGCGACGGCATCGTTGAGGTAGCGCACGACCGCGCTCTCCTCGCCGACGACGTACCCCTCGGGTCCGGGCACGAGGTCGATCGACACTGGATCGGAGCGCAATGACACCGCCAGCTCGAGCGCCCGCAACGACGCCATGGCGTGCTCCCCCACTTTCACGATCACCTGCGCCGCGCCGATCGCGCCCGCGGCCAGGACGGCGCCGTCCAGAACCAGGTGCGGCAGGCGTGTCAGCAGCAGCCGGTCCTTGGCGCTCGCCGGCTCGGTCTCGGAGCCGTTGACGACCAGCGTCGCTCGACGCCGCGCTCGCTGGGCGACCGCGCGGAGCTTGATCGCGGTCGGAAAGTCAGCGCCGCCACGGCCGCGCAGGCCGCTGCGCTCGACCGCGTCGATCAACTCCTGCGACGTCCTGCGAGGCAATGCCCCGTGGACGCGCTGATGCTCGCCAAGCGACATCGCCGCGCCCTGCGGGTCGAGTCCGCTGAGCAGGCGCGGCAGTCCCGGCGGTCCAGAAGCACGGATGCTCATCGGCCGCTCCCGGTCGGATCGGTCGCCGACAGCGTGCCGCTGACGGCGCCCGTCTGCCCGTCGATGTCGATGCTCGCGGCGAGATCCAGCCCAGCGCCGTACGTATCGGCCACGCGTGCGCGCAGGTCGGCTCCCGCGCCCCCGTCGGTCGAATCCAGCGAGACGATCTCGCCCGCCATCACCGACGGCAGGCCGGACGCGAGCAGATCGACCTGGCTTCCCGTCAGCGACACGCCGCCTCCGTCGGGCGTGCCGGCAAGCCGGACGCGGAGCTTTCCGCGCGCTCCGCCGCTCAGTCGCAACGCGAGATCGACGATCCGTCCCCCCGCCTCCTCCGTCCGGGTGACGGTTCCCGACAGCCGCGCCGAGAAAGGTGCCCTGAGCGTCGCCGCCTCGGGCTTGGAGCCCGTCCTGCGGGGTTGCGTCGCCGACGCGCGGGTGACGGGACGTGACAGCAGCGCCACCGGAGTTCCCGCACTGCGCGCCCAGCCGGTCTGCAACGGCCCCTCGATCGCAAAAAGGGCGATCCCGACGGGCAGCGCGAGGGTGACCGCGATCGCGGCCCCCTGCCATTCGGCGTGACCGTCGCCGGAACGCACGATCCTGACCAGCGTCGCGACCGTCACCGCCGCGATGCACGCCGCGGTGATCGCAAGCACCCAGCCGATCTTGGTGTCGCTGCCCGTGCCGAGGCCGTGCAGCACCGCGATCGGCCAACTCGCGTACGCGAGCCGGTGCACGCCACGCCAGGTGCCGTAGCCCAGGCGGCGGCGTACCAGGCTCGTGACAGCGATCGCAACGAGGATGTCGAACGCCAGCGCGCCGAGCCCGAGCCACAGTGGCCGGTAGCGAGACGCGAACGGGATCACCGCGTCGGTCAGCCGGATCGGGGCAAAGCTGTCCAGGACGCTGGTGAGGATGTGGATCACGAGCAGCACGATCACCAGCAACGACAGGTCCCGGTGCACGATGTCGATCGCGAATCGCGGCCAGCGGGGCGCCGCGAAGCGAACCGTTCCGACGATGCCGACCACGACGCTCGCGGTGAGGAGGACAAGCGCCACGACGCCGGTCCCGCGCGTCAGATACCAGTACGCGCTCGGGCCGAGGGTTGCAATCGCCCACATCAGCCGACGCCTCCCCTCGCCAGCCCCAGATCCGAGACCGCACCCGGCGCTGCCGCCGCACCCGGATCCGAGACCGCCTCCGGACCCGCCACCGCATGGGGACCCGGCGCTCCACGCGCCTCCGCGAGATCGTCGCCGTCCGTCGGCCACCCGGCGAGATGACGCACCGTGCCGTCGACACCGACCAACCTGCTGGGGAGCTCGCATTGTGTGAGCCACCCGACCGCGCGGTCTCCGCGGATGATCGCCGCGGTCGTAGCGATGTTTGCGTCCAGACACGACGCGGCCGCGACGCTGACCGTCCGCCAGACGACGCGCGCAGCGAGACCCGTCCTCGGGTCGACCAAATGGTGCACGTCCGTATGCCCTGCCTGCCACCGACGAACGGTCGTGCTGGAGGTCGCCAGGCCACCGGAGCGCACGGTGATCGACTGACCCGGGGCGTCGGGACCCGAGCGATGATCGTCGGTGACGCGAACATGCCAGCCAGGCTCGGGTGCAGGCCCTGCGAGCGAGATGTCCCCGCCGAGCGAGACGAGCACGCCGCAGCCTGCGGCGGCCGAAGCAGCCGCGGCGGAGCGGTCGGCGGCGAGCGCCTTGGCGGTCGCGCCCAGATCGAGGCGAACGCCGAGCGCGACGCGTACGGTGCGGGCCTGGCGATCGACGTGCACCGCCCGCCAACCCGGCACGCGGGCGATGGACAACGTCGGCCGGCTGGACAGCGACGCGAAGTCCTCGTCGTACCCAAGCGCGAGCAGCGCCTCCCCGATCGTCGGATCGACGTCGCCGTCGGTCATCTGCGCCGCCCTCAGCGCCGCCTGCACGGCATCGAGAAGAACATCGCCAACGGCGACCGGCGAGCCCGCTGCCAGGTTGACGGCGAACAGCTCCGAGTCGGTGCGAAACCTCGAGCAGGCGAGGTCGAACTCGGCAACCGTCGTTTGCACCGCCTCGCAAGCCGGCCGCAGGCCGCTCGGCTCGGTCGTGGCGACGACGGCGGTGCTCCCGAGCGCACCGAACGTCGCGCGAGTTTCGCTTGCTGTCATCCTGGCAGCACCGCGGCGCTCAGGAGCCGCCCGTCGTCGCTGCCGGCGGATTGTCTGGCGCCGGAACCGACGACTGCATAGGGCCATCCGGAGACCCTGAGGGCGACGACCCACTCGCAGAAGCCCCGCCCGCGGAGGAGCCACCCGCAGAAGACCCGCCCGCCGAGGAGCCTTTTGCAGACGACCCACCCGCGGCCGACCCGCCCGTCGAGGAGCCGCCCGCAGACGGCGCCGCCGTCGCAGCCCCAGCCCTGGACCGGCCGGCGGCCCCTGGCGCCTGAGCGGGACCCTGCAAACCGAGCTGCGCCGGGCTTGCCGGCGGCGGCATCGACGGGGACCGGGCGACGGCACTTCGCGATGCAGGGGCGGCGGCGGCGCCTGACCTCGTGAGGCTGCGTCCCGGGGCGATCGAGGAGACGAAGTACGCCACCGCGGCCGTCAGCCCGGCGGTCACACCGATCAGCACGCGTCGCGTGCGCCCGATCCGCAGTAGCGCCGCATCGCGCTTGCACCCAGCAAGCGCCTGCTCGCGGCGCCCCTCGCGTCGAATCTCTTCACCGGTCACGCTCACCACTATTCCTGCAGTGGATCATGGTTCGCTAAGAACAGAATGAGAATTTGTCCACGACGGATTTGACGATCAGCCAAGCGCAACGTGAACCCCGCACCTCGGACCGTACGGATCAGGGCTGGGGTCCCGAGCTTGCGCCGCAGCCGCATGATGTAGCGGTCGACGACATTGGGCTCGGCGCCGCCGTCCCAGATCTCCTCGATCGCGCGCTCGCGCGTGACGGTGCGGCCCTGTTCTCGCAGCAGCCGCGCGCCAGCGCCGTCGCCGCTGACAGCGACCGCAAACCCCTCGGCCGTCAGCGTGCGCTCCAGCATCCGGCGAAGCGGCGGATCGTCGTCGAACCACGAGCACGCGGCCGCGCGCGTCACCGCGACCAACCGCCGCCGCGCCGACGGCGTCACCCACCGGCCACGTCACGGCGCACGAAGACCAGAAACGCGGCCGCGAGGGCCGGCAGGCCGTAGAGCGCACAGACCCATGCGGCGCGGACGATCGGCGCCCAGTCGATCGGCGTGCGCAGCAGACCCTGCCAGGCGTTGAACTGCGTGCTGAGCAGGTACGGCTGCAGGCCGCCGAGCCCCGGCAGGATCCCGATCAGCTGGATCAGCAGCGAGATCATCAACGTCCCGACGACGGCGGCGGCGCTGTTTCGCGTCACCGACGACAGCAGCAGTCCGATGCAGACGATCGCGCCGATCGGGATCAGGTAAACGAGCAGGCTGACGTAGACCAGCTCGAGCGCCTTCGGCGCCGACACAATCGTCCCCGATAGGCTCTGCAGCGAGTTGAAACCCGATTGGATGCTGCCTGCGATCACGGCCACCGTGCCGTTGAGCAGGATCGCGGCGACCGCGTAGGTCGTCGTGGCGAGCACCTTGCCGGAGAAGATCTGACTGCGCTCCAGCGAGCGTGTGAAGATCGTCTTCAGCGTGCCGTTGTGGTCCTCGGAGGCGATGATGTCGCCCGCCACGAGCGCGGTGATCAGCGGGAACATCCAGACGGCGCCGAACAGCAGGATCACGAGCGGCACCGCCAGCCCGCTGCGCGTCAGGTAGGAGGAGAACGCGAAGTCGCCGCCGTGGCGGTCATGGCGAAAGTGAATCGCGACGACGAAGATGATCGGCACGAGCGCCGCGGCGCCGAGCCCCAGGTAGGTTCGTTTCTGGTAGCGCAGTTTGGCCAGCTCCCAGCGGTAGACGGTGAGAACCGTGGGCCTCATTGCGACGCCTCCACTGGCGCCGGCGCGGACTGAACGGGCGTGATCGCGATACCTCCTCGGGCGCGTACTGACCGCATGGGCGTCATGGCGATGCCTCCACCGAGGTGCGCTCAGGCAGGCCGCGACCGGCGCCGGCGCCGTCGACTCCCTCGGTCAGCGAGAAGAAGAGGTCCTCGAGCGTCACCGTCTGGGGCATCAGCACGCAGATCAGCGCGCCGGCCTCGATCAGCGCCTGGGAGAGCTCGGCGACGGCGGTTTCGTCGGCCGTGAAGCTGATCCGACCGTGCTCGACGTGCACGTCCTCGATCCCCGGCTGCGCGCGGCAGACCGCGAGCGCGCGATCGTCGTCGGTCGTCGACAGCCGGTAGGTCGCGCCCGCGCCACGCTTCAGCGCGGCGATCTCACCCTCGTAGACGATCTCGCCCCGGCGCACGATCGCGACCCGGTTGCACAGCTCCTCGACCTCGGCCAGCAGGTGGCTCGACAGCAGCACCGTGATCCCCTGGTCAGCCAGGCGCCGGATCAGCACCCGCATGTCGCGCATGCCGGCGGGATCGAGGCCGGTCGCCGGCTCGTCCAGCAGCATCAACCGCGGTTCGCGCAACAGCGCAGCCGCGATCCCGAGCCGCTGCTTCATCCCGTGCGAGTAGCCGCCGACGCGGTCGCGCGCGCGGCCCCCGAGCTCGACCGTCGCCAGGGCCTCGTCGATTCGGGATACGGCCCGGTCGCCGTCGAACGCGGCCAGCAGCTCGAGGTTGCGACGACCGGTCAGGTATGGGTAGAACGTGGGAGCCTCGACGAAGCCGGCGACGCCGTCGAGCGCCTGCACGCTCTCGAGTGGATCGCGGCCGAATAGCCGCACGCGGCCTGTAGTCGGGCGAATCAACCCCAGCATCATGCGCAGAGAGGTCGTCTTGCCCGCGCCGTTTGGCCCCAGGTAGCCGTAGACGTCGCCGGCGTGGACGGTGAGGTCCACGCCGGCGACGGCGGTCAGTTGCCCGTAGCGCTTGACGAGGCCGCGGACCTCGACCGGAGGCGGGGAATGCGCGCCTTCCGGCGGCGAGCCCGAGTCCGCGGGTGGCGGCGCGGACGGCTGCTGCCGGCCCGCGCTCATCGTGTCTGCGCGGCTAGCGCCCGCGCGGCGTCATTCGCAGCGACTGCTGGCACCGAGCCGAGGACCGTGAACGTGATGCCGGCCCGCGAGAATCGAACGACGGTGCCGAGCGCGGTGTCGAGCTCCTGCCCGCTGGAGCCGTCGATCGACACGCTCGGCAGCGACAGCCCCTGCTGGCCGCCGCTGCCGCTGCTCGGCGCCGGCGCGCTCTGCGACTGCTGAGGCGCTTCGATCACGATCATCCCGCCGAGGTTCTGCCCGTAGGTGACCAGCGCTCCCGGGCTCTTGCCCGAGCTCAACAGCGACACAGACTGTAGCGGCACGCCAACGAGCTTGGACGGCGCAACGAGGCCGAACGACAGATGACGTGCGACCGCTGCGGCTCCCGTTACGCGCGTGTGCTGCGTCCGCTCGGCAGGCTTGACGGCGGCCTGCGCACTGCTGGGCGTCGACACGGTCACGACCTTCGCCCCGCTGGGTGGCGAGATCGCAAACACCGACGAGGAAACCGGGCCGAACGAGATGTCGGTCACCTTCAACGCCAGCACGGGGTTGCTGTCGTTGCGCGCGTAGACGCCGATCTCGAGCGGAACCCCGTTGCTCGCGTCCCACGCGAGCTGGGCGGCGCCTAGCAGGCCCCCGCCGTGCTTGGGCGAGACCCGAACCGTATACGCCGGCTGCCCGGCGACGTCAGCCGGCAGTGGTCCGGCGATGTCGAGGTGGGTCATCAACTGCTCGAGATTGGACTGGATCTCGGCGATCGACGGCATCCTGTCGGACTTCGTCTGGCCGGTCTGCTCGTCAGCGGGCAGCTTGCCTTCATAGACGGTGTTCGAGGTCGGGTCGAAGACCCAGAACGAGCCGTTGTCGACGACCAGTTGCGCATCGCCGTTGTCACCCTGCAGCTCGAGCCGCAGCTGATGGTCGTCCGACCACCACAGGCGACCGCTGGCGCCGTTGAGCAGCGGATCGCGGCCCTGGATGTCATCGGAGCTGATGAGGCTGTTGGTGAACGTGATCCGTGCGCTGATCCCCTGCGCCGCAGGGGCGGAGAGCGCCTGGTGGATCGCGCTCGGCAGCGACGCCGGCCCGGGCACGGGCCCCGAGCCACCAGCCGCGACCGCGATCGCCGCCCCGGCGGCGATCGCCCCGACCACGCCGACGATCGTCGCCAGCAGGCGGCGTGTTGAAACTGTGCGCAGGAACTTCATTGCGGATCCTTTCTCGTGACAACAGCCAGAGTAGGGCCAAAGCCTGAAATTACCCTGACAGTCGCGATCTGGCGGCCGTCGGTCTGGGCGGTCCACGTGCCCCGTGACAAGCGATCCCCTTGGGCCAACCGTGACAAGCGTCCCCTTGGGCCAAGTATCTAAGAGCCCGTAAGGGCCCGCGCGATCTGGCAACGCACGGCGCGCATCGTCGTCAACGCGGGCTGAGCTTGAAACGAGCCACGAGCCGGTTGAGCTCCTCGGCGCTGCCGGACAGCTGATTCGCGGACGCCGCGATCTGCGCAGCCGAGGCGGACGTCTGCTCGGTCGAGGCGGACACCTGCTCGGTCGACGCCGAGGACTCCTCCGCGACGGCCGCGACCTCGCCGATGCTCTCCTGCATGCTCTGCGCGCTCGCGGAGATCTGCTGCGAGACGGCCGCTATCTGTTCGATACGCGCCGTCATGTCGTCGACCGATGAGCCGATCTGCAGGAATGCCTCGCGCGTCTGCTCGACGACGTTCGCGCCGTCCTCGGTCCGCCGGGCGCCGTTCTCGACGACGCCGACCGCGTTGGTCGTCTCGCCCTGGATAGCGCCGATCAGCTGCGAGATCTCGTGTGCGGCGCGCTGTGCCTCCTCAGCCAGCTTTCGGACTTCTTCGGCCACGACGGCAAACCCACGGCCCTGCTCTCCGGCCCTGGCCGCTTCGATCGCGGCGTTCAGCGCCAGCAAGTTGGTCTGCTCGGCGATCCCCGTGATCGTCTGCACGATCGCACCGATCTGCTCGGACTTGGAGGCGAGCTCCCGGATCGCCTCGGTCACCGCCTGGGAGGAGTCGCGCACCGAGCGCATCGCCTCGTCGGCCTGCTCGGCGGCCCCCACCCCCTTCTGCGCCGCCTCGCGCGTCTGGTGGGCGACCTCCGCCGTAGCCTGGGCGTTCGCGGCCGATTCGCCGACCGCGCGCGCGACCTCGTCCGCGGCACGCCGCGCCTGCTCGATCATCTGCACCTGTCGCTCGGTGCCGGCGGCGACATCGCCGACCGCGTGCGCGATCTCGCCGCTGACGCGACCGGTCTCCTGGGATGTCGCGGCCATCTGCCTCGAGGCGGAGTTGACCGACGCCGCCTGCGCAACCACGTCGCCGATCGCATCCCCGAGGGTCGCGACGAGCCGCCTGAACGCGTTGCCCAGCAGATCGCGCTCGGAGCGGGGGCGCACCTCGGCGCGCAGGTCCCCTTCGGCCAGCTGGTCAGCGGTACGGGCCATCTCTTGCAGGTAGGAGATCATCCGTCGGAACGCGCTCGCGGTCGCGCCGAGCTCATCGCTCGAGGACAGCGTGATGTGTTGCTCGACATCCCCGTCCGCGATCCCTTCAGCGGTGCGCTGGAGCTCGCGCATGCCGCCGGTGATCCGGCGCGACAGCAGCAGCGCGACGACGATCCCGGCCACCAGGCACACGAGCGCCGCGAGCAGCATCGTCGCGCGCGCGCTCGAGTACGCGCTCGCCGCGCAATCGCGGGTAGCGACGCTTCTCTGCCGCGCCCGAGCCGGCTACCAGCGCCCGGCCCAAAGAGCCCGTCAGGGCCTCGTGATCAGCAGCGTGCCCGCGACCACGAGCGCAACGCCCGCCGCCCGTCCGGCGCCGATGCCGACGTGTTGCAGGCCGAACCAGCCGAGCCGGTCAGCGACCACCGATACGACCAACTGCGCGGCGACCAGCAGTGCGATCACGCCGCCGGCGCCCAGGGGGCGAATCGCGATCAGCGACACCGCCACGACGGCCGCGCCGCCGATCCCGCCGACCGCGTGCTCGGGCCGGAACGAGCCCAGGCCCGAGAGCCTCCCGGGATGGCCCAGCGCGAGCAGCAGCACGCCGAGAATCGTCAGCGTGATCAGCCCGCTGATGAACGCGGCGCCGAGGTCCGAGACGTGCTCGGACAGCGCCGCGTTGGCCGCGGGTTGCAGCGCGATCAGCCCGCCGACCGCGAGTGTGCAGATGAACGCGACCGAGCGGCTCATGCTCTGTTCGGTTCCCCGTGCGCGCGGAAGTTCCTGCCGGCCGGCCGAGGCTGGCCGAGATCATGCGCTCGACGCCTCCCTTTGGTCAATGCGGTTGATATCTCAATGTCTGCACGGCGATGCGGCGGCACCGGGAAACGGTGGCCAGCCGCTCGCATGACCGCTCACGGCAACAGCGCGCCGAGCCGGTCCAGCAGCGTGATTTGAGCAGGATTGATCTTCCCCTTCGCTCGCGCGAGCCCGAACCACTGCGCCCGATCGACCTCGGGGAACTCCCGGAGCTTGCCGGAGCGAGGCGGCCACTCGAGCGTGAACGTGTTGCTGTGCACGACCGCGAGATCCAGGTCGCCGGCGAGCGCCCATGCCTGCACGACCTTGCCGCTCTTCTGCACGGCCTCGCCCAGGCTCGCGGGCTCTCCATCAGGCGGCTGGACGCCGAGCTCCTCCTCGAACTCACGCAGCGCGGCCGTCAGCGGATCCTCGTCAGGTCCGCACTCCCCTTTTGGGATCGACCAGGCGCCGGCATCGCGGTGAGACCACAGTGGGCCGCCTGGATGGACGAGCAGTACCTCGAGCGCATCCCCGCGTCGGCGGTGAAGGACGATTCCGGCGCTGCGCGCAGCCACGCGATCAATCCTATGGCTCACGCCGCGACCACGTCGCTGTGCTGCGCGGCGCCCGATTTCATCCGCCCGCGGGTGGCGAAGCCCGCCATGGATGCCGGCGGCGCCAGCAGCGTCCCGACGAAGCGCAGCGTGAGGCCGAGCTACTCCTCGACCGGGTCCCCCGTGACATCGCGAGCGACCAATGCGGCATAAAGCGCGCCGCGCTCGAGCAGCTGGTCGTGCGTGCCCCGTTCCACGATCCGGCCCTGGTCGAGCACGACGATCTGATCGGCGTCGCGCACGGTCGACAGGCGGTGTGCGATCGTGATCGTCGTCCGGCCCTCCGCGAGACGCTCGAGCTCCGCCTGGACCGCCGCCTCGGTCTGCGTGTCCAGCGAGCTGGTCGCCTCGTCGAGGACGAGCACGGGCGGGTTTCGCAGGATCGTGCGCGCAATCGCCATCCGCTGCTTCTCGCCGCCCGAGAAGCGGTACCCCCGCTCGCCGACGATCGTGTCGTAGCCGTCTGGCAACGAGGCAATCAGGTCGTGGATGCGCGCTGTGCGCGCGGCGTCCTCGATCTCCTGGTCGGTTGCATCGGGACATGCGAAGCGCAGGTTCTCGCGCACGCTCGCATGGAAGAGGTAGGTTTCCTGCGAGACGACCCCGACGGTTGCGGCGAGCGACTGGAGACTGGCCG
>Ga0335081_10009641_pt1 | contig 15559 bp, 14 predicted proteins | sample Lox_Sample_35_FD_206713 | JGI IMG/M metagenome (GOLD analysis project Ga0335081, IMG submission 206713) | Soil microbial communities from Loxahatchee National Wildlife Refuge, Florida, United States - Lox_Sample_3.5 | ecosystem: Environmental > Terrestrial > Soil > Wetlands | place: USA... | reverse complement strand
GTAACCGCACGCGAGCTTGAAGAGGCCTGTCGCATCATCGACTATCGGCTTCAGCCGTTCGATATCGTTTTGATGAATACTTCGGCAGGCGATGCGTACGGAAGTGACAGCTACGTGGGATCAGGCTGCGGCTTTGGCCGTGAGGCGACACTGTGGCTGCTCGAGCGTGGCATTAAGGTCGTGGGAACCGACGCCTGGAGTTGGGACGTACCCTTTTCGTTCACGCGACAGCGATTTGCGATGGAGCGGGACCCTTCCATTATCTGGGAGGGGCACAAAGCGGGGCGCGAAGGGGCTTACTGCCAAATCGAGAAGCTAGCGAATCTGTCGGCCCTTCCCGCCACAGGATTCACAGTGTCTTGCTTTCCGGTAAAGATCAAGGCGGCCTCTGCTGGATTTGCGCGCGTGGTTGCGCTCATGTAGTGGACGGGTCCATTGACGCGACCTAACTCGTAACGTTCAGGCGCCACAGCAGGTAGCTAGCCGCTTCGCGCAGCACCGCTTCCACCCGCTGCCACACCGAATGCGGGCGGGAATCCGGACGTGGCGCGGTGTACACTTGCACATTCTCGTGCTGCAGCAGCTTGCGAATGCGAAACAGGTGATAGGCGTCGCTCACGGCCACACAACTTCGCATGCGATTGGCGCGCATGATGACCGCGACTCGTTCCGCAGACTGCGCCGTGTCCGCGCCCTGAGTCTCGGCAATCAGGCTGGCATCAGGGATGCCGCGGCCCATCAGGTAATCGTGCCCCACTCCGCCTTCACTGAAACTGGGATCAGCCGCCGCTCCGCCGGTGGTAATCACCACTGGGGCGACTCCACGCTGGAAAAGATCGAAGGCATGGTCCAAACGGGCGCGATAGACGGGCGAAGGATGTCCGGAATACTCCGCTGCCCCGAAGACGACGATGGCGTCCGCGGAATGGATCTGGTCTCCTGCGGCGGCGCGGACAATGGCCGCGCCAATCGCCAGGAAGTAGGCCCCAGCCGCTGCCACCACCAGCGCCAAACCATAGCGCAGCCAGCGTCCGGCAGCGCGCGGCCTCGCCTCGACTATCATCCTTGTGCGAAGAACTCGGAAATTTCCTGGGAGGTAATGGCGCCTTCACGCATGATCCGCCAGCGGGCTTCCTCGTCGGTGAGATCGACGATGGTGGAAGGGATATCGCGCGGGGAAGTTCCGCCATCGACAATGATGGAAATGCGGCCTTGCAGTTGGTCGCGGACCGCTTCCGCGGTCGTACACTCTTCCTCGCCGCTGAGGTTGGCCGAGGTCGCGGTAATGGGAATGCTGGCCGCTTGCACCACGGCCAGGGGAATCTTGGCGCTGGGGATGCGAAGGGCGACGTTGCCGGTATTGGCCGTCACCTTTAAGGGCAAGCGGGAGGCGGCTTTCACAATAATGGTGAGCGGCCCCGGCCAGAACCGTCGCGCCAGCTTGTAGAATTCCTCGGGCAGGGGACGCGCCAGTTCTTCGGCCTGATCCACGCTCTCAATCAGCAGCGAAAGCGGCTTGTGGCGGGAGCGAGACTTGATGTCGTACACGCGATCCACCGCCAGCAGATTGAAGGGATCAGCCGCCAGCCCGTAGAAGGTATCCGTGGGCATGCCTAGCACCTCGCCGGCACGAATCTGGTCGGCGGCATAGCGAATCAGCGACGCCTCCGGGTTGGTACTGCTTATCTTGACGATCTCGGCGCGCACGCTAGTCCTTCCAAAAATGTTCTGAGAACGCGAAAGCTAACATACCATGAACTCGCCGTGCAAGCGGTGGAAACAGGTATGATTCTGCCAGGACGGATAGCAGGTGAAGAAGACTCAGGCCAGCCATGATCCGGATGCTCACGACCGCCTGCGCCGCGTCGAGGGCCGCCACAACGCCCTGGTCAAAGACCTGCGCAAGGCCTTTGCTCACGGCGATCTGACCGCCGACGGCCACTGTGCCATTGAAGGCATGCGCATCTTGGAAGAGGCCATCCGCAGCGGGTTAAAGTTCCGCGCCGTGTTCTTCAATTCGTCAGCTTTGGCCAAGGCCGAACGCCTTCTGCCCCAGCTCGCCGCCTACGTGGAAACCCTGCTGCTGCCCGACAAACTGTTTGCTACCGCCGTCCCCAGCGATAGCCCGCAGGGCGTGGCCGCCCTGGTGCGCTGTCCGGTCTTCACTGGGGACGACATACTGGCTAAATCGACCGCCGGACCGGTGCTGGCCATTTCGGGAGTGCAAGACCCGGGAAATCTGGGGACCATTTTGCGCTCGGCGGAAGCCTTTGGCGCAGCCGGCGTGCTGCTCGGAGAAGGCACGGTCAGCCCCTTCAACTCGAAAGTCGTGCGTGCCTCGGCTGGGTCGGGGTTCCGTCTACCAATTGCGAGAGTCAAGCTGGGAGAGACTCTTCAAGAAATGCGTTCTCGCGGCCTGCGCCTGGTGGCGACGTCCTCACACAAAGGCACGCCTGTGCACGAAGCGAAGCTGACTGGCCCGTTGGCCATCTTTATTGGTAGCGAAGGCGCAGGGCTGCCTCGCGATCTTCTGGCTGAGATGGACGAAACCCTCGCTATCCCGCATTCGCCGCAGGTGGAATCGCTGAACGCAGGTGTGGCGGCGAGTATTGTGTTGTATGAGGCAGCGCGGCAGAGAATTGGGAATCAGCCATGAGTCTTTTTTCGTCCACACCCAGCCCGGATCACTCGAGTGACCGCACCCGGCCGCTCGCTGACCGCATGCGTCCGCGGACGCTCGACGAGTTCGTGGGCCAAGAGCACCTGGTCGCTCCCGGCAAGCCGCTGCGAACCCAGATTGAGCGCGACGATCTCGGCTCGCTCATTTTTTGGGGACCGCCCGGGACCGGGAAAACCACGCTGGCGCAAATTATCGCCCGCGTCACCAAGGCAGAGTTCATCGAATTCTCCGCTGTGCTTGCCGGAATCAAAGAAATCAAGCAAGTGATGTCGGACGCCGAACGCGCGCGACAGTATGGCACACGGACCATTGTTTTTGTCGATGAGATTCATCGCTTCAACAAAGCCCAGCAGGACGCGTTTCTGCCTCACGTGGAAAAAGGCAACATCCGCCTGATCGGCGCGACGACGGAAAATCCCTCATTCGAGATCATTTCCGCTTTGCTCTCACGCAGCCGGGTTTACACGCTCAAGCCGCTGACAGAGGCACAAATCGTGTTGCTGCTTAAGCGCGCTCTGGCGGACGCAGAACGCGGCCTTGGAGCCATGAATCTCAAGGCTTCCGACGAAGCGCTGGCCAAGATTGCCGCCTATTCCAGCGGCGACGCCCGCACCGCCTACAATGCGCTGGAAGTGGCCGCTTCGCTGGCTGGAGGACCCACCGCCCGAACAACTCCCGCCGAGATTACCGACGCTATCGTCCACGACGCACTGCAAAAACGTGTTCTGCTGTACGACAAGGCCGGCGAAGAGCACTACAACCTGATTTCTGCGCTGCATAAATCGGTCCGCAACAGCGATCCTGACGCCGCGCTGTACTGGCTCGGGCGCATGCTGGAAGCCGGCGAAGATCCGCTGTACATCGCCCGCCGCGTGGTGCGCATGTCCGTCGAAGATATCGGCCTTGCCGATCCCGGCGCGCTTGCTTTGTGTATGGCCGCGCGCGATGCGGTCGATTTCATCGGCATGCCGGAGGGCAATCTGGCGTTGGCCCAGGCGGTAGTTTATTTGTCGGTGGCGCCCAAGTCGAATGCGCTGTACACGGCTTATGCCGAGGTGCAGCAGGACGTGGAGCAAACCGCGGCTGAGCCCGTGCCGCTGCATCTTCGGAATGCTCCGACCAGCTTGATGAAAGGAATGGGCTACGGCCAGGGATATAAATATGCCCATGATCTGGAAGAGAGAGTCGCCGATATGCAGTGCTTGCCGGACAACCTGCGCGACCGGGTCTATTATCATCCGACGAATGAAGGCATAGAAAAACGAATTCGCGAGCGACTGGAGGAGATTAAGAGGATGAGGACCAAGAAGGACACCGATTAGGCGTTTTCGGCCCGTCAGCCCCGGCTTCATCTTCTGAACCTTCCCTATCCGCCCCTGCGTCTAAACTTCAATAGGAGAACGACCATATGAATCCCCCAGCATCGTCTATTTCTGCCCCGGAAGAAACTCGATCCGCAGCACCCACAACTTATTCCGTGAGATCTTATTCGGCACGCAGCGCGACTTCGGCGCTCGCGCCGGACACCACCCAACGCCGCGAACCGCGCCCGCAGGACGTGCAAATTGAAATTCTTTACTGCGGCGTTTGCCACTCTGATCTTCACCAGGCGCGCGACGAGTGGCATGACAACCTGCCGACGGTCTACCCGTGCGTACCGGGCCACGAGATTGTGGGCAGAGTGGTTCGCGCCGGCAAGGCGGTGAAGAAATTCAAAGCAGGCGATCTCGCCGCGGTTGGCTGCCTGGTGGATTCAGATCGCACATGCGAAAACTGCCGCGCCGGACTCGAACAATATTGCGAGGCCATGCCGACCTTCACCTACAACAGCGAAGATAAAGTGCTCGGCGGAGTGACGTATGGCGGCTACTCCAGCAGCATTGTCGTGGACGAAGCCTTTGTGCTGAAGGTTTCCGACAAAGTTGAGCTTGCCGGGACGGCGCCATTGCTTTGCGCCGGCATTACCACTTATTCGCCGATGCGGCACTGGAAAGTCAGCAAGGGACAGAAAGTCGGCATCGTGGGATTGGGCGGCCTCGGCCACATGGGCGTGAAGATCGCTCACGCATTGGGCGCTCACGTGGTGCTGTTCACTACCTCTCCCGGCAAGGCTGCCGACGCGCGGCGGCTGGGAGCCGATGAAGTCGTTATTTCGAAAAATGCTGACGACATGCTGAAGCATGCCGCGAGTTTCCACTTCATTCTGGATGCAGTTTCGGCGGAGCACGATCTGAATCAGTATCTGGCTTTGCTGAGACGCGACGGTACCATGGTGCTGGTGGGGGCGCCACCGAAACCAGTGCCGGTTTCGGCGTTCAATCTGATCATGGGTCGTCATAGCCTGGCAGGCTCAGGTATCGGCGGCATTCAGGAAACCCAGGAGATGCTTGATTTCTGCGCCGATCACGGCCTCACCGCCGACATCGAACTGATCAAAATTCAACAGATCAACCAGGCTTACGATCGCCTGCTCAAAGGGGATGTGAAATACCGGTTTGTGATTGATATGGCGTCGTTGAAGTAAACCGCTGGTGTGCGCGATGCTGCGCTAGTGTCCGATGGCGCCCCAGGTCTCGCAAAAAGCAGCGAGACCTGAGGCTGCCCGTTCGCCTAATCACCCGCACGAAAAAAAGGAATCCTGACCCCGACGATTCTCATCTATTCCTGATAGTTTGCTCAGCTTGTGGAGGATGTTGTGTCAACCAGTCCCACAACCGCAGGCGTCTACACGTCGCATCCCCTACCTTTCCAGCAGGTCGATGATCTGCTCAAGCTGCAGAAAGCCGCTCAGAAGATCAACTCGATCCTCGATCTCGACGAACTTATCGACAAAGTCGTGAACGATGTCGCCCGCTCCTTTGGCTGCGTGGATGCCGACATCTATCTGTACAACCAGGAGCGCGGCGAGTTGGTGCTGGCGTGCGCCCACGGCTGTGCCGGTTGCGTCGCCCATGGCCCCGGCCATAGCCTGAAGATTGGTAAGGAGGGCATGGTGGGACACGTGGCGGCCACCGGGAAAATGCGCTACGCCCCCGACGTGCGCAAAGATCCGTACTACATCGGCTGCGAAGAAGCTACGCAATCGGAAGTTGCTATCCCGTTGCATGTGGAAGGCCAGTTAGTGGGTGTGTTTACGACTTCACACCATGAATTGGACGCATTTCGCCCGGAACAACTGCGCCTCCTACAGGCGTTGTGCAATGACGTCGCCATCGCTGTACATAACGCCCGCCGCTTCAAACAGGTACAGCATCAGCGCGAGCAGATGAGCCGCGAGGCCCAGGAAGCCCGCACGATTCAGCAAGCGCTGTTGCCAAAAGCTTCGCCCTACATTCCTGGATTTGCGGTGTCGGCGTTTTCTATCTCGGTGGGGGCGGTGGGCGGCGATTGGTACGACTTTATCCCCATGGGCAACGACCGCTGGGCGCTGGTGCTGGCCGATGTTTCCGGTAAAGGCACGGCCGCGGCCCTGCTGATGTCGGCGACTCGCGGGATGCTGCGGTCACTCGCCGAAACCAGTTGCACTCCGAGCGAAGTGCTGCGCAAACTGAATGGCCTTCTGGTCGAAGATTTCCCCGCGGGAAGATTTGTCACCATGGTGTATGCCGTGCTTGATCCGGCTCGCCGCAAGCTGCTGTTTGCCAGTGCTGGCCATCTGCAACCGCTCTTGGTCACTGGAGGCCAGGCGCGTTTCGTGGAAACGGAAAAAGGCATTCCGCTTGGAATCGGCCCCGGAGATTTCTCGCAAATGGAAGTTGACCTGCCGCCAGGCGCGCGTGTGGTTTTGTACAGCGACGGCATTACCGAGGCAGAAAACGGGGAGCAAGAAGAGTACGGAGCGGAGCGGTTGCGGAACCACGTTCTGCAGCCTGGGGCGTCGGCTGAAAGCATCCTCGCCGATGTGCGCGCTTTCGCCAACGGAACCGGCCTGCGGGATGACGCTACCGTCATCTTCGTAAAAGCCTGAGAAAGCGCCGGCTGGCATCTATCCGAACCGTGCCTTGTGCTCTTTCAGGATGCAGCGGTCCATCACCACAAACATTCCGGCCTTTCTCGCCTTCTCGGCGGCGGCTTGGTTGATGACTTCTTCCTGCATCCACACCGCTGGAATCTTGAGTTGAATGGCCTGATCTACTATTTCCCCCACAAATTCAGGACGGCGAAAGACATTCACGATGTCGATTTTCTCCGGGACGTCGCCCAAAGAAGGATAGGCTTTCACGCCCAAAGCCTCTTTAATTTCAGGATTCACCGGGATAATCCGATAGCCTTGGGTTTGCATGTAGGCTGAAACTCCATGACTGGGGCGCAACGGGCGGTTCGAGAGCCCGACCACTGCGATAGTCTTGGCATGTTTCAATAGTTCTGTGATTGGATCGGCAGGAGAGGAACCCATAGCCGAATATTGTATCGGCGGGGCGGAAGGGACGCCAATTAGATTCCGCTAATTTTTCTTGGTCACGTCCAGTTTTTGCCGGAACATTTTCAGCGCCAACTTGCGCACGGTATCGGAGACTTCCTTATTGCCGGAGAGATGTCTGAGGTCTTGTATGAGCAGGTGCTTGATCAGCCCCAGCGAAACATCGATCGGGGTGCGCGGGTTGGAGGTCAGGCTGCGGACGACCGCATACTGCTTCATGAATCGCCGTTTCATGGGGATGGCGCGCAGCACTGACTCCAGGACGTTTTTCTGGCCGGCGAATTTCTCCACTTCGCCGTCCGTCAGCTTGGGAGATTCCAGCACGGCCAGCGCCACGATCTTGGTGCCGTCGCGAATGAGCAGCGACCGCTCTTCTTTGTTTCCTTTCATCGCCAATTGAATGCGCCCTTTGATGTCGAGCTTGGAAATCTTCTGCAGCGCGCTGCCCCGTTGCTCATCGGCGCTCAGGATCCATTTCTTGAGCGGCGCCCTTTTGGCCGCCGCCGCTTCCCCGTGCGTGCCAGCGGGGGGCGCAGCCGTCGCCGGGGCTTCGGCTGGCACATGGGCCTCTGGCGCAATCTCCTCATGCACGCCGCCCATGGGCTGGAATGCTTTGCCGGCCTCAGCTACGATTTCCGCCGCGTGCTCGGAGAGGTAAGCATGGATAGCTTCTTCGGAAACCTCCACTGCATCGTCGACCGGCGCATCGGTAGTTTCGCCCGCCGCTTGGGAAGTCGCAGCCGTTCCCTCCGGCGCCGGCACTTCCTCTTGGATTGCCTTCGCCTCAGCTTCAGTGAGGTTCGGATTGGAACTCAGCACGTTCAAGACTTGTCGCGAAGCATTGACCCGCGCGCTGCTCAGCATGACCTCTACCTGCTCGCGGGTTGCCGATACCGCCAGCGTCATGAGGGATTCCGCGCTCACCGACGGATTTTCCAGCAACAGCGGCAGCAACACAGGCCTGAGATTTTGAGGATCCATCAGATAGTGCAGTACGGCCTTGGAGGTGGCAGGGTTGGCTGCGGCTTCAGAAGCCGAGTTTTCTTCCCATCCTGCCAGAGTGAGGCGTGCCCGCTCCGCGAACACTTTGTTCTCGGTCGCCAGATAGACCAAGATTTCGATCATTTCCTGCGGCGGCACCGCAAGAGCGCCCCGGGCCGCGGTCTGCATCAGCCCAGACGGCACCGCTGAAGCGCGGATTAGGTCAATCATCCGTGGCATAGGTCATTTACAAGGATCAAGCAGAGGGGCAGGGCTTTCCAGTTTTTTCGTGAAGGGTAACGTTACGAAAGGCACTATGCGGCAGCGGGCACGGCTTCTTTCTCTAGCTTTGCGCGGCCTTCCCGCCTCTTCGCATCTGCAAATATGCCCGGATGAACGGTTGCAGGTCGCCATCAATCACGCGATCTACGTCCCCGACTTCCATTTTAGTGCGGTGATCTTTGATCAGGCGATAGGGCTGCAAGACATAAGAGCGTATCTGTGAACCGAAGTCGATATCCAGCTTTGAATCTTCAATCTTCTTGGTTGCTTCGCGCTTCTTCTCCATTTCGTATTCATAAAGCTTCGAGCGCAGCATGCTCATAGCGCGGTCTTTATTCTTATGTTGCGAGCGTTCATTCTGGCAGGCCGCGACCAGGCCGGTGGGAATGTGTGTGATGCGCACCGCCGAATCGGTGGTGTTCACATGTTGTCCGCCTTTGCCGCTGGAGCGATAAGTGTCAATACGCAAGTCTTCCGGCTTGATGACCACCTCGATACTGTCGTCAATTTCCGGCGACACGAAAACGCTGGCAAAGGAAGTGTGACGCCGCTTGGCCTGGTCGAAAGGTGAAATCCGCACCAGGCGGTGTACGCCGATTTCGCTGGTCAGAAGACCGAACGCATACTCGCCATTTACTGCGAAGGTCGCCGACTTGAGTCCGGCTTCATCTCCGGGCTGGTAGTCGTAAAGAACCGTCTTAAAGCCTTGCTGTTCCGCCCAGCGCAGATACATGCGCAGCAGCATATCGGCCCAGTCCTGGGATTCGGTGCCGCCCGCCCCGGGGTGAATGGTCACAATGGCATTGCGGGCGTCGTTGTCGCCTGAGAGCAGGGTTTCGGTCTCCAGGTGATCGACTCTCTCCCGCAGCGCCGCGATCTCGCGGCGCAAGTCGGCGTCGACCGACTCGCCCTCGCGAGCCAAGTCGAAGTAGGCCGCAATGTCATCGCTGCGGCGGGCCAGGTCGGCATCGGTGGCCAGCATGTCTTCCACGCGTTTTTTCTCGCGCATCACTTGCTGGGATTTTTGAGGATTGGACCAGAAGTTCGGGTCGGCGGCCTGTTTTTCCAGTTCGCTCACTTGCTGACGGAGCTTGCTGGTGTCAAAGGTACTCCCGGAGTTCGCGGACTTTGTCTTTCAGAACGGCGTATTCCTGCTCCAGTTCGTCAACCATAGTTAGGACCTCGTGGATTGCCGCGGCCGGATGAAAAGCGCCGCCACACAAATTATCGCACACAGGTATGCGAACCAGTCCCCATGACGGGTGTAGAAAGTAGTTTCGTTCTCGAGCGAAAACGGGGCCTCGAGCGCAATGCGGACTTTGCGGGGTACGCTGGCCACGACCCGGCCGTAAGGATCGATCGATGCGGTGACCCCGGTATTGGTGTCCCGCAGCAACCAGCGGGCATTTTCAACCGCCCGCATGCGCGCCTGCTTCAAGTGCTGGGCATAGGCGCCGCTGTCACCGTACCATCCGTCGTTGGAAATATTGACGAAAACCTGCGCGCCTTGCGCGGCGGACTGCCGGACTTCGTCGGGGAAAATTGACTCGTAACAGATGAAAACGCCAAGACGCGTAGCCCCCGCATCGAGCGGCGCGCGCGACATTCCCGGCAAGAAGTCACCGACCTCCCTGGTCAGCCCTCCGGCGAAAGCGAACAATCGCTTGAAGGGAACGTACTCGCCGAAGGGCACAAGGTGGGTCTTATCGTAACGCGAAGTCCACTCGCCCGCCGGGCCCACCAGCGCGGCCGAATTGTAGAGTTCGGAGGCTCCTCCGGGACTCATGGACGCATTGCGAACCCCAATACTTCCCGTCAGAACCCAGGTGTTCGCCTGGCGCGCGAGATTGCTGACGGCGTCGCGAAAAAACGGGTCGCTGGTATAGAAGGGCGCCGGCGATTCCGGCCACACCACTAAGTGTGCCGAATTCTGGCCGGCGAAACTGGCTCGGCTCAAATCCTGCAAGGTCGCGGTGAAATACTCCCTCGTCCAATCGGCGCCTTCGAGAATGGGCACATTCGCCTGCACCAGGGTTGCGGTGCGGTCGGCGTGGATTTCCGGCGCGGGAATCCATCGTCCCGACTGCAGGATCGCGGCAGCCGCGACCGTAGCCAACAGCAGTTTTCTACGCTGCTCGCGCTGCACCAGAAAAGCCGCGGCCAAAGCGGCGTTCACCACCATAATTTCGAAAGAAAGTCCGTAGACGCCGGTCACGGTCGCGATTCGGGCCAATGGAATGTTGTCCACCTGGCTGATTCCCAGCAGGTCCCAGGGAAATCCGGTGATGCGCGTACGCGCGAGTTCAACCGCTACCCATGCCACCGGAGACAAAAGCAATGCCCGGCGGCTGAAGTGGCTGCTTCCCCCAAGCAGGCTGATGAGCAGCCCGAACACTCCGTGGTAGATCGCCAGATACATGCAGAACAGAATCAGAATCCCCAGCGCTGCCGGGGTGTTCACCCCGCCGTATTGGCGCATGACGTCGTAGATCCAATAGCAGGTTCCGGCATACCACAGGATTCCGCAGGCGTAGGCCATCAGAAAAGCTTGCAGGGGTCGGGCGGGAAGCAGTTTGATTCCGGCGCGAATTTGCAGCGTCTCCGGCGGCCGGGCGCGTAACAGAGCTATCAGCAGCGGCGCGATCGCCACCCATCCCAGGACGTACAGATCGGGAAGCGGAAAAACGAGAATCTGCAATACCGCCGAAAGCAGGACCAGCAGCCAGGCGTTTCTATGAATCCGCTGCACACCGCAGGATAACAAACCCATCACATCTGAGAACCGAGAACTAAGATCTGACAAAATCAAGCCAGCGTTGTTTGCTTCCGCCGATTTACAATGCTGAGCATGCGCTACAGATCCATATTTGTTTCGTTGCTGTTGTTTTGCCTCTCAATCGCCGCTTTCGCCGCGCCGGCCACCATGCGTCTGGACTACTACCACACCGGCGACGCGAGCCACGAACTTTTCAGTGTGGATCGCATTGTGATCGAGCCGCTGCCCTGGCCCGGCGACATGACCAAGACCATTGACGACACCAACCTCGGCAACTACTTCTTCGAAGTTCGCGACCAGGCGAGCGGACGCGTGCTTTACTCCCGCGGCTTCAGTTCGGTGTACGGGGAGTGGATCACCACCGAAGAACCCAAGACCGCCAGCCGGACATTTTCTGAGTCGCTGCGCTTCCCTGCTCCCGAGGCGCCGGTGAAGATTATTCTGAAAAAACGCGACGAAGGCCTGTTTCACGAGGTATGGACAACCCGCATTGATCCCAAAGACAAGTTTATCGACACTTCCCGCCCTCCCTCACCCGGGCCGCTCGTGACCATCCAGAAGAGCGGCGAGCCTTCGACCAAGGTCGATCTGCTGATCATGGGAGACGGCTACACCGCCGCCGAACGCACAAAATTTGAGAATGATGCCCGCCACTTCACGGAAATATTGTTTACGCGCTCACCCTTTCGCGAGCACCGCGCGGATTTCAACGTTTGGGGACTTTGCCCGCCGTCGGAGGAATCTGGAATTTCTCGCCCCTCGAACGGCATTCATCATCGCTCACCTCTGGGTACAAGCTATGACACCTTTGATACTGAGCGTTACATTCTCACCCCCGAAAACCGCGCTCTGCGCGACTTTGCTTCTTACGCGCCCTATGAGTTCATCGAAATTCTGGTGAATGGTGAAACCTACGGCGGCGGCGGAATCTTCAATCTTTATGCGACGGTCGCGGCCGACAGCGAGTGGGCGCCTTATGTTTTCGTCCACGAATTCGGACATCACATTGCTGGCCTGGCCGACGAATATTACACCTCGCAGGTGGCTTATCTTCCGCCCTCCAAAAAAATCGAACCGTGGGAGCCGAATGCTACCGCGTTGCTTGATCCCGACAAACTCAAGTGGAAAGATCTGGTGGTGGATGGCACGCCGGTGCCCACGCCCTGGCGCAAAGAGGACTTCGAAGCCATGGAGCATGAGATTCAAAGCCAACGTCGCGAGCTGCGGGCTCAGAAGCGTCCGGAATCTGAGATGGACAAACTCTTTAAAGAAGAACGCCAGAAGGAAGACACGATGCTGGCCAGTGACAAATATTCAGACCGGGTAGGTGCGTTCGAGGGCGCGAATTACGAAGCGAAGGGTTACTACCGGCCGCAGGAGAACTGCATCATGTTCACCCGCCATGATGCTTTCTGTGCTGTGTGCCGGCGGGCGATCGAACGGATTATTGAAATGTATGCGAGCCGCTGAGATTTTAACCACGGCGGACACCGAGGACCACAGAGGAGAACCTATCCTCGGCGTTTCTCATTCCCTCTGCGTTTGAGTTTCCCGCAACCTACCTTTTACGAAATTGACGACTTCCGTCGTGACGTACTGTGGCGGCTTCATAGCAAAGATCGGACGGGTTGCCACCGGCTTCAGCGAAACGCCGCTCCAGACTTTTTCGCCGTTGGTCTCATGCAGAATGACAGCGTCTGCGCGGTCGAGAAACTCCTGCGCCGAGCGTTTGAAATCTGCCGTCGCGGGATCGAGGACGGTTAGATAAAGATCAGGCTTCACAAACTTCAGAATGCTGTTCGACTCCAGGATGGCATTCTTTGCATCCGCGAGTTTGCGGCGAATTGTGGGCAGAGCTTCCGCCAGTCGTCCCTGTTCGGTCCGCACCCACCATGCGCGCGCGGCTCCGGCCGCCAGGAATCGAGACGTGTCGGAGTCTCCCTCGCGGTCTTTTTCTTCGGAAATCGCCCACGAGTGGTCATCGGTTGCGCAGTGGCAGGATTCGCCATTCTGCGAGCAAATGCCGTGGCCGTATTGCGTGATCTTGAAAGCGGTCCAATCGTATTCCGGAAGAGCAGCGATGAGGCCGGCAACAACGCTGGTCTTGCCTACGCTCCGCGAATGGCCGCCGACCACAAGGATTGCCATAGAGCGTTACTCCTTCTTCGCCAGCCGGGCCAGAGCTGCTAACTGCTTCAAGTATTCACGCACCGGTTTTGCCGGAGTCCCCCAAAAGGCTACGCCGTTTCCGCGCAGCACTTTGTTGGGAAGAATGCCTCCCTGGCCGCCGAGCATCACGCCTTCTTCAATGCGAGCGTGCTCGCCGATGCCGACCTGTCCGCCCAGTACGACGTTTTTCTCGATGGTGATGCTGCCTGAAAGGCCGGTCTGGGCGGCGATGACCACATCTTCGCCAATCTGGCAGTTGTGTCCCACGTGCACCAGATTGTCGATCTTCGTCCCCCGGCCGATGCGCGTGACTTCGAGCGCTCCACGGTCGATGGTGGTATTCGCGCCGACCTCGACGTCGTCTTCGATCTCCAAGCGGCCGATCTGGGGAAATTTTTCGTACCGTCCGCTGGTCCGGTCGCGGACATAACCGAAGCCATCGCTGCCCAGCACGGCGCCGGAATGAACGATGACGCGATTGCCCAGGCGCACGCCGGGATAAATCGTGACATTCGGATACAGCTGACAATCCTGCCCAAGGCTTGCATTCGCACCGATGACGCTGCCAGCGCCGATCCGCGCGCCGTCGCCGATCTGCGTCTCTTCTCCGATCACCACGCGCTCGGCAACAGCCACGTTCTTTCCCAGCCTGGCGGAAGAGTGAACGACTGCGCTGGGATGGACTCCCGAGTTCAATTCTGACGGCGGCTTGAACAATTGCGCCGCCCGGGCAAATCCCAAACGCGGTTGGGGGTGCAAAAGAAGCGGCTTGGCACTCGACTTCCCTGCTGCAAATTCTCCCACGATTACCGCGGATGCCTTCGACCGCAACGCCTGCGCCAGGTTCTTTTCGTCCTCAACGAACACGAGGTCGCCCAACGCAGCGGACGAAACGCTGGCAATACCGTGCAATCGGGCGGAGCCGTCTCCGAGCAGGCGTGCTTGGACGAAATCGGCCACTTCCTTCACCGAACGGACCGGACGTTGCATTGCACCTTTTTATACGTTTGCGGCGGGAAAGGAAAGCCGGGGCTAGAATGCTGGTATGGAGCGCAAGATCTTCTGGATCATCTTCGCCGTTCTCGGGATACTTGCCGACATCGTCCTGCCCATCTGGTGGGCATTGGCAGCGACCATCCCGATCGTTTACGTGAGCTGGTGGGTAGCCTACCGCAGCGACTGGTTCTGAGAAGGCAGGACGGCGTCGTTCATTCGCTTATTCAAAAACGACACGAGTATGGCCAATGCCGCGGAAAATGAAACAACACTGAGCAATGTTTGCAGGACGTGAGTTGCGCCGTCGATTCTTGGCAGCAAGGCACGAACCGGGCCAAGCATAATGCTCCCAATGAAGCCGGCTAATACAAGCTTTTCCTCCCTGCGAGGCGGGCTCGACGCGAACGCAAACCCCATCCAGTAAATAGCGCCCCAAAACGCTATGTTAATCATTACGACTGCCCAGGTCGGAAACAGGCCGGAAAATTGCCATTCCCATCTACAAAGTCCGCCCCTCATTTGTGAATGCAGGGCGAGGGCAAGCACCCAACCTGTAGACGCCACGGCTATGAAGGCTCGGAACCGGGTGGTGACCAGCAAGAGCGGCGGGGACATAGGTTTTATCGATCTGGGCGCTGCCGATAGCCGAGATTGCACTGCTTGACGAACTGCAGCACCCGCCGAGTACGCCAACCCGCCGACGAACATGGGAGTCAGGAACAGCTTATCTCCGCAACGAATTCCGAAGGTCGTCTCACGGAAGTCCTGTATCTGACAACTCGCAGCGAAGAAATGCTCGACGATTCCTGAATGGAAAAGCACACTCCCTGTTTCTCTCCAGCTCAGGACGCGAGCGATAAAACCTATTGTGGACGGAATCCAAACCCACAGCGCAGGCTTGCTCGTTGGCGCACCACTGACGAAGTAAGAAAGGCACAAAGCTGTCACAGCCGTGGCCGAAAGGATGTGGTCCGAATAAAACTGTTGCGGATTCGCGGAGTGAATAAGAGCGACGGCCGAATACACCGATGATGACAAGAATATCGTGAGCATCGGAACCGCAAGTGTGGCGGCGGCTAGATGGGCTACATATGTGAAAATTCGTTTTGTCATCGTGTAGGATCTGGAGCCCAAGCAAGCTCATTTTCGCCAACTTTCATTGGCAATCCAAGTCAATTCTGTAGCAGCTTGTCGGCTGCGATGCGGATAAAATGATGAACCACAGGAGACGTTCCCCGTGGCTCATTCGGTACAG
>Ga0335081_10009639_pt1 | contig 15560 bp, 19 predicted proteins | sample Lox_Sample_35_FD_206713 | JGI IMG/M metagenome (GOLD analysis project Ga0335081, IMG submission 206713) | Soil microbial communities from Loxahatchee National Wildlife Refuge, Florida, United States - Lox_Sample_3.5 | ecosystem: Environmental > Terrestrial > Soil > Wetlands | place: USA... | reverse complement strand
AACAGGTCGTCCCGAGATGGTGGTGGGATGGTATCATTCGCACCCCGGTTTCGGATGCTGGCTCTCCTCCGTCGACATCCAAACCCAACAAGCCTTCGAACAGCTCACCTCCCGTGCAGTCGCCGTCGTCGTCGACCCAATCCAATCCGTCAAGGGCAAGGTGGTCATCGACGCCTTCCGCCTCATCCAAACCACAACTATGATGATTGGCATCGAACCCCGACAAACAACATCCAACCTAGGCCACATTAATAAACCCTCCATTCAAGCGCTGATTCACGGCCTTGGCCGCCACTATTACTCGCTTTCGGTGGCGACGAAACGGACACCGCTGGAACAGAGTATGTTGCTTTCGTTGCATAAGAAACAGTGGACTTCCGCGTTGACATTGCCGAATTTCAGTGCCATGGATGAGGCAAATCGACGGGATGTGGAGAGTATGAGGGAGTTGGCAAAGGGCTATTGTGTTCGGGTCAAGGAGGAGACGACCGGAGAGCTGAGTAAGGAGGCAATGGAGAAGAGGCATGTGGGAAAGCTAGATGAGAAGAGACATTTGGGCGAGGCTGTGGAACGTGTCTTGGAAGATAATATCACCACATTGTTGGCTGGCATGTTGGATAGAGTCAGCTTTTAAATGAATTGGATTCGCTTTCTACAATATCGTCTCTCTTTGCTCGCATTTCTCGCTTGTAACATTCGGCCCGTCCCGTCCCGACGGGACCTTATGAAATTCGGTATCAACTTGGATCAGCAGCGGACTCCTCAAAGCTATCTACAAAATATCTAAAATTCGGGAACACACGATCTCCTCCAAAAGGGGAACCCTCCGCTATGACACTGTCAGATCGTTCTTTTTCTGGATTCAGCTCAGAGATGGATGGCGTCGGTGCGGTCGAAGTTCATTGGGGGTTAGTGTTGTACAAGACCCCCAAGCCGCGTTTGACCCTGGTCGGTTGCACCAGATGGTACGCATTGGGGGGCATTTGGAGACGTATTTGTGAACTGTCGTCCCCCCACCCCTACCCCACCAAAATCCCGTCCTGCTCATCGTTCGTCCTCCTCATCCAATCCTGCCTCCATCCTTTCGTCCTATTCCTGCCTATTTCCCGTCTGGCTCATCATCTCGTCACTCGTGTTTAACGAAACATCGGGCTCACCATCCAACGCCGCAGCGCAAAACGTCTCTCGCTCTCCATGTACAACGCACAATGTCCCGCTGCCCCACAAGCTCCGAACCTTGCATTGCCCAACATCCATGGACACGAGATCACCGCTTCCGCATCTTCTATACATAATCTCATCCCTCCCCCTCAGGTTAATCAAACCCTGCTTGGAATGTCAATGAAAAAGAAACCTTACGGGCAAGATACATACTTGGTATCTGTTATCGTTAACGATGTTCTCATGCAAGTATCACATTTGAAGGAGGTGTAAAACCGAATGTTGGGGTGATACTTGATACTTGGGAATTATGGCAGGCTAGTGGAGCGGAGAGAATGGATGGTCCAGTGTCAAGGAAACTCATGAAGGCAATCAAGGGGTGTGAAAAGAAGCGGACGGCGAGTGAACCTGCTGCGGCGGCCGCGATTCGAAATTTGGATCTCAGCGAAAATCGACCAGCAACTTGGTGATTGGATCAATGAAACGAGGTGAAAGATCGAGGAGTGCCTATCCTCGTTCCCCACAGCTAATGGAGGCCAAGTAGTAGGAAATGTCTCCAGTTGCCTGGAAGACTTATTTCATCAAGTCAAATGGGCTGTTGTTTTCACACACTATGACTCCAGTCAAGATGTCGCAACTCAGATAGTTCTGTGAATTAACTTTTCTTGGATACATAGATTAGCTAGTGGGAGGATTGAATGAGATGATGTCGTCTGCTTATCGGTCCCAATATCGCCGACAGCCCGAGGGATGGATCTCATACATTTGCTGAGTGAGAACCGTATACGGATACCGGATATTATGGGGTTCAGCATCTCGCTCCTGTTGGCAGATATACTTCCCTAGTCTGTTTTGGCACGATCTCAACGATTTGGAAGTGTTTCGCATTGCGGGAGCGACTTCTGCTCAAGCCCCTGCCACTTCTTCCCTCTTCAAGACATCTTTCGGAACTCCGCGGCCACGACATTTGGTGGGACACCCTGCTCTTCATACTAGCGGCCGGGACACTTGCCCTGCGCATTCGGGATGGGGTTGAACTGAGCGGCACTGAGGATCAATGGCACAGGCATCGACAGAGAATGGGCATGTTGTCCACGTCACTGGCGCAGGTGATACGGGGCAGGCAAACGATCCGAGGATATCAGAGGTATCAGAGGTTGATTGCCAGCAAATGCAGAGGCGGGGGATGCGGACTATGAACATGTGATTACTGGTCAATGACTCAACGTTGACTATTCCGGCCTCTAAGAATTACAGGCTCCAGGGTGCTCAAATAGAAGTCACCTAGCCCGGCCCTAGGCAATAACCACTATTGAACTAGGCTAAATCCGTAAATAATATCGACAAAAGGAGAACAATAGAATAGAAACGGGGAAATAAAACGCTTGCAATGCAAATCATAAGGGAGTATCCTCAACACCAAAGACTAAAAGAATAACCACAACGCCAGGAGAGAGAGCCCACAAGGAAATGGACGTTATATGGATATTGTCAAAGAACGCCAAGGTAATCTTCCTTAATGGTGCCGATTGCGAACTATTGCCCATGTAAGAAGCGAATCCGGGAACGGGAACACTTACAATATCCTTGACTTGCATCCTCAGACCCATGATTTTGATCCGCACCATAGCCCCCTTCTCAATAATCTGCTCCTCATTCGAGTAATTCGGTGGATTGGCATCAGGATAAAAGATTAAATCCGACGGAATCAAATGAATCGACACGAAAATCTGCATAGGACCGACATCCGCAAAAAATCCCATCTAGCACCCATGAGCAGACTGTCCGGGTCGCAGAGAGCGGGGGGGTTCGTACCTTATTGACGGTGGTGACGGTGCCATCCACGACCTCGCCCTTGAAGGGTTTGAATATGATAGCCTGATACGTTACCGTAAACTCGGCGAGTCCAACGCCGGGCACGATTTTTCCCGCTCCAATGTCGATTTTGTGGTTATCGAGGACACAAATAATGTACCCATATTGTCCGGAAACGGTGCCCTCGACATCGGATAGGAGTTTACGCTTCAGGTATGTGCGCATATTGGGACCAAAGAAGGATGGATGCAGTGATAGCGTGAGAGACAGATCTTTCTGCAAGACGGGGGGGTTAGTTGCGACAGTGAGAGGGCGAGCTTACAAGGAAGAACATTTCGACTAACCCTTCGACACTCTCGGTTCAACACAGGATCCAGAATACTGCGGCTGCTATGGTTCGACTGGGATGCGGTGGCGCGATAGCCTTTGAAATGATCTTTCTCTCTGAGTTGACAGAGGACGCAATGAATGCGGCCGGTCGCGGCTCGTTGGCAGTTGCCGGACCAACACAGGCGCAAAATAACAGAACGCGTTCTTCCGCAAGTCTACTCTCTCTACCGCTCTTCCTTTGTCCGACAACAACGAACGATGAACGCCGGCCCCGTGGCGCAAAGCACGTCGACTTGCAAATAGCACGACTGGCCTCGCTTCACTCTTGCTCTCCCTGTGTTTGCCCTCGCCGTCTTGTCTCACCCCTCGATCCCTATTCCCTTCGTCTACGTCACAGATGTCGACTTTTGTGGGGGGGACGTTTGACGGGAAAGCGCAGGGCGGCGACCGTTGAGACGCCTCGTGTTTGTTCACAACGTCGTGGCGGGCCGAAAAAGGAGTGAAGACTTTTTCCCCTGGCCCCCCTTCGCCGTCTTTGGATGATGATGGGAACCCTAACCCACCGCGGCGAAATTTCGTCAACGTGTGTTCGTTCCTCAGCTGCCGATCAGATCTCCTGCTCTCGAGCCTTGGGGGGGAAGGGAGGGCGACGCTCCAGGACAAAGCCCCATGTTGAGCGACCCGGACGACATAGCGCAGTCCCTGGTCACGGCTGTGAAGAATGATCACATCTCCTCCGACAGCGTCGACATCCTCGAGAAGGTCCTGGCTGGCAACAATGCGGATTCGGAGGCGCGAGAGGTCCTTCACAGTATGTGTAGAGCAATTGACAAAAGCTTGGAGGAAATAAATGTAACGTGCTATTTATTTGCATTCTTATGTTTATAGAATGGTATTATCGACATCGTTTCTTCTTTGGGTGAAGATTTCAGCTCCTCGTCCGATATTATCAGAGCAATAACAGCCGGAATCACGAATGTTGATAACGTATACAAGGACCTTATGCGCGACGATGTTCTAGCCTCGGTATGGTTGGTCAAAGCACAGGTGCTCACCCCATTTAGCTCGAATTATCCGACTTTTCCGACAGCTATCAAGAATATGAAACTTCCATGGCGCGATTTTCCGAAATAGACGAGACGGTGCGGGTCCTGATGGAATTGAAGGAAATTTTCCAAAAAGTCAATGATCTAGAGGAAGTTTTGGAATATGGCCATATGGAGGATGTCGAGAAGGCGCTTGCCGTGGTCGATGGTCTCAATTCAGCATTAAAAGCTTCTGAGCGGCCGCTCCGTGTCATCCCCCGATTACAGTCTCAAATTGATCTGCTGGTCATGGCGTCGCATGAGAAATTCAAGGAAGAATGGAACAGGTCGATTTCAATTGAGAAAATTGAGACGGGGACCCAATTATTTGTGCTGGATGATGTGAAAGGTACTATTAAGCTTTTGACGATGCTTATACTCCCAGTTTTGGAGCACCTGTCGTCAAATTTACGAAATATTGGGGTCCTTGAGGAGACGGCTGACGCGTTCCGCAAACAGCTCAATGACAATGTCTTACGGCCACTCGTCAATGGATCATCCTTGGCACGAATTGACAACGGCGCCGTACTCATCGAACCTTCAATCCAGTCTGAAACCGATATTCCCGAGAATCTCAATACTGTTTTAACGTATATCTCTCAACATTTACCACGATCTGTGCTGGCTCTTTTGAAAACTCGGACGTTCCCTGAACTAATAAATGCCATTTTGTTTTATTATTTAAGCGAACGATGCCCCGAACCCAAAACTCTTCCTCAAACAATCGATGCACTTCAACATCTCAACGAAATCTTCATCAAATCAAAGTGGCACGCTGAAATAAATGGACGACAATGGATACAAGAAGTTCCCCATCTATGGTTTGCCAATCGCCAAGCAACAGTTTTATCCACAGTCCGTTCATTCCTCCTGACCGAGCAAACGAGCCAAGACAGTGTCAACATTACGAAGGGAATAGATATATTGGCCCCACCCCAATCCGAAAATATACCGAAACCTGAACAAGTTCCTGAGAAGACGGTGGATGCAGGGATAACCTTGAATGTTGACGATGAAGATGAACCTGATGGATGGGGATTTGATGCTGGAGATGATGATGTGGATGCGCCTTCTGAGAACAGGGACGAGGACGAGAGTACTGTTGACGATGCTTGGAATAGCTGGGATGATGATGAAGAAGAGATGGAGCCAGCGGAAGCGGTCTCGAATGCATTCCCATATGCGGTTTCCCGGATTCCCGATGTTCTGATGGATATCGTTGAACGAATTCTACAAGAAGCGGAACAACTCCCGATGCAAGCGTAATTCTCCTCAAATATGGGGTTTTGACTTCTTAGCTCTCAGTATCGCGGCACCATACAGACTATTGCAAAAGAATATCCCGTAATCGTTCTGTCAACGTTTGGTACCTGGCGAGCCATCTGTCATCTCCAAAGACACATATTGACCCGCGGTTATCGAATGCGACTCAGCAATGATGCTCTATACCTCGCCCATCGTCTTCTTCCACATGTCAGCGATCCCATGATATTGCATGTGATGCATGACCTACAGCGCTGTGGTGATCGATGGTTCGAAGACGCTGTGGTTCGTACAGAAAAAGTTCCATCTGACTGAAGAATCATTCCCGTGAATATCTCCTACAAGAAATGGTCGGTACAGATGGACTTAGAAACACTGGCAACGTAACCCAAGCCGCGAAATGTGTCCAAACCATCGACTCTGTAATGTTACATCTCAAAAGCATCTCCAAAGAATATCAGGTCTACCCAAACGATATCCAACACTGATGTTCCAGGGAATCTTACCGCCTCAAAAACACCGTGCCGCCGTAGGACAACTTCTATCATCCATTTTATTATATATGAACACCTCATTGACAGCCATGGAAGATATTTCCGCAGCCGAATCGACGTTCCTCGTTGAATTATACACCAAGGTATTTACTCTCGAGGACGTATTTGTGCCGTTCAAGGCGCCAGAGTTTGTGGGGGCAGAATGGATCAAAGCACAATATGTACGAGAAATACTGGAGTGGAGGATGGTCGATATCATGGATAGTTGGAGGGAGGGACTTTTGCAAGGAGTATTTGGACCGGAGGAGATGGCGGGGTGGCTCCGGAAACTCTTCCAGGAGAGTGACCTTCGAGCACGGAATATATCGGAGATCCAGCATGGATAGCAACAAAAAGATTTGGGGCAAAAGGTAATCACTTGCATAATCACAAACTTTGGACAAGTTAAATCTGCGTTATTCAGTTGGACCTTGATGAGGGATTGACTGGAGGTTCGATCAGAGCCATGTCCAGCCCGAGCCAAAATATCTTTAGGCTCTCGCTCGGTTTGATGGCAGAATAATTTTGACTCGATCCGGCTCAATAGGCTTGAACGTAATTCCTGTACTTCACAGACGTGCTTTGCGGGCGCCCACTAGGTGTTCACCATGCGGTCGGCGCGGAGGGCAAGTCTCTTTGAGCAGGCCTAGCCTATATTTAAATAGCCGGGAAGCTCAACCTCAGTCTCCTCCAGGTGAAAAGTTTCGCTTCGGGCCAGTCTGACACTTTAGAGCCCGCCTCCCCTTGGGGCGTTGGTGTGGGATTAGGCCTTTTCAGGCCTCATAGCCTTAGCATGATCAACTGTCAAAATCGTTTGATGAGGTCCTGTGCAACTACACACCAGCCCAAATATCTTCTGGATTTGTATGGAGGGAATGTTTTGCCGGAGAGGAAATGAACAAATAAATAATTCTGTGGCATTTCTTTCCTGGCACTGTTCATGGGCGGATTTGTCCAGCCCAGCGCCGAAACGGCAGGGGCCAACGCCCTCTATGAGATTAGAACGAAGGCCAACAATTTATTGCCTGCCTCCACCATATATCAAATTTTCCATATTTTTCTCCGCTCCGATATCTGTGGATCTTGCTCTAATCATGGTCTGCGGCCAAATTTAATAATCCATCGGACTTCACATCTGAAAATGACAATCACAAATCATTGCAACGATGCGTATCAAATGAGCTTGAATACTACGACTACATGATCTATGCTGATGAGACTACATGACTATCTGACAAACGCAAAAGGATCTCTCATTCCTTCCTCCGCTTCAATTTTCTCTTGCTCTTCCAATCCTAAATTTCCACGATACCTACAAAGCACATAACCATTGTATAACTTGCTAATGCGGGACAACCAAATTTCCTATCCCACTAAAAGATAAAAAGGAAAACGAAGGTAAAAAGGAAGGGAACAAAAGGTGGCCAAGCCCCTCCCAGATATCGTGCTTGTTGACGATTATGATTTACCAAAAATCTTGGCGTTTTCGTTTTGGGCATGTTCGAAATGCTGTTTGAACAAGTTTGCATCTGCAATATTAGGGGAGGTGTATAGGAGAATTTAGGAGGGGTACTGTCAGAATTTCCAAATCGAATGGCAAGGGTTTCGGGGGTTGGAACGCCATCGCTGACATCGGATAAAGTGGAATACACCCAGCTTCGATCACTTCCGATATTCTCTTTAAGAACCATGTCTGGGGTAACTGAATGGCGTAAGTCTTGTTGTACTGCTATGGAAAGAGTAGGGGAGTGGGGTTACTATAGTGGTTTGCGCAGACTTTCAATGTTTGATCACGTCTCATGACAATACGCGTCTTTCCGGAGTCTTTGTGTTTCAGGAACCTGACGTCTCCGGTCCCTCGTTCCTTCCACTCATTCGACTCCTTCGCAAAACGGAACAATTTCGCACGACTACAGAAATAAGTCTTTTAGGAAAAGAAAGAAAGGAGGTGGCGCTGGAGGAGGAGGAGAGGACATCTTGAATTCAACGGTCTCGTCTTCTTCGTTGGTTGTGACAGCGACCTCTTGGAGTTTAACCAATGGTTCAAAGTGTACATCCGGAGACTCGGGAGCCTCATCACCAGCCTCCTATCATATCAGCCCAACTCTCCAAAACCAACCAATGACAAAAAGTTTTGGGGAAAGGCGTACTTCTTCCTTGTCCTCAGCCTCTTCCTCCTTCTTGGGGGTAAAAGAGGATGCAGCCCCAAACCCGCCCGCTGTCGCAGGCGCACTCCACGCACTGGCACTACTCGTGCCAAACTTGAATCCCCCGAAAAGAGGCTGTTGCGTCGTCCTCGTATCGTCCTTCTTTGGTGTTGTCTCCGGAGTCCCAAAGGAGCCAAAGATCTTGGTTGATTTTTCGGCTGCGCCGTTTGCGGTGCCAGAGATGGCTTCTTTGACGGTGTCGATGGGCGTTGTGGCGTCGACTTTGGTGGGTGTGGCCGTCGTCGTTGTGGATACGCCTGCCTCAGAAGGGGTTTGTTCGGGTGTTTTTGCAAGGGGGGTTGCGGCGACAGGGGCTTCTTTGTTCACGCCGGACATATTTTGGAGATGCTGTGCGGGTGAGGCTTGGTGATGATAGTGACGGCGGCAGAAAACGGCCAAGGGCTAGGGACGGGACGCGTGAATGAAGGGTGAACAGAGAACGAGTTCGGGCGACTTTCGCTTGACTGACAGGGACGAAGGAAAAATGGGAAAAAATTTAGAAACGAACTCGCCTCTACCGCTTTTAATCGCCTAATAATTTAACACAAATACAGTGAAGGCGAATATTATTTACAGTATATGTACAGCGTGGGTATCCCCCGCATGAAGGACTTGTCGCCATCGTTGTTGTCCCCCGTGTCGTCCAACACTCCCCCGCTCTCCTGGCCATTGCAGGTGCTGCTGCCGTTTGCGGCTGTCTATGCGCTGCGGGACGACTCTGCCTGTACCGAGCAGGCCGTTTGTTGTTGTCGTCTGCATCGCCGGCCTTCATCAGCCGTTCCTCGCCTTTGCCTTCGTCTTCATGTTCTCGGCCTTCACCGTTCTCGCCGCATTGCAGGCTTGAGGCCGCGCCCGACCGCGTCCCCCTCGCCGTCGGTCACTTACACTAATCTTACGCCATATTTTCTTCGATCTGATCTGCATGTCTCTTGTTTGCCATCAGGTCAACTTCCTAACATCTGGTTTCTCACTGCCATTTCATTTTCACCGGAATTGCATCTGAGTCATTACCGCCGACTTCTTCTATGCGAAGCATTCTGGCTTTTGGCCCAGACACGCGAGTAAAGACCGACATAAGGAAATACGATACACATATGTGCGTCCTTCCAGGGGCCAAAGTTCACGCAAAATCAAGTCAGCGATTGTCTTCGGCCGTTCGATTATTTGTACACAAAACATTCGACCGCTTAAATGGAACAAATGATCCATCGCATTGCCAAACTTACAATATTCAATGAAGCTCCCATATTATCGTTTGAGATCATTGAGCGCCAAGTCCGTTGAAAATCCGTTCCGATAATTCAATGTCCAATACCCAGTCTGACGAGAATCGGATGAGTCGTAAGAACCGCACACAGAGCAGATCTATGAAACCTTTGTCACTTGCGAAACAAAGATATACAATGGAATGAATGACCATACAAAAACGCCTTGATAAATGTTCTAATCGGATGAACCCAAGACGTCACACAACGGTATCCCCCTTCCCCAAGTCCTTCACCACGATCAGCTCCTTTTCTTTTCCCTTCTGTGTTCTTGTTTCATTGTATTTTGTTGTTGTTTGGCTAACGCGGTAATGGGACAGTGTCGATGCACCGGCCTGCGGGTTGTGATGAAATTCCAAGTTGGGCGTCCGTTCGGGTTTCGTTAGGAAGGTTGAAATCTTGGGAATGAAATCATTCGTTGGAGAGGTTTACACCCGGCTCATTTGACAGGTATCAGTGACTGTGCCTGGGGTAATAGAGAATTGATTGTTTGCATCACCGCAAAGTGTCACGAAAATAATCGTGTGATTCGGAGCAATCTTGAACTCACAATAGGGGAAAACGCATTCAGTTGGCATATGAACCTACCTTTCAGCCTCAAGATGCTCTAATAACAGTGCAGAGCATCGTTTAATCCTCAAGCAGCCTCTCCAACTCATCATCATCACTCTCCTCCCCATCCCGCATCCCGCCCTCCGCAACCTTCCTCTGCCGTATCCGTGCAGTAGCACCCCACTCTAACTTCTTCTTCGCTTCATCATCTTGCTCCTTTTCTCGTTCCACCCCCTCATCAGATCGTCTTGCATCTTCTTTTTCCAAAGACTTCTCTTGTAAGCGGGCCCCTATTCGTAGAAGGATTGGGCGGAGGAGGAGGTAGCCGCCGACGATGGTGATCAGGCGGAGCCAGTCTGTCATTAGCGGGCCGGATCTGGAGAGAATAGAAATGGTGAACCTTTCGCTTGATAGGATTGAATGTATTCTGTGAACGTCTCATACTGGCCTACTGTAACCATCCGCTGGTCGATCAAATATCACAGCCGTTGAAGGAAAAGTCGAGCCGGATAGCCTCCCGTCCGCCGACGCCTTCAAAAGTTCAAACTCCTCCCGCGAAATCATCAGAAAACGTCGCACCACCAAAATGCCAAAAGCAGCACAACCAGAACTCAAAAAGGTGAATCCACCTCAACACAATCCCCATTTGTCCCTTTTTTTTTCTTCTTTCTTTTGGCAACGACCTAACGGGTGCAGTACATGGACAAACGCCTTTTCGTGCAACTCAACGGCAGCCGTAAAGTTGTCGGGGTTTTACGTGGCTATGATGTCTTTTTGAATATTGTGTTGGACGAGGCGTATGAGGAGAAGGCGTCAGGGCAGCGAATACCGATTGGGACAGTTGTCATTCGGGGGAACTCGGTTGTTATGATGGAGGCTTTGGAGAGGATATAGGCCCTCCTCGACTGGAGTTTGCGGTATTCAGGGGATGTGGTTGGCCGGGTATTTCTGCCTTCGGGTAGTGGGATTGAGGCGGACTGCTGTATAGATGAACGCGTCTGGACATGTAGGAATGTAAGAGGAAGTTATTGCTAAAAAGACAATGCTGTCATCTTGAAATCAGAGCAAGCCTAATCGTGTGTTCATTTACCCCGCTGCTCGTCCAAAAATGCCCCATATCAATGTCCCTTCCTTGTCTTTACACTCTTATCCTCATGCTTGTGATGCATTTTATCGTGCAACTTCCTCCATTCTATCCACTCCTCCCGCAAATCATGTTCTAAACTGCCAATATCCCCATCCTTAAACCACAACATCTCCACAATCCACAAATGTAATATCCAATCTACAACGCCCAACGCCCGTAATATCAGCACCGTACCATACCAAGTTGCTCCCAAAATCGCGCCGATACCCATACCCACAAGGACTTGTAGGAAAGTATGGTATTGCAGGTATATTCGAGAATAGGCGACTAGGGAAGCCCCGGCAAGGACGATGAATGATTCTAGTAATCGAATCCAAAAAGAATCCTTGGCCGTTCTACCGTTAGATTATTACGCTTGCGTTTGAATTGAGGGAACCGATGTATTAGGTATAACGTTACGTAGACAGCGAAAAAGGCCATAAACTGTGCATGAGAACTCGGCATCCCATACCCCTCCCCAAGAATTTCTATGCCCCAAAAAGTCAGCCCACCACGGAAAACCAGGGGAGGAGCAAGGGAGATACCCGGCGGTCTCGCTTCCCTAATGGCCCGCTTCAGTATAAAGTTGGCAAGTTCACAAAGAAGTTGTCCGGCAAGCATCAGCACAACCTCAATTTCCCTTCGCGCATAAATGAGTGTGATGTAGATAACCATGAGGGCCTGCGGGATGAGGGCTAGGAAGGCGGAGGCGAGGGAGAAAGAGTCCAAGGGGTTGTAGTAGACGTGTGTGACTTTGAGGGATTGGAGTTGGGGCTCGAGGGAGGAGTCCATGCTCAAGTGGATGGCAGGCAACATGGTAAAGGATCGACGACGGCCGACGAGGTTTCAATATCTCTTTCAGTCCGGCCTATTGTACGCTTTCGTGCCAGTTTGGGTTGGTCGAAGTGTCCAGAGCACGAACTCCTTTGCAAATCGTGGCCGTTCTTTGTCATGAGGAATCGTTGAGATGATCGAACGAAGCACCGTTAGCTTCCTTTCAAGTTATCCATTTCGGGGGAGACGCATTAACTAGCAAAACGGCTTTGAAAATACCTTCTTTATATACGCTTGATTTAATTTGTTGTGCAACAAACCTGGGAATGGTGGATCCCACCCAGTCTTCTTTCGTACCGAGGACTGTTAGCCATCCATATTCCCTGGTATCTGGGTCTGCATCCTTCAAGAACGGCTCGACGACACAAAGTGAGCACAGATATTTTTGGCCCTTTCGCTGACACGAAGGTTGCAGGGTATTCAAAAATGTTGAAAGGACCGAAGAGACGGCGATGCAAGCTTGGATAATGTTAGGCACAAATTGTTTAATCTACTCGTCGAATTTCACTTGAGATTCCCTGGCATCCGCTTCCTTAACTCGGACGTTCCAGTGCAACACTCTGAGATGGATTATCACCCATGCATGCTATGTGATCATGGCCCCGCTCGCAGGATAGGCAAATGACTGAATTATGGCAACAAGTGTAACAATATCATCGACTAGAAACAGTAGCGTCCACCCCGGCCTCAAGTCTGACATTCGCCGTGAGCGCCTCCGCAACCGCCTCGTCTTTGAAATACAACCAATCTTGACACTGCCAGTAAAGAATTCGAAAGATCATGGGGCGGTGTTCTCCTCACAATTCTCTACCACGAAATCCTCAAGGGAACAGGAGATATCCATGAGGTACCCCCTCAACATGGCCGCTCCCGTCCTCCTTGTTTACAAGGCTGACTGGCTCAGGTGAGTCAAAAGGTTGGGTTGACGATGGACATGAGATGGAAGAGATTTGGTATGTCAACGGGACGAATGCCTACGAGAGGGCGTGGTGGTCAATTTGCTGATAGCATGGTATTTGATTCCTTCTTTTCAACCCCTGGTGGCTGGGGACATAAGGACGTATAGAATATCTGCATAATGTGAACCTACCCAGCATTAGTCCTCATTCTGCGATTCTTCCAGTCTTTGACGGCAATATTCCTGAGCCTTTTTTATTCGCTCCTTCATGTCCCTGTTAGAATGCTTGAATAAATAGAAAATAGTTTGATCGACCTGCAGAAGAAGTTTGGCATCTGGACAAATGATGCTTGTGACCATATGAATCCAATGTTGGCAATTCCTGAATATCCCATGGTATCTTCCCTCGTTCTTCAAGTACTCTGTGACAAGTTCCGCGATCGTTATAATCTCAGGATTAGAGAGTGTTGTGATCCCAAGATACAAGAGGCGTGAGAAAGGTCTGTTTCGAATGGGAGAACATTTATCAAAAGAGCCCACTGTATGTTTGGTTCGGTCCCTGTCTGATCTTACTGCCTCCAGTTCCAATTCTGTTCCCCTTGAAAGCCACTCATAGCTGAGTCTTGATCGCTGTCCATCGGGGAGCTTGGGGGTAATAACGAGAGACCAATGGCTAAGGGGGTAGAAAGCTTCCAAGGGTCGGACAAGGAGGTTGAAGTAGCGTGTCCATTGACTGTGGAAGGTTTGAAGGCATGGTGAACGCGCGAGATACAGAGCTCGGACGGTGGTATTTTCTTCATGGTAATCCGAGGGGAAAGAGTGGGATTTCATCCTGAAAATTCGATCTCGGTAGCTAGACTTCTTCGGTTTCGGATACTTGGCGCTGGCTTTGGTCTTTCTTGAAGTGTCCATATTTTTTCAGAGCTGCAGTGAACCTCAAGAAGAAAGTCGGATTTCAGAAAGAGGATGAAGATCTGCGTACAAATCTGCCGATGTGAGATCGTCCTCACCCTTGTCAATTGAAACCTCCCATGTTGCTCACCCCTTCCTAGTTGCAAAGTTTGACCCTTTCACAACCGGATGCTTTGTGACCCCGGAACACTCTTCGAAAATGCCTCCCGCGGTGGCTCCAACAAGAAACGACGTCGTGACCAAAGATGTAGAGATGATCATCAATTTCGTCTCCGGCGGGACACAACCCACTCAGAAGGAAACTCCTTTAGAATGGCCACTCAGCGTCCACAAATGAGTACCGAGATGTCGTACCGGTTGCTCAAACTGCGTTTAACGAGTGGAAGGCGTGGTCACCAACTCGACAGCTTCATTTATTTTAAAAACAAGCGGAATTATTTGACTCACCAGGATGGCAGGTGCAAGATTAAGGAACGTCTGTCAATTGAAACGGAATTGCATTCATTCGGAGAATACGCTTGGTGCATCTGCTCATTCGAGAAAAATGGGATCCATGGCCACACCTATCAAAGATGAGGTGATCTCCTCCGCACAATTTCCCGGCCCCATCCAATGCTCGTATTGCCAGCGACATTAATGTTAAATCCGGGATCCTATCGGTGTCATATTTGCTATTGCTCCTTCGAACGCTCCCATCAAACTTTCTCTCCGTGCGACCGCGAGAGCCCCTCATTTGTGGGAATACCGTCATTCTGAAGCCTTCCGAATATTCCCCCGCTCTTTCAGCCAACGGTCGTCGAAACGGTTCTTAGTGGTTGGTATCCCAAGAGAGTCTTCTATTTTCTTAGCACGATGATCCTGCAGGGAGGGGAGAGATTATTGCGATTAAACCCGTTCGAGCAATTAATTTCGCGTGATCAGATAGGAAAATTGCACATACTTCCTGGCGACATCTCAATCAGGTCACCGATCCATTGCTTTGCTGGCTTCACTTATCATCGGGTCTCTTTGAAATAGGTGGGCAAGCTGCGGCTGCTGTGCGCAATAACGGGGATCTTGAGATTGCCGTTAATAAGACTGTGTTTGCCGAATGCAGGCCAGAATTAAATGAGCCGTGGATGAGCATGCTGCGGATGGACGCACGTTATCTGAGCTGATTCTCCCCGGCGGCACGAGTTAACTGTTAGTGAGCTGAGGTGAGAGGATGTGATTCAAGCTGCCTGCATCTTATCTAGGGAATAAGCGTGTGAAAGGTTCTCAAGAGTTCTAGTTTAATGCAAGATCGATTAAAGTTTTCGTGACAGGCGGTCCAGATGACGGTATCCAAGGCGCAGGTCACCCTCGGATATTAGAGCTCCGGCGGTTTTCCAAGAAATCATATGCTATTATTAGGTCCCTCTAACTCTATCGTTAAACCTATACAGAAGATCGGCCAAATAAATGTGGCTTCTCAATGAGATAAGTTGGGTCTGCGTTCATGCTGACCCGACTCTCATCTGTAACGAAACACTTGATCCTCCTCCCCATCTTTCCAATATTATCCCCCTTCCTCATCAGATGTCGTTTCATGAACTTCCAT
>Ga0335081_10009637_pt1 | contig 15562 bp, 13 predicted proteins | sample Lox_Sample_35_FD_206713 | JGI IMG/M metagenome (GOLD analysis project Ga0335081, IMG submission 206713) | Soil microbial communities from Loxahatchee National Wildlife Refuge, Florida, United States - Lox_Sample_3.5 | ecosystem: Environmental > Terrestrial > Soil > Wetlands | place: USA... | reverse complement strand
TTGGGGAAGACCCGACGGTGCAGGACCACCTGGGCGACTTGTATCAGAAGACGGGACGGCTGAAGCTGGCGACGGTGCACTGGGAGCGGGCGCTGAATGAGTGGAACAAGACGGTCTCGGCGGAAGTAGACCAGGACGACGTGGCCAAAGTGCAGAAGAAGCTGGAGTCGGCCAAGGTAAAGCTGGCGAAGGAAGATTCAGGAGCGAAGTAGGGGCCGAGGGATGGTTGGTGGTGCGACAGCAGATTCCTCGTCGCTACGCTCCTCGGGATGACAAGTGACGAACTGATCAGTGGCTCCTGGCTTTGTTTCTAACTTCTGACAGCTGGCTCTGATCGCTGGTTGCTAGCTACTGGCTTTTGCTCGTTCCAGAATGAATGATCTCGCGATCCGGCAGGCGGGCCCGGACGATATTCCTGAAATCCTGCGACAACGGCGCGCCAGTCGCGATGCTCCTCAGGATGACAAGCGCTGAAAACTTATCACTGAGAAATGGTGGCTGAATACTGACGGCTGAATGCTGAGGGCTAGCCCATCAACATGCCGCCGTTGACGTTGAGGACGTGGCCGGTGATGTAGGCGGCGGCGTCAGAGGCAAGAAAGGCGACGGCGTTGGCCACATCTTCGGGCGTGCCTACACGGCCGAGAGGGATCAGCTTGAGGGCGTTCTGCTTGAAATCGTCCCCGAGGCCGGAGGTCATGGCGGTCTCGATAAATCCGGGGGCGACGGCGTTGCAAGTGATGTTGCGCGAGGCGACTTCGCGGGCGAGCGCCATGGTGAGCCCGATCAACCCTGCCTTGGATGAAGCGTAGTTGGCCTGACCTGCCTGTCCCATCTGACCGAAAACACTGGTGATGTTGATGACGCGGCCCCAGCGCTGTTTGAGCATGGAGCCGAGGGCCTGCTGAGTGCAGAGGTAGGCGGAGGTGAGGTTGGTGTTGAGGACGGCGTCCCAGTCGGCGCGCTTCATGCGCAGGATGAGCTGGTCGCGAGTGATGCCGGCGTTGTTGACCAGGATTTCGATTTTGCCGAATTGCGCGAGAACGGACTTGACGGTGGACTTGATCTGGTCTTCGTTGGAGACGTCGAGCGGGAAGGCGGCGCACTGGCCGCCACTGGAGAGGATCTGCTGCCTGAGTTCGTTGAGCTTTTCCTGATTGCGGGCGGCGGCGGCGACGGTGGCGCCGGCAGCGGCGAGTTTGAGGGCGCAGGCGCGGCCGATGCCTTGCGATGCTCCGGTGAGCAGGGCCACGCGGCCGGCGAGAGACATGGATGGGCTCCTTAAGGGGAGAGATTATAAATGCAGGGCGGCGGGCAGGGTGGGGTTCCTCGTCGCTGCGTTCCACGGAATGGTAGAGTGGGTGAAGCTAGCGGTAAGATTTGGTTTCGTCACTATTTTTTCTGGCATTTGCCATACGTTCGAGGTCTAAATCATGCTTGAAGTCAGCGAACTGCCCGACGTTGACGGGAAGCCGGCCGAAGCGCCGTCGGTCGAGGTGTTTGCCGTGTATGGCGTAGAGCCCGAGGTGCAGGCGTATGCCATGGCGAAGTATTCGCGGTCGGCGCTTTCGATGAAGGAGTCGCTGCGGCAGATCAGCCAGCAGAAGGCGGAGAAGTTTCTCAACACATTTTATTTTCAGTACGGGCACCGCTCGATTGCCGACCTGGCGCACGTCGCGCTGGCGATTGAGAAGCTTTCGATTCTGGCGGCGATCGCCATCGCCGATGAGCAGCGCTGGGATGGGCAGGAGCGTTCGACCCGGTATCAGGATTTCAGGAAGAGCGGATATTTTACGCCGGATTTCGGCGATGACGAGACGGCGCGCGGGCTGTATCGGGAGACGATTGAGGGTTTGTTTGCGGCGTACGAAGGGCAGTCGCAAACCGTGTTCGAGTATCTGTGCAGGATCACGCCGAAACCGGACGAGGTGAAGCAGGAAAGCTACGAGCGCACGTTGCGGGCGCGGGCGTTCGACGTGACGCGCTACCTGCTGCCGCTGGCGACGAACACTTCTCTGGGCGAGATCGTGAATGCCCGTACGCTGGAGATGCAGATTGCGCACCTGCTTTCGCATTCGCATGGCGAGGTGCGGCGGCTGGGCGAGTTGATGAAACGGGCGGCAACCTCGCCGGCATACAACGTGAACCAGGAGTCGCTGCAGGAACTGGTGGAGCAGATTCGGGCAGTTTCGCCGGAGTTGGGCGAGCGGGCGCAGCGGGAACTGCTGCGCGAAGTGCGGGTGGCGCCGACGCTGGTGAAGTACGCAGACCCGAATGCCTATGAGATGGAGACGCGGCGCGAGCTAAGGCAGATCGCGCAGGAACTGATGGGGAGTCTGCCGGTGGCGCCGGCGCCGCTGGTGGAACTGCTGGATGATGAGCCGCTGGAAGTGGAGCTGGCGGCGACGCTGATTTATGAGCATTGTCATTATCCTTACCGGCAGATTCGGGCGGCGGTTGAGGCGGCGGGGGATGCGATCCGGCGGGAGATCATTGATGCGGGGCTGCGGCATCGCGGGCGGCATGACGAGATGCTGCGCGGCTTTCGCGCAGGGCAGGAGTTCCGCTTTGACATTCTGATGGATATTGGCGGCTTCCGCGACATGCATCGCCACCGGCGCTGCGTGCAGATCGGGCAGGAGTTTACGACGCGGCACGGTTACGACACGCCGGCGGAAGTAGAGGCTGCGGGAGCGGGCACGGGTTATCACGACGCGATGCGGCGGACGGCGGAAGCGGTGGAGACGCTGGCGGCGAGGGGCCGCGGAGTTGAGACGGAAGCGAGCGCGCAGTACGCGATTCCGCTGGCGTTTCGCAAGCGCACGCTGTTCAAGATGGATTTCGCCGAGGCGGTGTACATCGCCGAGCTGCGGACGACGCAGGCGGGACATCCATCGTACCGGCGGGTGGCGTACGCAATGTATGAGGCGGTAGCGCGGAAACATCCAGCGCTGGCGAAGTATTTTCGGGTGTCGGATATTAATGAGCCGATGGACTTGCTGAAGAGGTAAATCGCAGCCTGGTGGACGAAGGCCAAAACGCGAGCGGTCATCCGTCAGGGGCCAAAGCCCGCGAGTTTTCGAAGCCCAAGCGGCACGGCTGTAGATCGCGCTGTCAGCGCCCGCGTGGCCGGGACCATTCGCGCCTGTGCCGTCTCTCGCATGAACCTCGATTGCGAGGGGGTGAAGAGCAGGTTGCCCTCCATTAGCTGCCGGAACTGTGTACTATCCCACCGCGATTGCATGATTCCCATGCTGGAGTGACTATTTGAGCCCAACAGAAGGTGACCAATTTCGTGGGCTATGACGCACCCGAGAATTAATGGCGCCTCGAACTCGGCATCATCGTTGCTGGCGCGACGCGATGCATACTCGTAATAGACGCTGGCGAGAACCGGTTGGATGGCAAAACCAAAGACAGTATCCTGGAACTTGTTCTTCGTGGGTGCCGTTAGCACCCGCAGTGTGAAGTCTGAGGCGATGAGCTCTTTCTTACAAGGGTCTTGCCGGGCCGCGGTGGACTGTGCTGCCGGACACTCCAGCCAGACTGGTTGTACTCCTGCTGCACCGAGGATTCGGCCAGCTTCGTGTTCGGCGGCTGCTAATCCGGCAGATGAGGCCTGGGAGTAGTTGTAAACCAGAACCCAAATCACTTGGCGTTGCTCTGTCTCACCGGCAAATGCTCTGTTTGGGGAGCCTAACCGAACGATCGCGACGAATCCGGCCAGGAGCCCGAGAGCCAGATTCGGCAAGAGGCTCTGCCTGCGCCAGCGTGCTTCGCTGATTCGCGAGAGCTGAGTTCTAATTCGTCTTTTCATATCGCCCTCCTCCGCCCAGTGGGCGAACTGGCGGGCGATTTTGACTTTCGGGTGCGGTTACCTCAATGCATGGCAACTCTATTCAGATTGAAGAAAGCTCGAAAGAAAGTCAGAAGCTAGTCCGTTGTAAATAAATCGGTTGCGCAGCTGTCTAAAACGACGGATCAAGCCCGGAGCAAGTCTTTTCCAGCTTCTCCGTGCTAGACTTGGCAGCATTTGAGCCGACTTCTGTGGAGCGAGCTGTTCATTCGTGCGGATTAGTCCGGTTCGGATCCTTCGAGGCGGACCCGCGGACGGGAGAATTACGCAAGGCCGGAGTGAAACTGAAGCTCCGGGGCCAGCCCTTTCAGGTCTTAGCCATCCTGTTGGAACGCCCTGGCGAGGTGGTGACACGGGAAGAAATACAGAAGCGGCTGTGGCCAGACACCTTTGTAGACGCCGACCACAATCTGAACACTGCCATCAATAGGATTCGCGAGGTGCTGGGCGATTCGGCGGAAAGCCCACGCTTTGTTGAAACCCTGCCCCGGCGTGGTTACCGTTTTATCGCTCCGGTCGAAGACATCCGGCCTACCACCGCGCCAGCGGAAGAGGTCACACAAGAAGCGTGGCGCAAGTTGCACATTTCTCCATGGGCGCTCCTGCTATTTGCCGCAATCCTATTACTCACTGTAGCTGGTGTCTTCGTTAACCGATGGCTGCGCATTCCTTCGCCATCCTTGGCCCAACGAACGCTCACCCGGGTTACGTTTGACGACGGCCTTCAGATCGGAACCACGTGGTCACCTGACGGCCGCTTCATCGCCTATAGCTCCGATCATGGAGGCAAATTCGATATTTGGGTAGAGCAAGTCAGCGGCGGCGAACCCGTTCAAATCACGAAGGGCGCAGGCCATAATTGGCAGCCAGACTGGTCTCCTTACGGGCGGTACATCGCCTATCGTTCGGAAAACGGTAGGGGCGGCTTGTTTGTTATACCGGCGCTGGGCGGTCCAGGCTTGGAGAGAAAGATTTCTTCTTTCGGATATTACCCCTGCTGGTCGCCGCATGGCGCTCAGATATTGTTCCAGACGGGACAGTTTGCAGAGGACAACCGATTCTACGTCGTCAGTCTCGATGGGAGCCCGCCACGTGAGGTATTGACTGGGTTCCTCGCAAAACACCAGTTTTCGGCGAGATCGGCAGCCTGGTATCCCGATGGCAAGAGAGTCACTGTCTGGATTCGGGATGATAGCGCCGCCCCATCATTTTGGACCGTACCAATTCCGGACGGGGAGGGACGCAAGCTGGAGATTGATCAGCGGATTGCCTCCGAGTTCGGACAAGTCTCTTTAGGTCGTGGTTTCCCCGAGTTCGAAGCGGACCTCAAGTTCTCATGGGCGCCTTCCGGAAGGGCAATTTATTTCGAGCGCACGTTTCGCGGCGCGAGAAATCTCTGGAAGATGACCGTTGATCCGCAGACTCTGCGCGCTCTCTCAGTTGAGCGCCTCACCACCGATACGGGCCTCGACACGGAACCTGCGCTTTCCCCCGATGGAAAGAGTCTGGCGTTTACCGCGGAATCCCAGCAGGTGCGGGCCTGGCTTTTTCCTTTTGACGCCAATCAAGGCCGGTTCACCGGAAGTGGTCGAGCCGTGACCTCTCCCGCCATGGAGGCTGGAGTCCATAGCCTGACGCGAGATGGTAATAAGCTCGCCTTCGTCGCAATGCGCTCGGGCAAATGGGAGTTGTGGGAAAAGTCGTTGGTGGATGGGCGCGAGGCGCCCGTTATGGCTGACAACTACATCCGTAATATCCCGCAATGGTCACCCGACGGTACTCGTCTAGCATATTGGCGCGGAAACTCCGTGGCCTATTGGAATGGAACATCGTGGAGCGGCGGCGAAGGTCAGCTTGTAGTGTGGTTCGGCGAGACTCGCGGGGAAGAAGCGCTCACCCTGCCGAGCACCCTGGGCAAATGGCCATACAGTTGGTCTCCGGATGGCAAGAAGCTCTTGGTATCACAAGAAACCGCCGGTAGCCACCGCACAGAAGTCTTTCTGCGCTCCGCTCTACCCAGCTCTGATGCTGAGGCGAGGAAAATCATTTCCGATCCAGCTTACGACATCTGGCAGCCACAGTTTTCTCCCGATGGGCGATGGATTGTTTTCGAAGCCTCAAGCGCTGCACCCAAACTGCGGATATCGAAACTCTACGTGATGCCTGCCGCGGGCGGCCCATGGACTCAAATCACCGGCGGCAATCCCTGGGAGGACAAGCCTCGCTGGTCTCCTGACGGAAAGACGATTTACTTTGTCTCCGTCCGTGGCGGCTTCTTTAATGTTTGGGGAATTCACTTCGATGGCGCCAAAGGGAGACCAATCGGGGAACCTTTCCGCGTCACTGCGTTCGAGAGCCCCGCCCTGATGATTCCCAAGTACATACCCCATGTCGAGCTTTCGCTTGCACGGAACCGCTTTGTGCTCAACCTGGCGCAAGTCTCTGGGGGCATCTGGGTGCTGGATAACGTCGATCAATAAGGACACCAGAGCAACGCCCTCTCAGCACGCCGCAGAACAGCCGGTGCAATGCAGTGAGGCGACTGAAGCCGGGCCCTTTCAAGACCATTTATGAGATTAGTATGAGTTCTAGTCGCCTTTTGGGATGATTCGGCGATCCCATTCCTGCACGGAACTGCATTCTGGGAACCACACACCTTTGAGTTTGCTCTAACCTCTTGCCTCCCGCGCGCGGCTGCTGAAGAATCGGAACATTCCCATTAGACCAACCTTATGCGCATGCTGATCGCAGAAGACGACGCAGCCCTGGCCAGTTTTGTGAAGAAGGGCTTAGAAGCGGAACACTACGCGGTGGATGTTTCGGCGGATGGCGAGCAAGCGCGCTCGCTGGCCGGCGAACTCAACTACGACCTGGTGGTCCTGGACCTCAACCTGCCGCGGCTGGACGGGGTCGCGATTCTGCGGCAACTGCGGACGCGCAAGCCGAGCGTGCCGGTGCTGGTGCTCACCGGGCGCAACCGGGTGGAAGACCGGGTGCAGTGCCTCGACCTGGGCGCGGACGATTACCTGGTGAAGCCGTTTTCGTTTGCTGAGCTTTCAGCGCGGATCCGGGCGCTGCTGCGGCGCAGCCATCTGCCGGCGGAGTCAGTGCTGACGGTGGAGGACCTGAAGCTCGACCGGGTGGAGCGGCGCGTGGAGCGGGCGGGACGGCGGATCGAGCTGACCTCGAAGGAATTTGCACTGCTCGAATATCTGATGCGCAACGCGGGGCGGCGCATTACGCGGGCCATGATCATCGAGCATGTATGGAACCTCTCTTTCGACACCTGCACGAACGTGGTGGATGTGTACATCAATTACCTGCGCCGGAAAGTGGATGACGGATTTGGCAAGCGCTTGATCCACACCATTCGCGGCGTGGGGTATGAATTGAGCAGCCGCTCCGGGGCGCAGGCGTGAAGCAGGCGGCCGCACTCGCCTTGGACGAAGATGAAGAGCTCAGGCCGCTGCTCGCCGACCTGTTTCACGCGCTGAACCAGCCGCTCACCGCCTTGCGCTGCGCACTCGAGCTGGCGCTGAGCAAGCCGCTGACCGTCGAAGAAAGCCGGAGCGTGATCCAGATGGCGCTCGAGCGCGCCGAAAGTGCGGCGCGGCTGGCGACGGCCATTCGCGCGCTGATCGAGGCCGGCGATCCGGGGGAAGAAGCGCGCGAGGTGCTCTTTGCGAATTATCTGCGGGAGGCTGTGGCGGACATGCGGCCGGTGGCGGAGGCTCGCGGAATCGCCCTGACGGTGGAAGGCTGGAGCGCATCGCAGGTGTGCTTCGAAGCGCGGCGGTTGCGGCAGGCGTTGTTTTATCTTCTGGACTTTCTGGTCGGCGGAAGCGGGGATGGCGCGACGATTCACTTGAGGCTGGCGACCATCGGAGGGTTTTTGGTTTTGTCCGTCCACTCGGATGGGAGGGCGGCAGAGGGATGGAGACCGGGAAGGAAGAAAAACAGTGAGACCGCCGTCATCGGTGCAGATTTGCAGTTGGCGCTGGCGCGGCGCATGTTTGAAGCGGCGGGCGGAAGCTGGAAAATGGGGAAAGATCGCGGAACCGAGATTGAAGTGAGCCTGCCGCTGGCGGGAATGGCGCCTGGGCAAGGATTTCCCTCTCCTGTCTTGCCTGCCTGATCTGGGCACAACTTTCCCGCACAAGAGATTTTTCATCTGCTGCTAATCGCGCTTTAACCCTCGGCGACTCAAAATGTATTTCATGACAACCTCGGCTGTGTTGGCCTTGCCGGCCAAGGGCGTGCTGGTGGCGAGTCCGAACCCGGCGCTGCGCGAACAGGTGCGGCAGCGGCTGCCCGACCCGAGCTGGCCGGTGCAGGAAGTCGGCGGCGGAGCGGACGCGCTGGCGCAGCTTGAGAGCGGGCACTGGCAGGCGCTGTTTCTGGATCGGCGGCTGCCCGACCTGGATGCGGATGAGCTGACCGAGATGGTGCGCCGGCGCTATCCCGCGATGGAGCTGGTGGTGCTCGATTCGGCGGGCGAGTTGCCCGGTTTGGCGGAAGTCCGGCTCCCTGCGATGGAGGAGGAGGACGAGTTACCTCAAACAACAACCGGTCCGACGCTGCCGGCCGATGTGGAGATGCCGCCGCGAATTCAGGCCGAGCCCGAGCCTCTGCCCGGCATGATTGGGCGCACCGAGGCGATGAACCGGGTGTATCAGCTGGCGCGGCTGGTGGCGCGGCGGACGACGACGGTCCTGATTCTGGGCCCGACCGGGACGGGCAAGGAGCTGGTGGCGCGCGCGCTGCACCAGTTGAGCCCGCGCGCGGCGCGGCCGTTCGTGGTGGTGAACTGCGCCGCCATCCCGGAGGCGCTGCTCGAATCGGAGCTTTTCGGGCACGTGCGCGGGGCCTTTACCGGGGCGGTGCAGTCCGCCATGGGACGGATTGCGGCAGCGCAGGGGGGCACACTGTTTCTGGATGAAATCGGCGAACTGCCGCTCAGCCTGCAGGCCAAGCTGCTGCGCTTTCTCGACCAGCGGGAGGTGCAGCGGCTGGGCACCGCCGAAGCGCTGCGGGTGGACGCGCGGGTGATCGCGGCGACCAACGCCGATCTGCCGCGGCTGATCGAGGAGAAGCGGTTTCGCTCGGACCTGTATTACCGGCTGTCGGTTTTTCCGCTCGAACTTCCCCCGCTCGAGAAGCGGGCGGCGGATGTGCGTCCCTTGGCTGAGCATTTCCTGGAAGAGCTCAGCACCGGGAGCGCGGGCTCGCCGCGGCTGAGTCCGGCGGCCTGCCAGCTGCTGGAGGTGCGCCGCTGGGCAGGCAATGTGCGCGAGCTGCAGCAGGTGATGGAGCGGGCGGCGATTCTGGCCGAAGGCAGCAGCGTGATCCTGCCGGAACATCTTTATTTTGCTCCTGGGCGGCGGGGGATGATGGCGAGCCAAGCCTGAGCGGGGTCTCTGAGGCCCATCTCTGAGCCAAATCTAAGACGTGCGCCTTCGCCGCTGGCAAATCCCGTGCACGATTTGCAGCCTGTCATGACGCCTTCTTTGCCTAGCGCTCTCGATCCGGTGGCCGGCGAAGAGCGCGTGCTGGTGGAAGCGTTTGCCTGCTTCACCCAGGCGGCGCAGTCGCTCGAAGGCTCCTACCGGCGGCTGCAAGGGGAGGTGGGGCGGCTGCGGCAGGAGCTCGAAGAGAAGAATCGCGACCTGAGCCGCAGCCTGGCGGAAAACGAACGCATCCGGCGGCACCTCAAGGAAATTCTCGAAGGGCTGCCCTGCGGCGTGCTGGTCACCGGCGGGGAGGGCGAGATCAGCCTGGCCAATCCCGAAGCGCGGCGGCTGCTGGGGCTGCAAGCGGATGGTTCGGTCTCCGAACTCGGGGGGGCGCCGGGCTGGGCGGCGGAGGCGCTGCGGCGGACGGCGGCCGGGGAGGAAACCGAGTGCCGCGCTCCGCATGGCGCACCGGAAGCGGCATTAGCAGCGAGCGATCGGAATGCTTCGACCGACTCAGACGAAGCCACAGAGGAGAGCCAGACAGCTGAGAACCAGACCGCCGAGAACCAGGTAGAAGGCCAATGGATTTCCGTCTGGCGGGCTCCCTTGGCCGGCCGCGAGGAGGCCATTTTTATTCTGCGCGATACCACCGAGGCCAGACGGCTCAAGCGGGCCGAGGCCGCGCTCGAGCGGCGGCAGGCGCTGGCCGAGACCGCAGCGGTGCTGGCGCACGAGATCCGGAATCCGCTGGGCAGCCTAGAGCTTTTTGCCGCGCTGCTGGCCGAATCGGAGTCGGTCCCAGAGCGGCGGCAGTGGGCCGAGCAGATCCAGGCCGGGGTGCGGGCGCTTGCGGCCACGGTGAATAACGTTCTGCACCTGCACTGCCGGCCGGCGAGCCAGGCGGGATCGGTAGACCTCGGGCGTCTGCTGCAGGGGTTCGGAGAGTTCCTGAGTCCGCTGGCCCGGCAGTCGGGGGTCGCGCTGCGCCTGGCGCACCAGCTCGAGGGAGTGCAGGCCATGGTGGATGCGCACCGGCTGGAGCAGGTGCTGTTCAATTTGGCACTGAATGCGCTGCGCTGCATGAGCGGCGGCGGGACGCTGACCATTTCGGGCGGCCGGCGCCGGCTGCCGGCGTCTTGCGCCGAAATCGAGACGGCCGAAATCGAGATGGCCGAAATCGAGATCGAAGACACCGGCCCGGGCATTGCGCCGGAGAATCTCTTGCGCGTCTTCGCCGCCGGATTTACCACCCGGCCGGGCAGCCCCGGCCTGGGCCTGGCGGTGGCGAAGACGATTCTTGAGCAGCACGGCGGGACAATCAGCGTGGAGAACCGGCCGGGACAGGGAGCGACCTTCCGCTTGCGGCTTCCGGCGCAGGAGGCGGGCACATGAACTACATGACCGCGAGCGACGCGGCGAGGCATGATGTGGCAAAGCATCAGGTGCTGGTGATTGACGATGAAGTGCTGATGCGCTCGGCGCTGGCCGCTGGCCTGGCGCACCGCGGCTGGCGGGTTGAGACCGCGGCGAGCGCGGGCGACGCGCTGGCCCGCTTCCGGCGCGGGCTGCACCGGCTGGTGGTGACCGACGTGCGCATGCCCGATGGCGACGGCTTCCGCATCATGCGCGAAATACGAGCGCTGGCCCCGCGGACGGCGGTGATCCTGCTGACCGCCTTTGGCAGCGTGCCCGACGCAGTGGCGGCGATGAAGCATGGCGCCTCGGACTATCTGCTGAAGCCGGTGGCGCTCGGTCCGCTGGTCGAGGCGGCCGAGCGCGTGCTCGAATCTGGTTTGGCCGCCGGGGAATCGGAGCTCGTCGGACACGCGCCGGCATGGCGGCGGGCGCTGGCGCGGGCCACGCAGGCGGCGGCGAGCGATGCCGACATTCTGATTCAGGCGGAAAGTGGCACCGGCAAGGAGCTGGTGGCGCGGCTGATCCATCGGCTGAGCCCGCGCGCCGCCGGGCCGTTTGTAGCCCTCAACTGCGCCGCCTTTCCCGAGACCCTGCTCGAAAGCGAGCTCTTCGGCCACACCAAGGGGGCCTTCACTGGGGCGGCCGCGGCCAAGCCGGGACGCTTTGAGCTCGCCCACGGGGGAACCCTACTGCTCGATGAAGTGGGGGAGATGCCTCTCGCCCTGCAGCCGAAGCTCTTGCGGGCGTTGCAGGAGCGCGAATTCGACCGCCTGGGCGACACGCGCACGGTGAAGGTGGATATCCGCGTGATCGCCACCACCAACCGCCCGCTTGCGCCCATGATCGAAGACGGGCGCTTCCGCGCCGATCTCTATTACCGGCTGAACGTGATCCCGCTCGGGCTCCCGCCGCTGCGCGAGCGGGTGGGGGACGTGGCCGAGCTGGCGGCGCACTTTGCGGGGCTCTATGCGCATGCCGAGACGCCCCGCCTGGCCGCGGAATTTCTCGCCCGCCTGGAACAGCATGCCTGGCCGGGGAATGTGCGTGAGCTGGCCAACCTGATGCGGCGCGCGGTGGCGCTGGGCGGGCCGGAGATCGGCGTTGACGTGCTCGATCCCGCCGAGCTCGGTTCTGCCGCGGGCGGCGACCGCCTGCGCCCGGGCCTCTCGCTCGGCGAGATGGAGCGGCGACTGTTTGAGCTGACCCTGGACGCGACCGGGGGCAACCGCTCGCGCGCCGCCGCAATGCTGGGGGTGAGCCTACGCACGGTGCGCAACAAAATCCGCAGCTTCGGTTTGCCGGGGCGAAGAAGTTATGCGGGGCAGTAAAGAGCGACTAGCTACTGGCTACTAGCGGCTGGCAACTGACCACTGACAGCTGACAGGAAGGAGAAGCTGCGATGGGGCTGATTGATGATCCGCAGGTTGCCGTGCTGGGGCGCTTTCTCGATCTGGCCGTGCACCGCACCGGGCTGATCGGCGCGAACCTCGCGAACATTGACACCCCGGGCTATCGCACGCTCGATTTCGACTTCCGCCAGCAGCTCGAGCAGGCCGAAGGGCAGCTGCGCTATGCCTCCTGGCCGGGCGGCCAAGATTCAGAGATGGCCTCAGAAATCACCCCCCCCGCAGCTCTCGCTTCTGACCCTGCTCCTTCGTTTGCGCCGCTCCCGCGCCCGGTGCGCGGGCTGATGGTGCGCCCCGACGGCAATAACGTCAGCCTCGAACGCGAAGGCCTGCTTCTGGCCGATACGCAAATGCGCTACAACCTGGCGATTGAGCTGCTGAAGGACACCTTTCATATGCTTTCGAGCGCCATTCACGAAGGGAGCACGTCATGAACCTGTTCGGCCTGCTCGACCTGAGCGCTTCGGCGCTCACCGCCGAGCGGCAGCGGGCGGAGGTGGTGACCAGCAACCTGGCCAATGTCCAGACCACGCGCACCCCCGAGGGCGGCCCGTACCGGCGGCAGCTGGTAGTGTTTCGCGCGCAGCCCTTGCCTCAGTTCCCGTTTCTGCTGGCATCGCTTGGCAGCTTCCCCGCCGGGCTGAATGGGGCGCGCGGGGTGGGGGTGGCCGAGGTGGCACCCGATCCGTCGCCCGCCATCGAGCGCTACCAGCCGGGGCATCCCGATGCGGACCAGCAGGGCTATGTGGCCTATCCGAACATTGATCCGGTGGCGGAGATGACCGACCTGCTGGGCGCGGTGCGGGCCTATGAGCTGAACGCCTCGGCGGTGCAGGCGGCGAAGACCATGATCCAGAATTCGCTCGACATCCTGCGCTGATCGAGGGTGCCGACTTCAAGAGTGCCTTAAGAAGAGTGTCTTAAGCCTGTGAGTGAAATGAGCCGGTGAATGAAATGAGCCGGTGAATGAAATGAGCCGGTGAATGAAATGAGGCCGGGGAGATGACCAATCCGATTTCGAGTCTGGGCGCAAATCCCGCCGCCGGGGGGGCGGCGGGCGCCGGCCGCACGGGCGGCCGGGAGTGGGGCTTTGTCGAGACCCTGCGCGGGGCCATGGAGCAGGTGAACCAAATGCAGGGGGCGGCCGATAGTAAGGTGGACGCGCTGCTGGCCGGCAACGGTATGGACGTGCACAGCGCCCTGATCGCGGTGGAAAAGGCCGACCTCTCCTTCGAGCTCATGATGCAGGTGCGCAACAAGATCGTGCAGGCCTACCAGCAGATCGCGAACATGCAGTTCTGAGCGCTGGCTAGGAGTCCGCGGTGGAAGCGCCGAAATCATTTGCCCAGGCAATGCGCCAGGTGAGCGCCCTCCTCGAGGGCCTGAGCTTCGGCCAGCGTGTGCTTCTGGCCGGCGGGGCGCTGCTGATGGGGGGGACGCTGTGGCTGTTTGTCGGCCTGCTGAGCAAGCCGAAGTACGTCACGCTCTATTCCGGGCTGAAGCCGGCCGAGGCGCAGGAGCTGGGCGGCCGTCTGGCGGCAAGGAATATCGCCTACGAGCTTTCGCCCGACGGCGGCAGCCTGCTGGTGCCGGCCGACCAGCTCGATGCCAGCCGGCTGGAGACCGCCTCGCAGGGCCTGCCGCGCAACGCCCGCCTGGGCTTTGAATTGTTCGACACGCCCAACTGGGCGGGCTCGGATTTCACCGAGAAGGTGAACTATCAGCGGGCGCTCGAAGGCGAGCTCGAGCGCACGCTGCAGACGCTGAGCGAGGTGGAGACGGCGCGGGTGCACCTGGTGCTGCCGCGCGAGTCACTGTACAGCGGCGAGGAGACCGAGGCCAAGGCGGCGGTGATTCTGAAGACGCGCGGGGGCGCGCTCTCGGAGCCGGCGCAGCGCGGCATTCCGCAGCTGGTGGCGAGCGCGGTGGAAGGGCTGCGCCCGGAAAATGTCACCGTGGTGGACGCCGACAGCAACGCGCCGCTCGTCGGCCGGCACCCGCCGGGAACGACCGTCTACGATTTCGACGACGAGCTTTCGAAGACCCTGCTGCGCACGCTCGAGCCGGTGGTGGGCGAGGGCCATGTGCGGGCCAGCGTGCACGTCGAGTATGACCTGAGCACCAGCGAAGATACTGAGGAGCTCTACGACCCGAAGACCACGGCCACGCTCAGCTCGCAAAAAACGGAAGAGACCGCCGGTGGCGCCGGGCCGGGCGGGGTGGCGGGCACGGCCAGCAATGTGCCCGGGAGCACGACCACGCCGGTGACGGTCGCCCCTGAGAACCAGTCTTCCCGTTCGGAGAGCGCGACTTATGCGGTGAGCAAGAGCATCCGCCACACCAGCCAGCCGCCGGGGCGCATCAAGCGCATTGCCGCGGCCGTCGTGGTGGATGACGCGGTTGAAACCACCGACAGCGGGGGCAAGAAAAACCTTACCCGGCGGAAGCGCACCGCCGATGAGATGAAGCAGATCCAGCAGCTGGCTGCCGCGGCGATCGGCTTTGACAGCCAGCGCGGCGACCTGCTTTCGCTGGAAAACCTCTCCTTCCAGGAGGCGCCCGGGGAGGCCTTGGCCGCTCCGAGCGCTCTGGAAAAGCTGCGCCGCCTGCTCGAGGAGTGGGCCTGGCTGCTGCGCTACCTGGCGCTGGCGGCGTTGTTCTTGATTGTGTACCGGCTGATTCTGCGGCCGATCAAGAACCAGATGGTGACGGCGTTCCGCGAGCTGCCGGCGCGGATCCCAAAGATGAAGAACCTCGAAGCCGCCGAAGCGGCGATGCCGGCCATCGAGATCGAAACCACCGGCAGCGAGCAGGCCCGGCGGGCGGCGGCTTTGAAGAAGCAGCTGACCGAGAAAGTGAAGGCCGAGCCGGCCGCGGCCAGCCGGCTGGTCCAGACCTGGATTCGCGAGCATTGATTCGCGACTATTTGATTCCCGAAACGTGGATGGGCGGTACTGAGGGGCGAGGCTGAATCCGAGTAACCCATGAATCCGCAAGCCACAGCGACCGCCAGCGCCCCCGGAGTCAAGAAAGCGGCGATCCTGCTGGTGCTTTTGGGGGAGGAGACGGCCAGCCATATCTTCCGCAACCTGCCGGAGACCGAACTGGAGAAGCTGACCCAGGAAATCTCCGAGATGGACTACATTGATCCCGACACCGCGCTCGAAGTCCTCGAGGAGTACCACCGCCTGGCGCTCACCCAGGACTACCTGGCCCAAGGCGGGACCGATTATGCCCGCAAGCTGCTGGTGAAGTCGTTTGGAGAAGAGGGGGCGCAGGCGCTTTTGCACCAGGTATCGCGGGCGATTGAAGTGAGCGCCAGCAAGCTCGATTCGCTGCAGCGGGCGGATCCGCAGCAGTTGGCCAAATTTCTCGAGGCCGAGCATCCCCAGACCATCGCGCTGATTCTCGCCCATCTTGATCCCAAGCAG
>Ga0335081_10009636_pt1 | contig 15562 bp, 19 predicted proteins | sample Lox_Sample_35_FD_206713 | JGI IMG/M metagenome (GOLD analysis project Ga0335081, IMG submission 206713) | Soil microbial communities from Loxahatchee National Wildlife Refuge, Florida, United States - Lox_Sample_3.5 | ecosystem: Environmental > Terrestrial > Soil > Wetlands | place: USA... | reverse complement strand
GGCGACGCTCGGACTGGTGTTCTTGGAGCACGGTGACGAGGCCGCGGCGCATGATGCCTACAGCCGGGCAGACGAGCGAGGTGACGCGGGAGCCGCGGTTAATCTCGGTCTGCTGCGCGAGCGTGCAGGTGACGTGGCGGGCGCCGAGGCGGCGTACCGTCGAGCCGATGCCCGAGGCAGCGCCCACGGCGCGTTCAACCTGGGCGCGTTATTCGAGGATCACGGTGATGTCGCGAACGCTGCCGACGCCTATCACCGCGCCGATCAGCGCGGTGATGCCGGAGCGGCAGCCAAGCTCGGGATGCTGCTCGAGCGCCAGCATGACTATCCCGGGGCGCTGGAGGCATACGCTCGGGCACAGAGATCCGATCAGCCGGAGATCGTCGAGCTGGCGCGCTCGCGGGCGCAGGCACTGGCGGTCGGGCTGAGCGTGGCCGAGAGGGGTCGGGGATGACCGGGCCAAGCAACGGCTCCTCGTCCGCGGCCGTGTTGAGGCTGCCCCGGGCGCGGCCGGACGCCAAAGCGGGCGCGCGTGTGCTGATCGCAGACGCCGACGGGCTCGCCCGGGGGATGATGCGGTTTGCGCTCAGCAACAGCCAACGGATTGGTGCCGTCCATGCAGCCGCCAACGGCCGCGAAGCGCTCGAGCTGGCCCGCTACTTCCGTCCCGGGGTTGCGGTAGTCGACACCGTCGTGCCGCCGAGAGGGGGCGTCGAGCTGGTTCGAAAGCTCCTGCTGACGGTCCCCGGCATCCGGGTGCTGACGGTCTCGATCAACGACGACCGAGCTGCGATCGCCGCCCTGCGGGCTGGGGCCGTCGGCCACGTCGCCAAGGACATCGATCCGGAGCGGCTGGCGGAGCTGGTGGTCCGAGCGGCGGACGGGGAGGTGATCGTCCCGCAACGGCTGTTGCCCGCTCTGCTCGACGCGCTGCGAGAGGTTCCCGACTCCGGGTGGAGGCCGCTCCGCAGCCGGTTGACGACCCGGGAATGGGAGATCGTCGAATTGCTGGGAGAGGGCGCCACGACCCAGCGGATCGCCGAGCGGCTCGTGCTCTCGCCGATGACGGTGTACAGCCACATCAAGAGCGTTCTGCGCAAGCTCGGCGTGAACTCACGTCGGGAAGCGGTGATCGCGGCAAGACGACTACGCCGAGAGGAGGCCCTCACGCGACCCTCAACCTAGGTGGACCCGTCCGCAAGTCCTACGGCATTCGAGTGGTCACCGGCGGCGCTGCGCTTTGTCCTCGGAGTCTCGTGTAGCGCTGCTACACGTCGACTCCTGCGTCCTCGCGCAGCATCGCCAGTGACCACTCTGACGTGCGGCCGAGCCCGCTGGCCAGCCCGGCCATAGGGTAGAAAGATCCCCAGACCGGTCTCGGACATCTCCTCAGTCCCCGCGCGGACGGCGCGCCACACTCGTCGTCTTACTCGAAGCGGGCTGTGCGAGCGCCGGATGGCGCTTTCGTACGCAAGGCTGTTGGGGGCCGAGAAGGGGGCACGAAGCTCGGGTGGGGGCGGGCCGACGGAACGGCGTGCCCCCACCCGGTGGGATTCAGCCGGTTAGTGGGACCGCCCCCGGCGTCAGTGGCGCGGCCACAGCTCCGCCACGGTCGTGCCGAGCACCACCCCCGCCACCACGTCGCTCGGGTAGTGGACGCCGAGGTAGGGACGGCTGATCGCGAACGCGCCGGACGCGAGGTACAGCAACCATGCCGGCGCGAGCCGCCGATACGCGCGCGCGGCGGCGAACGAGGTGGTGGCGTGCGCGCTCGGGAACGACAGGCGAGTTGCCACCGGGGTCAGCGCAGGCAAGCCGTCCAGGTGCGGCCGGCGCCGGCGGACGGCGAACTTGACGGCCTGGTTCGAGCCGTAGGACGCAGCGACGATCCGCACACCTCGGAGCCAGCACCGGCGGCGCCCCGCGTCATCGGTCACCGCGGCGCCGACGAGTCCGAGCGCCAGCCAGCACGCGGCGTGCTCGCCGAGGCGCGAGTACAGCGCGACGACCCGCTCCACCCCCGGGTCATGGCCTCGAGTGCGCGCGAAGACGAGCGAGTCCCGGTCGAGATCGGTCAAGGCCACGCCGGGGACTGTACGGAGCAACCGCCGCGGAGCACCATTACCCCGTCTTCCACTCGATCGGTAGGCCGTGGTCGCCGCACAACGCGAGCGTCGTCTCGGGCTCGTCGGGCCCAACCCGGAGCGTCAGCTGGAGCGCCCCCGCGTGGTCATGGGCGGGCTCCATGCTCAGCCACACCAGACGGCCGTCGGGGAGCCCGTTGGCGGCCCCACGGAAGACCTGCTCGAGCGCCTTCCATTCCTCCGGCTCGAGGTACTGACGAAACACCGAGTGCCAGACGACGGTCAGTTCGCCGTCGTCCTGGGCGCCGATCGCCTCCGGCAGCCACTCGGAAGCCCGCGCACGCGCGACCGGGATCGGATCCGCCGCCGCCACCTCGAGCGCCGCGCGGAGGCGGTCGATCCGATCGAGCTCGTCCGGCCAGATGTAGGACAGCAGCGTGAGGCGGTCCTCCTCCCGGGTTGGATCGAGGGGCGCCAGGTCGCAGCCCGCTCGCGCGATAACCCGCAACGCCTCCCCGGTGGCGGCGAGGTCGATCGGCGGTGGCGGCCGCCACGGCTCGAGGAACCGCAGCGGCGACCCCGGATCGCCCAACTGCCGGCCGCCGACGACGTACGAGTAGCGGTCGACGTGGAGGTTGAGACCGGCGCTCGCGCCGATCTCGAGCAGCCGGATCGGGCGCCGGTAGCGCTCGGTGAGCCACAGGAGCCCCGCGAACAGCACCGCCGAGCGACCCGGCTCGTTCGTCTGGACGGTGCGACCGAGCCGCGCCCTGACCTCGTCGCGGTGCTCGTGGATCGTCGCCAGCGCGACCGGCCAGACGCCCCCGGCGCCCCGGGACCCGCCGGCGCTCGGGTAGAACGCGGCCAGCTCGGGCGCCTCGCCCGACAGCACGATGCGGTGTAACGCGCCGAGCAACCGCAGCTGCGGGACCGAGCCGGGCGGAGTCGGGATGCCGTCGAACAGCGTGGCCACCTCGCCGCCGCGATCGATGTCGTCGGCCGCTCCCCGCATCAACTCGACGCACACCGGAGAGCGGTGCGAGCGGACGAGCGAGTCGGCGTGCCGGCGGAAGCGACCGGACAGCGTCAGCCCGCCCGCCTGCGAATCACCGGCGCCCCCGAACGGGAACTTGGATGAGTCGATCACGTCCACAGCCTACGATCCCCGCGGTGCCATCCAACCCGCGGATCACCGTCGTCGGCTCGGCGAACATCGACTACGTCGCACGCTGCGCCCGGCTCCCCCGCCCCGGCGAGACGTTGACCGACGCGGAGTTCGAGCGTGTCCCGGGTGGAAAGGGCGCAAACCAGGCGGTCGCGGCGGCGCGGCTCGGGGCCGCGGTTAAGTTCGTCGGGCGAGTCGGCTGCGACGACCTCGTGCTGCGCTCGCTCGAGCTCGAGGGCATCGACATCGCCCGGGTTTCGCGGGACGACGGGGAGACCGGCGTCGCGCTGATCCTCGTCGAGGAAAGCGGCGAGAACGTGATCGTGGTCGCGCCCGGGGCCAACCGGCGGCTGACCGCGGACGACGTCGACGTGGGCGCCGCCGATGCGGTCATCTCCCAGCTCGAGATCCCGCTCGAGGCGGTGGCGGCCGCCGCCGCCCAGGCCGGGTTCTTCTGCCTGAACGCCGCGCCGGCGCGGGACGCCTTCGAGCTCGAGCGGCCCCCGGATCTGCTGGTCGTCAACCGCTACGAGTACGAGCAGGTCGCGCCGGCGGCAGGGCTCGTGGCGCTGACGCTGGGCGAAGAGGGCGCGGTGCTGCTCGATAACGGGGAGGAGATCGCCCGGGCGCGGCCGCCGAAGGTCGACGCGGTGGACGGTACGGCGGCCGGGGATGCGTTCTGCGCCGCGCTCGTGGTGTCGCTGCTCGAGGGCCGTGAGCGGGGCGCGGCGCTCGAGCGGGCGTGTATTGCCGGCGCGCTCGCCGCCTCGCGTCCCGGGGCGCAGCCGTCGCTGCCCACGGCCGCCGAGGTCGACGCGCTGCTCCGCGGAGAGGCTCGGTTCAGCTCGGGGTGACCACGTGGCCTGGGTCCGGCCGGCGCTCGTCGCTTGCCGTGCTGTAATCGCCAAACGGCGTGTCGCGCTCTTCGGTGGCGGTGCGAACGCCGACGGTCGTGGCCCGCTCCACGAACGCCAGCCCCTCCGGCGTGTTCCGCATGAGCCCGTCGAGGATCCCCCCGAGGGTCTGAGTGGCGCGGAGGCCCATGTTCTCGTACGCCTGGTTGACGACCAGCTTCATCGCGGCCAACTGCGACAGGGGGATGCTCGCGAGCTGCTGCGCCCGCTCGGCGACGGCGGCCTCGAGCGCATCGAACGGGACGGCGGCGTTGATCAGCTCGATGTCGGCCGCCTCGCGTCCCGACAGCGGCTTGCCGGTCAGGGCGTGCTCCTTGACCTTGGTCAGCCCGAGCCGGTACAGCCACATGCCCGACAGGTAGCACCCCCAGATACGCGAGTAGGGCGTCCCGATCTGGGCGTCCACGGACGCGATCACCAGGTCGGCGGACAGCGCCATATCGCTGCCGCCGCCGACGCACCAGCCGTGGAGCTGGGCGATCACGGGCTTGGGCGTACGCCAGATGCTCATGAACTTCTGCGTCGGCCCGTATGGCGACGCGGCCCAGGCGAAATCCTTGCCAGGATCCCAGCGCCCGTCGGTCGTCAGCATGTCGTCCCAGTGATGAAAGCCGCCGGCGAAGTCGTAGCCGGCGCAGAACGACCGCCCGGCGCCGCGGAGCACGATCACCTTGACTTCGGGATCGAGCGTCGCGTCGCGGACCGCGGCCTCGAACTCGTCGGGCATCGGCGGCACGATCGTGTTGAGCCGGTCGGGGCGGTTGAGCGTGATCGTCGCGATCGGTCCGTCGGTGTCATACAGCAGGGTGTCGAAGCTCAAGGTGCATACTCCTCATCGTTGGGTAAGCGACTGTTCGCGGTCCTGGTGGTCGGCATTGTCGCCGTCGGTTGCGGGTGGCGCCGCCGCCCGCCCGTCCGCGCCGGCACTCGCCCGGTGGACGCCGTACGTCCACCTCGCCAGTCCGATCGACGTGGTCGGACCGCGGCGTGACGGCGCGACGGTGGCGGCGGGCGGGCGCCTGTGGCTGCTGTCGCGCGCCGGGGTGATCAAGGCGTTCGCGCCGGCGTACCACAGCAATCCCGGGCCTCGAGGCGTACGTGGCCCTGGCCGCCGCCGACCGCCGCGGCTGCAGCTTCGGTGCCGACGCTGTGTACGCGATCAGCTTCGGCAACCCGCGAGGCGTGGTGGCGATCGACGCCGGCGGTGCGGTCCGGCCGTTCGCGACGATCGCCGCGCCCGGCCTGATCGACGGAATCGCGTTCGACGACACCGGCCGCTTCGGCTACCGGCTGCTGGCCGCCACCACTTCCGGCAAGCGGACGGCGGTTGACGCGATCGACTGCCACGGGGCGGTGAGCGTGGTCACGACGAAGGCCCACCGCGTGGAGGGCGGGATCGCGGTGGCGCCGGCGACGTTCGGCCGGTTCGCCGGCGACCTGATCGCCCCCGACGAGCTAGGCGGGGGTGTTTGGGCGGTGACGCCGGGCGGAGGAAACCCGCTCGTGGCGCGCTCGGGGCTGCCGCACGGGAGCGACACCGGCGTCGAGAGCGAGGCGTTCCTGCCCCGGGGACGGTTTACGCGCTGCTCGCCGACCGGCTGACGCCGGGGAATCCGCATCCGGGCGACAACGTCGTGCTGCGGGTGCGCTCGGCCGCGCTGGTGGCCGCCGGCGCGCGGGCCGGGGACCTGCTGGTGGCGACCGAAGGCGGGGCGAGGACCGACGCGGTCAGCTGCGGGGCGACGAGCTGCGTCGTGCGTCACGTGGCTGATGGACCCTCGATCGCCCATCCCGAGGGGCACATCGCGATCGTGCGGTAAGCGATCAGAGCCCCGCCAAGATCCGCCTCAAGCCCTCCCTGAGCTCGACTTCCGCCTCCCACCCGAGCTCGCGCTGGGCGCGGGTCACATCGAGGCAGCTTCGTCTCACCTCGCCGGCACGTTCGGGAGCGAACTGCGGATCGGGCGACCGGCCGACCGGGCCGACCTCGCTCAGGGCCTGGAGCAGCTCGAGCACCGAGGTCTCCTTCCCGTGCCCGATGTTGATCGGCCCGGAGAAAGCGTTCTCGGCGGCGAGCAGGTTGGCGCGGACGACATCGCTCACGTCAACCCAGTCACGCGTCTGGCGGCCGTCGCCGAACACCGTGGGCCGCCGATTCTCGATCAGGTGACCGCAGAAGATCGCCACCACGCCTGCCTCACCGTGAACGTCCTGCCGCGGTCCGTACACATTGCCATAACGCAGTGAGACGGTCGACAGGCCATGCAGCCGGGTATAGAGCGAGCAGTAGCCCTCGGCCGCGTACTTGCCCTGACCGTAGGGTGCGAGCGGCTTGATTTCGTAGTCCTCAGGTGTCGGAAGCAGATCGGCGTCCCCATAGAGACCGCCGCCGGTGGACGTGTTCACGACCCGTCTGACGCCGGAGCTCCTCGCCGCCTCGAGGACGGCGATCGTGCCCAGCACGTTCATCGTCGCGTCGGCCGCCGGATGCTCAACCGAGGAACGGACGTCGATCTGTGCCGCGAGATGAAAGATGACCTCGGGTCGGACGGCGGAAACGATTTCAGCCACCCTGTCTGCGTCAGCGATATCGGTGACCTCCAGCACGGCGCCGGCCTGCACGCTGCGATCGAGGTTTGGCCGTTTGCCAGACGAGAGGTTGTCGATCACGGTGACTCTGTCTCCGCGATCGACCAGCGCGTCGACGAGGTTCGATCCGATGAAACCCGCGCCTCCGGTCACCACGGTTTCCATGGTCGATCAGATTAGCCACTCTGGCGCTGTGCACGCTTGCCGCCCGCAGTCCCGCTTGGACTGCAATCGGGCTTTCAGCTGCGACTCGGCGGCGTATCTGTGACTCGAGCACGCCGAGGGCCGGGCCCGGACGTGCTACATTCGACCGCGCCGTCCACGTGTCTCGCGCGTCAACGGGCGCGGCGCGTCGACCGATCAGGGAAGACGAACGGTGTCGGATCCAGCTGAAGCACGGCCCCAGCGACCAGCCGGCAGGTCGCCTGCGCGCCCGATCGGGATGATCGTGGCGATTCTCGCGACGCTCGCCGTGCTCAGCACGCCCGCCTCCGGGCGCATCTGGGCGCCCGCGCCGCACACGACATGGCAGTGGCAGCTGACGACTCCGGTGCGCCAGTCCGTACCGGCTCAGATGTTCGACATAGACCTGTTCGAGAATCCCGCCTCCGTCGTCGCGGCACTACACCACCGGGGACGCCACGTGATCTGCTATCTAGACGCGGGCACGTACGAGAACTACCGGCCGGACGCATCTCGCTTTCCGCAGTCGGTACTGGGCAAGCCGAACGGATGGCCGGGTGAGCGATGGCTTGATATTCGCCGCCTGTCGGTGCTCGAGCCGATCATGCGGGCGCGGCTTTCGCTGTGCCGGCACAAGGGATTTGACGGGGTCGAGGCTGACAACGTTGATGGCTATGCAAACGACACCGGCTTTCCCCTCACCGCCGCCGATCAGCTGACCTACCGATGGTTGGCGCGGACCGCCCACTCGCTTGGTTTGTCGATCGCGCTGAAGAACGACCTCGACCAGGTTCCGGCCCTGGTCAGATATTTCGACTATGCGCTCGACGAGCAGTGCTTCGAGTACTCGGAGTGCGCAAAGCTACTGCCGTTTGTGCGCGCGCATAAGGCCGTGTTCGAAGTCGAGTACAACCTCTCGCCGGCGAGCTTCTGCGACCAGGCCAACGCTCTGGGGTTCATGTCGATGCGCAAAACGCTGGACCTGGACGCCAGTCGACAGGTCTGCTGGTAACAGCGCTACCCTCCGGCCGCCGTGGCTTGCCGGCTCCAGGCCAACGTTCCCGTCAGCGCGCGGCGCGGCAGGGCGGGATCGTGAACGGCTCTCTGGCCATCTCGCAACGGGCGAGGAATGGCCGCGATTTGCCGGTTGCCGCCAGCGCGCAGGACAAGTCGGGTGCGCACACCGCCGCGCGCCGGTGAACAGCGACCCCAGGCCCAAGCAGGGCCGCCCCCGGTGGCGGTGACGCGCCCCGGCGCGCCCCCCGCCTTATTCGACCGTGACCGTCTTGGCCAGGTTCCGCGGCTGATCGACGTTCAGCCCGCGGGCTCGAGCGAGGTGATATGCGAGCAGCTGCAGAGGGACGATCGCGAGCACGACCTGCAGGACCGGGTCGGTGGCCGGAACGTAGACGACGTGCTCGGCGTGTTCGGCGATCTGCTTACAGCCTTCGCTCGCCACCGCAAGCACGTGCGCGCCGCGCGCGCGGACCTCGGACAGGTTCGATAGCAGCTTGGGAAGCACCCGCTCCTCGGTGGCGACGCACACGACCGGTGTGTCGCTACCGAGCAGTGCGATCGGTCCATGCTTCATCTCGCCGGCGGCGTACGCGTCGGTCGGCACGTAGGAGATCTCCTTGAGCTTCAGCGCACCCTCGAGCGCGACCGGGAGGCCCGATAGGCGGCCCAAGTAAAGAAAGAATGGGCTCCAGACAAGCCGCTCCGCGAGCTCCTGGGTCGCGTCGTGGACCGACGCGATCACTTGCTCCACTTGCTCGGGCAGCAGCTCGAGATCGCGCTCCAGGTCAGCCAGCTGGTCGGCGGGCATGGCCCCGCGTGCGCGCGCCAGCGCCAGCGCCAGCGCGTACAGCAGCACGACCTGGGAAACGAAGGTCTTCGTCGCGGCGACGCCGATTTCGAGCCCGGCCCGGGTGAAGAGCACCGCGTCAGCGTCACGGGTCGCCTGGCTTCCGGCCGCGTTGGTGACTGCGACCACGGTCGCCCCCTGCGCCCGGGCAAGCCGCATGGCGGCAAGGGTGTCTGCGGTCTCGCCCGACTGAGTGATGCCGAGCACCAGTGTGCCGGGCTCGACGATTGGCTCGCGGTAGCGGAACTCCGACGCTACGTCGACTTCGACAGGAATCCGCGCCCAGCGCTCGATCGCGATCCGGCCTGCGAGGCCCGCGTGGTATGAGGTGCCGCAACCGACGATGATCATCCGGCGAACGTCATGCAGATGCGGGGGCCCGAGCTGATCGCGCTGAGTGGGGAGGAGGGTGGCGCGAGTCTGGCGCAGCGTTTCGGCGATCGCCGCCGGCTGCTCGTGGATCTCCTTGAGCATGAAAGTCTCGAAACCGTCCTTCTCGCACCTGTCCTCGTCCCACTCCACCACGGTCTCGTGCCGGGCGCGCTCAAGGCCGTCGACGTCAACAAGGGTGACGCCGGTTGGGCCCATGACGACGATGTCGCCGTCGTGAAGCACGACCACGCGGCGGGTATGTCGCACGAAGGCAGAGATCGACGACGCGATGAACAGCTCGCCGTCGCCGATGCCCGCCACCAGCGGACACTCCTGGCGCACCCCGACCAGCGTCTCCGGTTCGTCTTCGCACATCGCGACGAATGCGAAGTGTCCAGAGAGCACGGAAACCGCGCGCCGGACCGCCTCGGACAGATCCCCATCGTAGTAGAGCGATATCAACTGAGCGACGACCTCGGCATCGGTCTCCGAGCTGCACCGGACCATCTCGGCGGCGAGCAGGTCGCGAAGCTCGAGGTAGTTCTCGATGATGCCGTTCAGGACGATCCGCACGCGTCCGCTCCAGTCGCTGTGCGGATGGGCGTTGCGCTCGGTGACTCCCCCGTGGGTCGCCCACCTGGTGTGTCCGATACCGGCCGACGCCGTCGCGGTCGCCACCGGGGACGATTCCAGGCCGTCGGCCGCGGCGGAGCGGGCGGCGAGCGCCGAGCCGAGCGATTCCAGGTTTCCGATCGCCCGGACGCATTCGAACCGGCCGTTTTCCCGCCACGCCAGCCCGGCTGAGTCGTAGCCTCGATATTCCAGGCGCTTCAATCCCTCGAACAACACGTCCGTGCAGCGCCGGTGTCCGACGTACCCGATGATTCCGCACACGGCGGGCTCCTTCCTGTGACCTCGCCAGAGGCTTGAGATTTAAAGGCCGGTCAGGCCCTGCTGGCAAGGGTTGGCACGAGCCATTGCGCGTTCATCGCCTGATCTCGCATCACCCGCCCGTCGATCGGCCTCGCCGAGAGTCGGTCGCAAGACCTAAAGGTTTGACCAACTCTTGCCGATATTGGTCCGGATATGACTCCCACGAGGCCAAAGGTCATGATGGTCGACGACCACGAGCTGTTTCGCGCCGGCCTGGTGGGACTTCTCGAGGAACGTGGTATCGATGTCGTCGCCGATGTCGGCATGGCACGGGAGGCACTCGCCTTGGTGCCGCAGAGAGATCCTGACGTCATCCTCATGGACCTGAACATGCCGGGCATGTCGGGGGTTGAGGCAATCCAGCGCCTTAAGGCGGCGGCGCCACTCAAGAGCGTCATCGTGCTCACTGTGATGGCCGATGAAGACAGCCTGATGGACGCGCTGCTGGCCGGAGCCTGGGGGTACGTGCTCAAGGATCAACCGATCGACCAGATCGTCGAAAGCGTGCGCGCTGCAGCCCGAGGTGAGTCGCCGATCTCACCGCGAGTCGCAACCCGGCTCGTCCGCCGCGTCTGCGCGCCCAATGACGCCGCACCGCCGGGAAACGATCCTGAACTCACTGCGCGCGAGCTCGAGGTGCTGCAGCTCGTGGCTCGCGGGAGCGACAACCGGGAGATAGCCAACACGCTGTTTCTCAGCGAGCACACCGTGAAGAATCACGTGTCCAACATCCTGGTCAAGCTCCAGGTCGAGAACCGCATCCAGGCCGCCGTTCGTGCCGTTCGCGGCCGACTCGTGTGAGCGGCCGCGGAACCCTCGCTTCACGGCTACAGGAACCGCGCTTCGGGATCGATGCTTGCACGCAGCCGGTCGATCATCGTCTGGAACGCGGCCAGCTCTTCGGTGACCTCGGCGTGGCGTCGCTCGAGCTCCGCGCGTTTTAGCGGAATCACGCCCGGTCGGGGCAGCGCCTCCAGGCGCGCGCCCAGCGTGCGCCGCTCGGCATCGAGCACGAGGACACACGCATGGAGATCGCAGAGCGCGTCGTAGGCACGCTGATCCAGCGCCGGAGGCGCGTCGGGGGCGTGACGGTTGTGACTAGGATCGGAGGGATCGGAGCGCGACATGGTCAATATCGCCGTCTGACGGTGGCGTCCGGCGTGATGAGATCTTCCTTGCCGTGGGTTCGGTGGTCAATCAGCCGAGTGGCGGCTTTGCGTTCACGCCGCACTTACCAACCCGTCCGGCGTTGCGTGCTCGCTGGGCTCTGACACTTGGACGGTGCCGGAGACGCTCAGCGGCGAAACGCCGCCGGTCGGCCGCGCCGGCTCGCGACGGCGTTGTTCAATCGCTCGGATCGCGGCCTCGTTCTCGCGATAGGCCTGTGTCAGTGCCTCACGTATCGCCAGGCAGTCGCACAGGACACTCCAAACATCGTCGAGGGTGCCGAGACTGGCGGCTGGATCCCCGATGGACCGCAGGTAGTCGATCAACGTGCCGAGGTCCGGCGGCCGGTGGCGGTTCGCCTTGAGGCGTGCGTTGTCCTCGCGCATCAGCAGGAGCTCGAGCTTCAGCTCGGCTACCTCATCACCGGGAGCTTGCGCCCGAGGTGTATCGCCATCCTGGCGAAGCCGATCGATCGCGCGGCGAAGGCGGGCGGATCGCTTGTGGTCACGGCGAGGCGTCTCGTGGGCAGTGTGGATTTGGTCTTTGCGGTCAGCGAGCGCGCCGCCGGACGGCCCAGCCGCGCCGGGCAAGCCGACCGCCACGACGCGGTCGGCGGCGCCTGAGGGTTCCTCCATGAACAACGGCTGTACGCGCTACTGGATCCAGTGGGCCGTGGCGAGGACGCGGCCCGATCGGGACAGCAACATGAGCAGCGGCGGTATGGCCAGCAAAATCCCACCCTTGCCTCGACAGCCAGCGTTCCGCCGGCTACGTGCCAGCCCGCCAGGTATGGCCAGGAAGGCTCGGTGGCCAGCGCGGCTGAGCAGGCGATGAGCGCCGCCCGATGATCACGAGCACCCCGGATAACACGATCGTCGCACCGACCGGTCGCAGGATCGCGCCGAGGAAGAGCATCGTCGCCGGATCGGTCATGGCCGCGCGGCCGGTCCGATGCAGGGGTACCCCGCTTAACCGCGCGGCACGACTTCATAGATGTTCCACAGGTAGGCTTAAGTGGTCCGGGATTCGAGCCGATGCTATTGGTGCAGCCGATGGCTGAGCTTCTTTAGGGGCCGCAACTAGGGAGAGCTTTGTATCGCGAATGACGAGATGACGGATCGCTTACCAGGGTGATCCGACGCTTGACCCGCGGTGAAAATGGCCGTCCACAGACATGGATGACGTAATTAGGGATGACTTTGTCAAGGACTCGATGAGAAACGTAGGCGGACCAGATCTGCCAGCTGCCCTGGCCGGCACGTCCCGCCGCACGAGCGGCCGTAGGCGCCACCACTGGTCCTCGCCACCCGTCAGAGAGCGTGGAGCAGGCAAATTCCTCAGCTGGATCGGGCGAGAAAGAAAGGAAGCGGTCATGAGGCGAGGCCTATGGACCCTCGTATTAATCGCCACCGGGCTCAGTGCATGCATCTCCCGCGCAGCGGCAATACCGAGCACCATGAGCTTGCCGCCGGATGTATGGGCAAGGCCCGGGACGCCGCCGTTGTCGGACCGTGCCGCCGCCGCCCTGGTGGTTCACCAGCCCGAGGTGAGTCGTGAGAATGTCGCGGCGAACAACTACGTACCGACGAACGCGGAGCTCAACGCCTTCTATCACGCGCGCACCGCGCAGGGCCAATCGATCCTCAAGGAAATCCCAGAATATCGTTACGTTACGGGACGACCGGGGTTGCGCAATCCTTCGACCGACGACCTAATTGAGTGGGCAGCGCGCAAATGGGGCATCCCGACTGACGTGTATCGCGCACAAATCTACTTTGAGTCGCTCGACATGCAGGGCCGGCAGTATGACAAGGCCAATGTGAGCGCGCGTGACTACTGGCAGTACCCCAGCCAATCTCGTATTAAGCCCTATCAGGTCTACGAGAGCATCGGCATCACACAGATTAAGTGGGAGCCCTTCAATAGGCTCAACCCGGGGGCCAACCCGCTGCGCTGGAAATCGACAGCCTGGGCTCTTGACTACACAGCTGCCACCATTCGCTACTACTACGACGGTCGGTGCAGCTGGTGTGGCCGTGGCTATCACGCGGGGCAGGCATGGCAGAGCATCGGCGCCTACAACGCTCCGATCCCGTGGTTGAACAACGCGAAGCGGGCTTGGTACCTTCAGCATGTGCAGTCGATTCTCAGCAACCGCTCTTGGCTCCCCTAGCCGCGGACAACAACTCGACGATCGCGGGCACGACATCGGGAACCGCATCGGAAAGTCTAACCCGGATCGTGCAATAAGAACCCCGCCCGGGGGGCGCGGTTCTGTCTGGCTGAGCACGGATTCGTCGAGTTGCTGAGGCCTAGAATCCCGAGCGTATTGAGTTAGCGGGTCGCCGGGGGTGGCGGCGGTCAGTCGGCGAGGTAGTCGTCGTCGGCGATGAGCTGGGCGATGCGCTTGAGCATTGGCAGCGGCCCGGCGTGGGTGCCTCTGCCATGCATCGTGCCGTGTTCGTCTAGCGTGCCGGTGACGGCTATGAACGCGCGGGCGGTGGTGTCGAGGATCACCGTTTCGGTGTCAACGTCGAGCTCGTAGCAGACGATCCTGTAGGAGGTCTCGAGCATCGTTTCTTAAGCAGCAAGGCTGTTCGGTGACGCGCGGGCGGGGATCTGGATGAGGTTGCTCGCAGCCGGGTCTCGGGAGCGCTGGGTGCTGGCCATCAGTTCGACGGGTCGATGTTCTGTCGGCGGGCGGTGCGGATCACGCTCATCGTGATCTGCTGGGTGCGGGCGCCCCGGTCGGTGCGGTTCCCGCCCCAGCTCTCGCGGTTGACGATCGCCGGGCGCAGCGCCTGCTCGGCCCGCCAGTTCGTCGCCTGAACCCCGGGCTCGGTCAGGAACGTGAACATGTGCTCGCGCTCGTTGCGCAGGTGCCCGAGCACCGACGGTTCGGCTCATGGGTGGGGCGCATCTCGAGCAGCTTGTCGGTCCGCTCATTCAGGTCGCTGACCTTCAGGCCGAACTCGTCGGCGTCGATCACGTCCTGCTGGTCGCGCAGCGCGAGCGCGTCCTTGAGGATCCGACGCGCGGCGTGCGGGACGCGAGCCTGCCCCGCGACCGATGCGGCGATCAGCTCGCCGGTCCGTGTGAGCAGATGCGCATGGCAGGTCTGATGCTTGGCGGCGGTGACCTGCCGGTAGGGCGCCCACCCGTCGCGCTCCAGCACGCCTCCAAAGTCCTCGCCGAGAACCTCGGCCGCCTGCTCATATCCGCGGCCGCGGGCGATCAGGTACACGGTCACGTTCTCGCCGGCGAACGCCCACAGCCACGCCTTACGTCCGCCGATTCGCCAACCGGTCTCATCCGGAGCGACCGCCGGGCTGGCGCGGACGCCGTCGATCAACGCCCCCTAGGTCGCCTCCAAGCGGCGTGCCTGACGAGCGATCGCCTGCACCACCCCGCCCGGCGTGATCTGAATCCCGAACCGCCCCAGCGCCTGGGCGGTCTTCTGCGGCGAGAGCCCCAGCTCCTTGTTGAGCTCGGTCGCCAACGCCACCGCCCGCGGGCCCAGCATGCACGCCGCGGCCCCCAGCGCGTCAGAAGTCTGATAGGCGTGGCGGCCCTGATGACGACGCCCGCAGCACCCGCACTTGCCGACATGCACTACGAACCGCCGGCGCACTCGCCGCGGTCGGGCAGCTCATCCTGATACTGAAACTCGATCCCCTGCTCAAAGATCTCCCCGCCACACCCACACCGATCCACCAACGGCGCGTCGAACTCCTCATCAACCTCCCCTGGCGGCTGACGATGACCATGCCGACCGTGATCATCACCCGATCGCCGGCCCGGCCGTCGCGGAGCCTCCGACGGCTTCCCGCGCGAGAACGGCGCTGCCTGCCGCCTGGCCACGCGACGCGCCTCCTCCAACTGCCCCGCCAACACCTCGACCCGCCCCGCCAGCCGATCGTTCTCCCCAAGCAGCCGTGAGACCTCGCTCCACAACCCCTCGTTCTCAGCCTCAACAGCCGCGCACCTCGCCACCAACCGCGCCAGCTCATCCACCGGCTCCGCCGGGAGCACCTCAAACACTGACTCGGTGACGGCAACCACGACCACCCGAGTTCGCCGCAGGCTACATAACCCCTGCTCAGCCCGCTAACTCAATACCCCCGAGCTTGGAGGTTCACCTTGGGGGCGGTGCTTAATTAATTAAGCGGCGGCGTCGTGGTCATGAGCCCCGGCCGGGTGATCCGCGATCTGGCCCGTGATGCTGGCCGGCGGCGGAGAGTGTGTGTCCGATCTGGGCGCGGTGCGCGATCAGCAGTCGCTGTTCGGGGAG
>Ga0335081_10009635_pt1 | contig 15564 bp, 14 predicted proteins | sample Lox_Sample_35_FD_206713 | JGI IMG/M metagenome (GOLD analysis project Ga0335081, IMG submission 206713) | Soil microbial communities from Loxahatchee National Wildlife Refuge, Florida, United States - Lox_Sample_3.5 | ecosystem: Environmental > Terrestrial > Soil > Wetlands | place: USA... | reverse complement strand
TCGCGCAACCGCCCACTCGATGTGCGAGCAGAGCGCCGGGGGCGCGGAATGAACGTACAGAACACCTTGTGCGGACACCGTGCCTCCTAAGACGAGGTTCGCCTTCCCCAGCGGCCTCGCTCAGTTCGGCACGGACTGCCCTACATATTGTGCCTCATGCCCGCGGCCAACACCAGCACTCCGGCCAGGAAGACCACGTGAATTCGCAAACATGACCAGCGCCCCGAGCACGGTGATGGCCACCGCGGCCCAGGGAACGTAGTCACCAAGCCGGTCGTAGATGGTGCGGGCCGAGGCCGCGGGCAGCCCGAGCCGGACGGTGACGACGCCGTGGCCGGACTGTCCCATCCAGGCCAGCAGCCGACCCCGGGCGTCGTAGGCGACCGTGTCACCGGTCAGCGCGGCCTGGACCACGGGCCGGCCGGTCTCGGCCGCGCGTACCGCGCCGAGTGAGGCGTGCTGGTCCGGCCCCCAGGTGCCCTGGAAGGTGGACGTTTCCGACTGGTACACGATCAGCTGTGCGCCCTGGTCGGTATCCACCCGGGCCATATCGGGGAACGCGGACTCGAAGCAGATCAGCACGCCGATCGGCAGCGGGCGGCCCTGCCGGTCCGTGGCGTACAGCAGGTGCGCGCCGGGGCCGGGGATCATGTTCGACGAGGCCGCCTTGCTGATCTTGGTCAGCCAGCCGAGCTGCTGCCGGAACGGTATGTACTCACCGAACGGGACCAGCCGGGTCTTGACGTAGATGCCCTTGATCCCGGTGGGACTGACCAGGACCGACCACTTCTCGTGGCCCTTGCCGGGGACCGTCGTGTCCTGGTTGACCAGGAGGTCGGCCCCGTCGGCCGCGGACAGCGCCTCGAACTGGCGCAGCGTGGCGGCGTACTTGGGCTGGGTGAGGTCGACCCCGATGCTGCTCTCGCCCCAGACGATCAGGTCGGGCTGGACCCCGGCCAGCCGGCCGGACCGGCTGAGCTGGGCGGTCAGCGTCTGCGAGGCGTGTGCCTGCAGCCCGGCGTTGCTGACTAGGCCCGGCTGCACCATGGCGATGGTGACCTGGCGGACGGCGGGGCTGGGCGGGGTGAGCGCGAAGGCCAGCGGCCCGGCGAAGATGCTGGCCAGCCCGGCGGCCACGCCCAGGACGGCCAGCCCCCACCGCCAGGAGCCACCCGGCAGGACGGACGCGCCGATCCGCGGCAGCGACTGCAGCAGGATCACCAGGGCCACGTTGGTCAGCACGAGCACGAAGCTGATCAGCCAGACCCCGCCCACCGAGGCCAGCGCGAGGATCGCGGGATGCTGCCACTGGCTGACGCCGAACACCGCCCATGGGCCGCCCAGCGCCTGCCAGGACCGCAGCCATTCGGTGAGCAGCCAGCAACTCGGCACCACGACCAGGGCGGCCAGCGCCCGCGGCCAGCTGAGCGGGGGCCGCAGCAACTTCTGGGCGGCCACCCCGAACGGCACCCACAGCACGCCGAACGCCGCCCCGACCAGCAGCACGGCGGGCCCGATCTCCGGCGCCATCCAGTACAAGGCCGCGATCAGGTAGCCGGCCCCCAGCCACCAGGCGCGTACCCCGCCCTCGCGCGCGGTCGGGGACCTGACGATGAGCACCAGCCCCGGGACCAGGCCGAACCAGGCCAGGTACTCGAAGTTGACGTCGGGGAAGGCCAAGACCAGCAGGGCGCCGCAGAGCAGCATCACGCCGCGGACCGACCAGATCCACCTCACCGGCTTCACCAGTGCGCTGCGCAGTCCCACCTACATATTGTCGGCCGGCCTGGGCACCGGCCGCGACACCAGGGTCCTTCGGGTTCGCTCAGGATCTGGCCCGGCTCACGGGCTGCCGCCCATCTCGCTGATGATGTCGTCTTTGTTCACACCGTGCGAATGAGCGAAGGCCTCCAGTTGCTCGGCGTCGACCGGGTCGGGCAGGGCACCCTCGGCCTCGTCGGCCAGCTCGGTGTAGCCCGTTCGCCGCATGAGCGTCACGACTTCCTGCCTCGAATATTTCATCTCGGCCACCGGACTCTCTCGTTGTTGCGAGTCACTGATCCGAAGCCCATCCTCGGCCGTCTGCTCTCTCAGGGCAAACGGCCCAGCACTCAGCTCTGGCCGCGGCCGAAGATGCGCAGGAAGAACAGGAAGACGTTCAGCGCGTCCAGGAAGATCGAGGCGGCCAGCAGCGGCGCGGAGTCCACGTCGGTGTTGCGGCGCAGCCGCTGGAAGTCGAACATGACCAGGCCGGCGAAGATGACCAGCCCCAGGATCGAGTAGATCAGGTCGCCGTGCGGGATGTGGACGAAGATCAGCACGATGCCGAACAGGATGAGCGCGATCAGGGCAAAGAAGCTCACCCGGGCCAGCGCGGACAGGTCCCGCCTGGTCGCGTAGCCGGCCGCGCCGAAGCCCGCGATGAACAGCGCGGTAGCGCCGCCGGCCTGCCACAGCGCCTGGGGGTCGGTGTCGGCGTAGTAGACCAGCACGGGCGACATGGCCAGGCCCAGCGCGGCGCCGACCACCAGGAGCAGCCCCGCGGACAGCCCGGCGGACCCGGCTTTCCTGGCCGTGAAGTTCATGGCGATCAGGCAGCCGAAGGCGACGATGAACCAGACGAAGGCCCAGCCTTCGGACAGGTGCCGTCCCAGGTAGGCACCCAGGGCGAAGAAGCCGGCCGTGATGGCCACGTACCCCATCGTCTGCCCGAACAGGGTGCGCGTACGGTCCCCAGTCGTGGCTCCGTAGGAGCCGTATGTCAGTGAATCGCTCATGTCCCTCTCCTGGACGTCGTGGCCCCGAGGCCGTGATACGAGGTTAGGCGCAGTGGCCGCCGCACGCATCAGCGGCCGGGCTTTATGCTGCTCTCATGGGCCGGGATCTCAGTCGCTGGCCTTTTGCGCGGGCGCGGACCTCCCCTGCAGCCCTCCGGAGACGCCCATGACGACACCTGGCCTGGTCGGCCGGGACCGGGAGTTGCGGATCCTGACCGACCTCGTCGAGCGCATCGGCACGCAGGGCGGCGCGGTGGTCGTGATCGGCGAGGCCGGGATCGGGAAGTCGTCGCTGCTGCGCGCCGCCGCCGAACACGGCCGTAAGGCCGGCCTGACCGTCCTGGCCACGACCGGCATCGAGGCCGAGGCCCAGCTGCCGTTCGCGGGCCTGCACCAGCTGCTGCGGCCGGTGCTCGGATCCGCCGACCGGCTGGCCGCCACGCAGCGGCAGGCCCTGGCGGCGGCCTTCGGCGCCGCCGGAACCGAGCGGCCGGAATCGTTCATGATCGCGCTCGCGGCGCTGAACCTGATCGCGGAGGCGGCCGCGCGGCAGCCGCTGCTCATGATCGCCGACGACGTCCACTGGCTGGACGGGCCGACCCAGGACGTGCTGGCCTTCATCGCCCGGCGGGTGAGCGCCGACCAGATCGCTCTGATCGCCAGCCTGCGCGCGGGCACCGGCGCGCCGTTCGCCCGGGCCGGTATCGCCGAGCTCACGGTGCGGGGACTCGACGCCGCGGCTGCGCGCGAGGTCATGATGACCCACGCCGGCGATCTGGGCTACGCCAGCCGGGAGCGGATCCTCGCCGCGGCCCGGGGCAATCCGCTGGCCCTGGTGGAACTGCCGATCGCCCTGCGCGGCACGCCGGAGACCAGCCTGGATGCCCTGCCGCTGACCACCCGGCTGGAGCGGGCCTTCGCGGCGCGGATGGCCGACCTGCCCCCGCTGAGCCGGAACGCCGTACTGGTCGCCGCGGTGGACTATTCCGATGAGCTACCGGAGATCCTGGCCGCCGCCTCGGCGCTGGCGGGACAGCCGGTCGGGGTGGACATGCTGGAACGGGCGGCCGAGGCCGGCCTCATCCGGTTCGACGAGCTGCACGTGCATTTCAGCCACCCGCTGGTGCGCTCGGGAGTGCTGCAGCTCGAGCCGATCACCCGACGTCACGCGGCTAATGCCGCGCTGGCCGAGGTCCTGGCCGACGAGCCGTACCGGCGCATCTGGCACCGCGCCCAGTCGATCACCGGCCCGGACGACGAGGTGGCCGACGAGCTGGAGGCGAGCCACCTGGTCTCGCTGCGCCGCGGTTCGGTGACCGGGGCGATCTGGGCCCTGGAACGTTCGGCCCAGCTGACCACCGACTCACCGGCCCGGGGCCGGCGCCTGCTGCTGGCCGCGGAGCACGCCTTCGAGCTGGGCCGGGCCGACCTGGTCGACCGGCTGCTGGCCAAGGCGGCCCGGACGGACCTGTCCGCCCTGCAGCGGGCGAGGATGGAATGGCTGCGGGAGATCTTCAACGACGGCGTGCCCGGCGACGCGGCCCGGGTCTTCGAGTTGTGCGACATAGCGTGCGAGGCGGTCGCGGCCGACGACGCCGACCTGGCCCTCAACCTGCTGCTGGGCGCCGCGTTGCGGTGCTGGTGGTCGGACACCGGGCCGGCCGCCCGGGCCCGGGTGGCCGAGGTGGCCGATCTGCTCGGGCACGCCCGGTCTGATCCCAGGTACGTGGCGGCCCTCGGGGTGGCCGAGCCGGTGCTCCGGGGCCAGCCGGTTATCGAGCTGCTGCACGGCGTCGTCCTGGAGACCGTCGCCGATCCGGTGGCGCTGTGGCTGCTCGGCATGGCGGCGCACGCCGTCGGCGAGCCCGTGTGCGCGGCTGATTTCCTCGGCCGCGCCGAGACCAAGCTGCGCGAGCAGGGCAGGCTGGGCCTGCTGTCCCAGGTGCTCACCATGCAGGTCCTGGACAACCTTGAGCTCGGCAGCTGGGACCGGGCGGCCGCGGTGGTCGAGGAGGGGCGCCGTCTGGCCCAGGAGACCGGGCAGCCGATCTGGGACACCGGAACGCTGGTGCTCACCGCGATCATCATGGCCCTGCAGGGGCAGAGCGAGCGGGCCGAGGCGGTCGCCGCCGAGGCCGAGCAGGCCGCCCGCGGCCGCCGGCTCAACGACCTGCTGGCGTGCGTGCAGCTAGCCCGGGGGTTCGCCGCGATGGGCGCCGGGCGCCACGCCGAGGCGTACGCGGCGCTGCGGCGCTTGTTCGACCCGGCCGACCCGGCCTTCCACCTGACCGAGCGGTTCCACGGAGTGATGTTCCTGGCCGAGGCCGCGGTGCACGCCGGGCAGGCCGAGGAGGCCCGCTCGGTCATCGCCGCGCTGGGCGCCGACGAGGCGGTCACGCCGTCCGAGACGCTGGCCCGGCACCTGTCGTACGCCCGAGCGGTGCTGGCCGATGACGGCGACGCGGAGAAGCTGTTCCTCGCCGCCCTGAGCGCCCCCCTGGTGCGGTGGCCGTGGGTGAAGGCCCGGCTCGAGCTGGCCTACGGCAGCTGGCTACGCCGCCAGCGCCGGGTCGCCGAGTCGCGGCTTCCGCTCCGCTCCGCCCAGACCACCTTCGACCTGATCGGCGCGAGCAGCTGGGCCGATCAGGCTCGGTCCGAGCTGCGCGCGGCCGGCGAGCGCATGGCCAGGCACGAACCCTCGGCCCCGGGGCTGCTGTCGGCGCAGGAGCTGCAGATAGCCAGGCTCGCGGCTGAGGGCCTGTCCAACCGGGAGATCGGCGAGCGGCTGTACCTGTCGCCGCGCACGGTCGGCTCGCACCTGTACCGCATCTTCCCCAAGCTCGACATCACCTCCCGCACTCAGCTCGCCTCCCGGCTCGAGTCCGCCTGAGGGGTGGCGGCCGACTGCAGTCGGCTGACTGAAGCGCTCGCCGGTCCGCGCGCACCACGATGATGACGGATACCGATCCGCACTCAGGAGGAACTCATCATGACCGAGACCAAGGCGCCCGTCGTGTTCATCCACGGCCTGTGGCTGCACGCGTCCTCGTGGGGGCCGTGGCAGGAACGGTTCACCGAGGCGGGCTACGAGTCGTTCGCGCCCGGCTGGCCCGGGGACCCGGACACCGTCGAGGCCGCCCGCGCCAATCCGGACACCATCGCCAACCATGGCATCGACGATGTGACCAACCACTACGCGGCCTTCATCGGCCAGCTGCCGACCAGGCCGGTCATCATCGGCCACTCCTTCGGCGGCATGATCGCCGAGAAGCTGCTCGGCCTGGACTACGGGGCGGCCGCCATCGGCATCGACGCGGCGCAGATCAAGGGCGTGCTTCCGCTACCGCTCTCCTCGCTGCGCTCGACCCTGCCGGTGTTCAAGAACCCGGCCAACGTGCACCGGGCCGTCTCGCTGACCGCCGAGGAGTTCCGCTACAGTTTCGGGAACGCGGTCAGCGAGGAGGAGTCCAACGAGCTGTACGAGCGCTGGGCGATCCCGGCCCCGGCCAAGCCGCTGTTCGAGGCCGCGACCGCGAACTTCACGCTCCATTCGCCGGACGCGGTCAACACCAAGAATCCCGACCGCGGGCCGCTGCTGCTCACCATGGGCAAGCAGGACCACACGGTGCCCGAGGTCATCACCAAGTCGACGCTCAAGCAGTACCGGCACTCGATCGCCGTCACCGACCTGGAGGAGTTCGACCGCGGTCACTCCCTGGTCATCGACTCCGGCTGGCGCGACGTGGCCGACGCCTGCCTGGCCTGGCTGGACAAGCACGACCTGTAGCCGCCCGATAGGAGGCCGGCGATGGGCACGATGATGGCGCTGCGGGCGCATGCCCGCGGCGGTCCCGAGCAGCTGGTCTACGAGCGGGCCCCGGCCCCGTCCGCCGGGCCGGGCGAGGCGCTCGTGGCCGTGCATGCGGCGGCGATCACCTTCGCCGAGCTGACCTGGGACCTGTCGTGGACAACCCGGGACGGCGCGGACCGTACCCCGGTCATCCCGTCACACGAGATGTCGGGCACGGTCGCCGCCCTGGGCGACGGCGTGACCGGCCTGGCGGTGGGCGACGAGGTGATCGGCCTGATCGACTTCGACCGGGACGGCGCGGCCGCCGAGTACGTGGCCGTCCCGGCCGCGAGCCTGGCCGCCAAGCCGCGGTCGGTCTCCCACCCCGAGGCGGCGACGCTGCCGCTGGCGGCGCTGACCGCGTGGCAGGCGCTGGTGGACTACGCGGCGCTGGAGCCTGGTGAACAGGTGCTGATCCAGGGCGGTGCGGGCGGCGTGGGTATCTTCGCGGTCCAGCTCGCGGCGGTCGTGGGTGGCCATGTCACCGCCACCGGTCGCGGGCCGGACGCGGACTTCGTGCGGGGCCTTGGCGCGGAACGCTTCGTCAGCGTCGGCCCCGGTGACGCCGGCCAGGCGCCGGGCGGGCTCGACGTGGTCATCGACACGGTCGGCGGCGCGGTGCTCGAGGGCTCCTACGGCCTGCTGCGCGAGGGCGGGCGGCTGGTCACCCTCGGCGCGCCGCCGGACCAGGAGCTGGCCGGCAAGCTCAAGATCCACGCGATGTTCTTCGTCGTGGCGCAGGATGCCGGCGAGCTCGCCAGCCTGGCCGAGCTGACCGACGCGGGCCGGCTGCGCGCGGTGGTCGGCCAGACGTTCCCGCTGGCCGAGGGACGGCAGGCCTTCGAGAGCGGCGCGCACCCGCGGCCGCCGGGTAAGACGGTCCTCGTCGTCCGGGAGTGACGGCGGCTAGCTGGTAGCCAGCGCCGCGACGGGTGACGGCGGCTAGTTCGTAGCCAGCGCCGCGACGGCATCGGCGGTCAGCCCGGCCAGGCTGGGCAGCACCAGGCCGGCCTGGGCCAGGGCGTCGGCGTCCGGCGGGTACTCGGGCTGCGGTATCGCGATGACCCGCAGACCCGCGGCGGCGGCCGAGCGGAGCCCGTTGGAGGAGTCCTCCACCGCCGCGCAGTCCGGCGGCGGACAGCCCAGCTCGGCGGTCACGGCCAGGTAGATGTCCGGGGCCGGCTTGCCGTGCGCGACCTGCTCGGTCGACTTCACCACGGTAAAGCACGAGCGCAGCCCGGCCGACCGCAACACGGTCTCGATCAGCGTCGCGGGCGCCGAACTGGCCACGGCCAGCGGCCAGCGGCCGGCCATCCGGTGCACCGCGTCGACGGCGCCGTCCATGAGCGGCACGTGCTCCCGGTAGCGAGCGGCCATCCGGTCGATGACCTCGGTGGCGACCTCGTCCGGCGTCAGGCCGGCACCCAGGTCCTCGCTCAGGTACCTGGCCCATTCCGGCGTGCTCATGCCCATGATCCGGCGCTGGGCGTCCGGCGCCCAGTGCCCGCCCCGCTCGGCCACCAGACCCCGGCGGACCTGCTCCCACACCGGCTCGGAGTCCACCAGCACCCCGTCCAGGTCGAACACGACAGCCTCGATCATGGGGTTCTCAATCGTCGTGGGCCGTTACCCGCGCTACGACACGGTTAACGACCCACGATGTTCGTTAGGCGCGGGAGGCGGATTCGGTTAGGGCGCGGGAGACCAGGACGCGGGCCAGGTGCTCGCGGTACTCGCGGGTGGCGCGGATGTCGGAGGCGGCGCTGGTGCCCTCGGCAGCGTGCGCGGCGGCGTCGGCGGGTGAGGCCCCGTCGGCCAGGGCGGCCTCGACCGCGGCGGCGCGCAGCGGGGTCCCGCCCATGTTGACCAGCGCCACCTGGTTGCCCTGGACGGCCACGCCCACGATGGCCCAGTCGATGGCGCGCTGGGTGAACTTCTGGAACGACCAGCCCGCGGCGGCGGGCTTGGGCACGCGGATCTCGGTGAGCAGTTCGCCCGGCTCGAGCACGGTCTCGAACAGGCCCTGGAAGAACTCCCCGACCGGGATCTCCCGGGCACCGTCGGTGCCCCGGGCCACCAGCGTGGCGTCCAGCGCGAGCAGCACGGCGGGCAGGTCCGAGGCCGGGTCGGCGTGCGCGACCGAGCCGCCGATGGTGCCGCGATGCCGGATCTGCGGGTCGCCGACCTGGCCGGCCGCGTGCGCGAGCAGCGGCAGCTCGCGGGCCAGCAGGTCGGAGTGCTCGACGTCGTGGTGCCTGGTCAGCGCGCCGATCGCGATGTGGGAGCCCTGGTCGGTGAGGTAGGACAGGTCACGCAGGCCGCCCAGGTCGATGATCACCTCGGGGGCGGCCAGCCGCAGCTTCATCAGCGGCAGCAGCGAGTGGCCGCCGGCCAGGTACTTGGCGTCCTCGCCGTACTCGGCGGCCAGGTCGCAGGCCTCCTCGGCCGAGCTGGCCCGCTTGTAGGTGAACGATGACGGGATCACGAGGACACCTCCGAAGCGGCCAGCGCGGCCCTGACGATGTTGTGGTAACCGGTGCAGCGGCACAGGTTGCCCTCCAGGCCGGTGCGCACCTGCTCCTCGTTGGGGTGCGGGTTCTCCTTGAGCAGCGACACGATGGCCATCACCATGCCCGGGGTGCAGAAGCCGCACTGCAGCCCGTGCTGCTCGTGGAAGGCCTGCTGCACCGGGTGCATCGTCCCGTCACTGGCCAGGCCCTCCACCGTGGTGACCTCGTGCCCGCTGGCCTGGGCGGCGAGCACGGTGCATGACTTCACCGACTCGCCGTCGAGCAGCACGGTGCAGGCTCCGCAGGAGGTGGTGTCGCAGCCGACGTTCGTCGCGGTGAGGTCGGCCACGTCGCGCAGGAAGTGCACGAGCAGCATGCGGTCCTCGACGTCCGCGGTGATCTCCTTGCCGTTGACCGTCAGGTCGACCTTCACTGGTTGCTCGCTTTCCGCGCCTCGGTGATCGCTGTCCATACTCGCTGCGGGGTGGCCGGCATGTCGATGTGCCTGACCCCGAGGTGGGATACGGCGTCGACGACCGCGTTCTGGATCGCCGGGGTCGAGCCGATCGTCCCGGCCTCGCCGATGCCCTTCACGCCCAGCGGGTTCAGGTCGGTCGGCGTCTGGCTGTCGGCCAGTTCGAAGCTGGGCAGGTCCGGCGCGGAGACGGCCGCGTAGTCGGCGAGCGTGGAGGTCAGCGGGTTGCCGTCCGCGTCGTAGAGCACCTCTTCGAGCAGGGCCTGGGCCGCGCCCTGGGCGATCCCGCCGTGCCGCTGGCCCTCGGTGAGCACCGGGTTCAGCACCGTCCCGGCGTCGTCGACGGTCACGTGCCTGAGCATTTTCACCTGGCCGGTTTCGGTGTCGACTTCGACCACGGACACATGGGTGCCGAACGGGAACGTAGGCCGCTCCTGAACGAAGCTCACGTCGGCGATCAGGCTGCCGCCGCTGCTATGACCGGCGACCTGGGCCCAGGACAGGGCCGTGTCCGGGTCGCCGCGCACCTGCCACAGCCCGGTGCTGGTATCGAGCACCACGTCGGCTTCGGCGGCCTCGAGCATCGTCGCGGCGTGGTGCCGCGCCTCGTCCTTGACCTCGAGCGCGGCCTTGTGCACGGCCGACCCGCCGAGCTGCAGCGACCGCGAGCCGTAGGTGCCGACACCGGCCGGGATCAGATCGGTGTCACCGTGGATGACCGTGATCTGGTCCATCGGGATGCCGAGCTCGTCCTGCACGAGCATGGCCCACGCGGTGTGGTGCCCCTGGCCATGCGCCGAGCTGCCGGTGTAGACGGTGGCCGAGCCGTTGTCCGTCACCTCGATCTTGGCCGTCTCGCCGGCGTCCGGGTCCGGCGCGGTGATCTCGACGTAAGAGGACACGCCGATGCCGAGCTGCCTGGGGTCACCGCTGGCCCGCCTGCGCCGCTGCTCCTCGCGGAGCTGGTCGTACCCGGCCACCGCCAGCGCCTTGTCCAGCGCCTCGGCGTAGCGCCCGGTGTCGTACATGGCGCCGGTCTTGGTCTGGAAGGGGAACTTGTCCGGGGCGATGAAGTTGCGCCGCCTGACCTCCGCCGGGTCCATGCCGATCTCGGCGGCGAACAGGTCGAGCGCGCGCTCGATGGCCGCGGTGGCCTCCGGCCGCCCGGCTCCCCGGTAGGCGCCGATTGGCGTGGTGTTGGTGACGGCCTGCCGGAACCCGGCCTGCACGTCCGGGATGTCGTACACGCCGGGTGCCATCAGGCAGGTCAGGAAGGGCAGGAGTCCGCCGATGCGCTGGTAGGCCCCGGCGTCCTGGATGACGTCGATGCGGTAGGCGAGGATACGGCCGTCCCGGCTGCCGCCGATCTTTATGTGCTGCAGCTGGGCGCGGCCCTGCGTCATCGCGACCAGGTTCTCGCTGCGGGTCTCGGCCCAGCGCAGCGCGCGGCCGAGTTTCCTGGCCGCCCAGGCGATGGTGATCGTGTCCCGGTCGACGCCGATCTTGGCCCCGAACCCGCCGCCCACGTCGGGCACCACCACGCGGATCTGGTCCGGCGCCATGCCCAGCGCACCGGCCAGGATGAACCGGCTGACCTGCGCGTTCTGTGAGCTGGCCCAGACGGTCAGCTTGCCGTTCTCCAAGCTGGCCGCTGTGGCCCGCCCCTCCATCGGGAGGCAGGCGACGCGCTGGTTGACGATGTCCTGTTCGACGACCACGTCGCAGGCATCGAACGGGGCGTCGTCCGTCGGCACGGGGTTCGCGATCGCGACGTTGGTGCCGGCGGCGGGGAACAGCAGGATCTCGTCGGCGACGGCGGCCGCCGGTCCCAGCACCACCGGCAGCGGCTCGTAGTCCACGGCGACCAGGTCGGCTGCGTCCTCGCCCTGGTAGCGGTTATCGGTAATCACCACCGCGACCGGCTCACCGACGAACCGCACGGTGTCGATGGCCAGCAGGGGCTCGGCCCAGGGGCCGCCGAGCGGCGCGGGGCTGCCGTCCCACTCGCCTGAGCTCGGTGGCGGCGGGGCCAGGTCGTCCATGTCGGCCACGGTCAGCACGGCGACCACGCCGGGCTCGCTGAGGGCCTCACTGGCGTCGATGCCGGTGATGCGCGCGTGGGCCACCGGGCTGCGCACGAAGGTCAGGCGCGCCGCGGCGTTCAGTTCCGGCGTCCGGACGTCATCCACGTAGACGCCGCCCGCGGTCAGCAGCCGCGGATCCTCGGTCCGGATGACCCGGGTGCCCATGATGCTCATAAAACCTCCGCCGTTCGCTCCTTGCTGGCCTTCGCCAGCGAAACTACACCGCGGCGGCCTGGGGAACCATGCTGGTCCCACCAAAGCCGCGTCCAGGCAATTATGACCGAACCACGCAGTCAGGTGACGAAGCCCTGCCTAAACGGCCACACGACCGGCCCACTCAGATGAGCTAGCGTCGAAAACATGCGCCACCCGGGTGCGGGCCAGCACCGACTCCCTGTTCCAGATCGGGTCGATCACCATGATCAGTAGGGCGGCCCGGGCGGGCGCGGCGGCCGGGATCGTGGGGCCCGCCGCCTTCACCGGCGCGTGGATCGTCAGCTCGCTGCGCCAGACCGGGTATCCGGCCGCCGAGATCCAGATCAGCGGGCTGGCCGCGCCCGACGCCCGGGATCCGTGGGTCATGGTGGCGGGATTCGTGGTGCTGGGCGGGTGCACCGTGGCGTTCGGCTCGGCGCTGCGCCAAGCCCTCGGCGGGCGCGGCGGTGTTGGCCAGGGCCGCTGGCGCGGCGGGGCGGGCCCGGCGCCGCGGCTCATCCAGGGCGCCGGGCTGCTGACGATCGCGGCCGGCCTGCTGCGCCGGGACCGGATGCTGCTCACCCCGGGCAGCGTCTCGTGGCATAACCACGCGCACGACGTGATCAGCGCGGTTATCTACGCGGACCTGGTCGTGGCCCAGGTGCTGCTGGCCGAGCGGTTCGGCCGGCATCGCGGCGGGCCGGAGCCGGGCTGGCGCCCGTGGCGGCCGTGGCTGCTGGCCAGCGGCGTGGCCACCGGGGCGGTGCTGGTCGCGTTCGCCGCCGACACGTCCGCGCCGGGCGCGGGCGTGCTGCAGCGGGTGGCCGTCACCATCCCGCTGGTGGCCATCGCCGCCATCGCCACCAGGGTTGCGGCTGGGAATCCATCGTCAATCCCGATGGATTCCCCGTTAGTTAGCCGCCGCGTGATAGGGGTACATGAGCGCAGGTCGTAAGGAGGCACCGCTGAACGCTGCCATTGGCGAGACGGTCTCCGTGCTGGCCTTGCTCGGCGTGCTGGCCTGGGCGGTGACCAGGCCGCGCGGCTGGCCGGAGGCGGTCGCGGCGGGACCGGCCGCGGTCATCTTGATCGCGGCCGGGGTGATCCCGGCCGGAGACGCGGGCGCGGAAGCCAAGCGGCTGGGACCGGTGATCGGCTTCCTGATCGCCATCTTGGTGCTGGCCCACCTGTGCGACGACGACGGGCTGTTCCGGGCCTGCGGCGCGTGGCTGGCGCGATCGTCGGCCGGCCAGCGGAAGACAACAGGGTCGCGCAAGCTCTTGGCCCTGGTGTTCGTGACCGCCGCGGTGACCACGGCCGTGCTGAGCCTGGACACCACGGTGGTCCTGCTCACCCCGGTGGTGTTCGCCACCGCGGCCCGGCTGGACGTGCGGGCCCGGCCGCACGTGTACGCGTGCACGCACCTGGCCAACTCCGCGTCGCTGCTGCTGCCGGTCTCGAACCTGACCAACCTGCTGGCCTTCGCCGTCAGCGGGCTGGCGTTCGGCCGCTTCGCGGCGCTGATGGCGTTGCCGTGGCTGGTGGTCATCGGCGTGGAGTACGTGGTGTTCGGCCGGTTCTTCGCGTCCGACCTGGGTTCCGGGCCGCGCGCCGGACGGCGCGCCGGGGACGGGGACGCCCGGCTGCCGGTGTTCACGGTGGCGGTCGTCGGCCTCACGCTGGCCGGGTTCGTGATCGCGTCGGCCGCCGGGGTGAGCCCGGCCTGGGCCGCCCTGGCGGGCGCGGCGGTGCTGGCGGGCCGCGCACTGGCCCGGCGGCGGACCACCCCGCTCGGCCTGCTGAAGGCCGCGGACCTGCCGTTCGGCGTGTTCGTGCTCGGGCTGGGGATCGTGGTCGCGGCGGTGGTGAGCAACGGCCTGGGCACCGCGCTGCGGCCACTGCTGCCCGCCGGGACGTCCCTGCCCGCGCTGCTGGCCATCGCCGCGCTGGCCGCCGTCCTGGCCAACGTCTGCAACAACCTGCCCGCTGTCCTGGTCCTGCTGCCGCTGACCGCGCCCTCCGGTGCCGCGGCCGTGCTCGCCGTGCTGCTCGGCGTCAACATCGGCCCGAACCTCACCTACACCGGCTCGCTGGCCACGTTGCTGTGGCGCCGCACCCTCCGTCACCACGGATCAGCACCGGACCTGGGCGAATTCACCAGGCTAGGGTTGCTCACCGTACCGGCCGGACTCGTCCTGGCGGTGCTGGCGTTGTGGGCCGGGCTGAAGGCCATGGGAGGCTGATCAACGTTGACTGACAGTGATACCACGCTCCGTTCCGTATATATATGGATCTGTGAGGGGACCTGGCGGGCCACCGTCGACGCGGCCCTCAGCCTGGCTCCGGTTTTGGGGTCCAGGTCGAGGTTCACCCTGCTGCACGTCACGTCGCCCGACGCGGCCGATGCCGCGCACGGCGCCTACCGGGGGCTGCTCGGCCGGGCCGGGCACGATCCCGGCGAGCGGCTCGAGGTGCTCGCGTCGGTGTCGGCGGCCGAGGTGATCGAGGCGGCCGAGCGCAGGCTCGGACGTCCGTGCGAACGGCTGGAAATTCTTGGATCTACAGAACGGGCCGTGGTGGCAGCCTCAGCCGATGCGGACCTGCTCATCGTGGCGCGAGACGGGGACCGGTCCCGGCTCGGCCCGAAAAGCCTGGGCAAGGCCACCCGGTTCGTGGTGGATCACGCGGCCTGTCCGGTCCTGCTGGTCTGGCCCGACGCGGCGCCGGACGTGGGCACCATTCCCCCGCCGCCGCATCACCCTCACCACGGCGACCGGTGAGCCGGTTCGTCAACTTGCGGTTGACGCCTTAGTGTGCGTCAACCTATAGTTGACGCATGGACCCGCAGCCGGTACGACTCGACGACCTCATCACCTACGTAAGGAGCCAGGACGGGACGGCCCTGGACCACGTGTCGGCGGCCATGCAGCTCTCCGAGCATCTCGGCGAACTGGCCGACCACCTGATCGGGCACTTCGTGGACCAGGCCCGCAAGGCCGGTGCGTCCTGGACCGAGATCGGGCAATCCATGGGCGTCACCAAGCAGGCGGCGCAAAAGCGCTTCGTGCCGAAGGCCACCGAGTGGCCCGTGCCGCCGCCCGACGAGGCCGGCTGGCAGGCCGCGCTGGCCGAAGCCTTCCGCGCGCACCCCTTCTCCCGGTTCACCCTGCGGGCCAAGAACTCGATCAAGGCGGCCGCCGAAGAAGCCCGCGAGCACCGGCACGACCACGTCTCCCCCTGGCACCTCGCCCTCGGGCTGCTGCACGAGCCGGAAGGCCTGGCCGCCAAGGCCATCGAGGCGCTCGGCGTGCCTTTGGATTCGGCCCGCCAGGCGCTCGTCGCGGCACTACCGCCGGACGGGGCCGAAGAGCCGGTCCCGGACAAGATCCCGTTCACGCCGCAGGCCAAGAAGACCATGGCACTGGCCGTGCGGGAAGCGCTGCGGCGGGCGCACAACTATATCGGGACCGAGCACATCCTGCTCGGCCTGCTCGAAGACTCCGAAGGTGCCGTCAGCGCCGCGCTGACCGAACTGGGCGTCACGCGGGAGCGCGCGGAGCAGTGGCTCGACGAGGCGCTGCGGCGCCTGGCCGCTGGCTGAGGGTTAGCTGGCTGGGGCTAGCTGGCTGAGCGGGTGGCCTGGGGGCGGCGGCGGGCGGCGGGGTCGGCCAGG
>Ga0335081_10009633_pt1 | contig 15565 bp, 10 predicted proteins | sample Lox_Sample_35_FD_206713 | JGI IMG/M metagenome (GOLD analysis project Ga0335081, IMG submission 206713) | Soil microbial communities from Loxahatchee National Wildlife Refuge, Florida, United States - Lox_Sample_3.5 | ecosystem: Environmental > Terrestrial > Soil > Wetlands | place: USA... | reverse complement strand
CTGCGGCACGGTATGGTCGTCGTGGAAGTTGAACTCCGCGTACGCTCGCGCCCAGGGCGTGAAGTCGTAGTGCGCGGTCGCCATGACATTCCAGCGCTCGTCCGGATTGAGGTAGTAGTTGTACGGTCCGAAGTTGAACGCGTCGGAGCCGGCGAAGGGCCGCACGTTGCCCGCGGCATCGGCGACCGTGAACACACCGTTGGGGGTCGTGAACTTGCCGGTCGGGCCGGTGCTCGATCCCGCGCAGAAGAACGGTTGGTTCGGGCCGACGTCGTTCGAGGCGAGCGAGCACGCGCTGAAGTCGCGCTCCGATTGCAGGATCGGCTTCTGCCTCTGGTATCCGACGAACAGCGTGCCGTTGCCCTTGCCGTCGGCGAAATTGCCGCCGAGGGTCAGCGCGTACTGATTGAGCTCGCCGTCCGAGCCGATGTTGCCGGGCACGTGGAACTGCGACGGGTTCGTCGCCGCGCTCTCCGCGACGAGCGCCGCGATCGTGTCCGAGTGCTGGTCGTGCTGGTAGAAGCTGTGGGTGTAGTCGAACTGGACCCCCTCGAACCGGTCGTTCATGATGAAGTTGACGACCCCGGCGATGGCGTCCGAGCCGTAGACCGCGGAGGCGCCGCCGGTCAGGATTTCCACCCGCTGGATCAGTTGCACCGGAATCTCGTTGAGGTCGGCGGCGTAGCCGCCGTTCGCCGGCGTCCCCGGCGGCAGCGGTCGGCCGTTGACCAGCACCAGGGTACGCGCGGCTCCGAGGCCGCGCAGGTTGACCGTCGCCGTTCCGGTCGATCCGTTCGCCACGGCATTCCCGAGGTCGGGGGTGACCTGGGGCATGATGTTGAGCAGGTTCTCCGTCGATAACGGCGCCGTGAGCTTGATGTCGATCGGCGTGATGATCGAGATCGGGCTGGTGCTCTCCAGGTTCGGCGATGGAATCCGCGTGCCCGTGACGGTGATCTTCTCCTGATACTGTTGGCCCAGGGCAGCCGGTGCCGCCAGGCCCACCAGAATACCGGCGCCGAGCGTCTGCGCTACGGCAAGCGACAGCTTTTTTCTATGCATCCGATTCATCGTGAACCCCCATGGAGTTGAGGAGTGATGCAGCTGTTGCGATTGACCAACGCTTCTAATTCAATTCTTTCGCCGACTGGCGGGCATTGGAGCCGCTCAAGGTTCGATGACTCTTGGATATGACTTGGGTTTACGCTATCGGAACCTCCAGAGAATCGTCCGGATATTGTGGATTTCTCCGGTCGGACACGGTTGCAACGTTACAACAGCGCGAATCGCGCGGGCAACAAAATGCCGGGCCCGTTTACAATCGTTCCACGGTTGTGTTGCAAATCTGCCAACGATGATGCGCGGTCGTAAACGGGGCTTGCTTATGTTGCAATACAGCAAGCTCTCGATGGAGGGTGTGCAGGCGCTGGAGTGTGCGCGCGCGCGCGGGAGCCGGCCGTGACGTTCCATATCGCACCGGCGCGGCCGCAGGACCTCGGACACGTGCTGGGCATGATCGAGGCGCTCGCGGACTACGAGAAGCTCTCCCACCTGTGCGTGGCCACCGAAGGGCGGCTCAACGAAGCGCTGTTCGGGCCCCTACCAGCCGCCGAAGTGGTTCTCGGCTGGGAAGACGCACGACCGGTCGCGTTCGCGCTCTTTTTTCACAATTTCTCGACGTTCCTGGCTCGGAAGGGGCTGTATCTGGAGGATTTGTTCGTGCAGCCTGCGCAGCGCCGCCGGGGCTACGGGAGGGCCCTGCTCGTCTATCTGGCCGGACTGGCGGTCGAGCGCGGCTGCGGCCGTTTCGAATGGGCCGTGCTCGACTGGAACGCCCCGGCGCTGCGCTTCTACGAATCGCTGGGCGCAACCGTGCTGCCCGATTGGCGGATCACCCGGCTTACCGGACCGGCGCTGGAAGCCCTCGCCAAGTCCGGCTGAACGTTCGGGGGATGTAAGGCCAAGCGGGTTCGAGGATAATTCATCTTTTCCGCGCAGCGGCCGTGCACGGCCGCGATCCCCGGCAATCATGCAGACGTTGGCCAGTGCGTTCGGAACGCTCGAGTCCGACGCTGATTTCTTCACCCTGCGCGTCGTTGACGAGGAGGCCGCCTGCTACGCGGTGCGCAAGGACGTCCCGCAACCGCCGTCCTTCCTGTCCGACCGCGGGGCGATGCTGACCGCCTACGCCGGCCGCGGCTGTGGCTACGCCGCCACCAGCGACCTTTGTCCAGGTAGTCTACAGGCCGCGCTCGACCGGGCGACGGCTTGGGCCCGGGCCACGGCCGAGCGTTCGCTCATCGATTTCCGCGCCATGCCGCGCCCCGCGCCACGCGGCTCTTACGCTTCTCCCGAGCCCCAGATGCCCGCCCGGTCGCAGCAGGAGTGGTACCGGCTCCTCGGGGAGGAGTCCCGGGCGGCGGGCTGCGATCCGCGCATCGTCGACTGGGAGGCGACCGTCGAGACGCGGCAAGGCGAGCATCGCCTGCTCACCAGCACGGGCGGCGATATTGTTCAGCGCTACCGCTTTGTGATGCCGGGCATCTCGGTGACCGCGCATGCGGCGGGGGATACCCAGACCCGCACGCTCAACGGCTATCGCGGACTCGCGCAGCAGGGCGGCGAGTCGATGCTCGAGCGCTTCGCGTTCGTCGGCAGCGGCCGGCGGGTGGCCCAGGAGGCGCTCGAGCTGCTGCTCGCGCCCAACTGCCCGAGCGGCGTGACTGACGTGCTGCTCATGCCCGACCAGGTCATCCTGCAGATCCATGAATCGATCGGGCACCCGCTGGAGCTCGACCGCATCCTCGGCGACGAGCGCAATTTCGCCGGAACCAGCTTCGTGACGACCGACATGTTCGGGACGTATCGCTACGGGTCGGAGCTGCTCAACGTGACGTTCGACCCGACGATCCCGGAAGAGCTCGCGAGCTACGCGTTCGACGACGAGGGCACGCCGGCGCGGAAGGTCTATCTGATCCGCAACGGGATCCTCGAGCGGCCGCTGGGCGGCGCGCTCTCCCAGGCCCGTGCCAGGCTGCCGGGCACCGCCAACGCCCGCGCCGACAATTGGAACCGGCCTCCCATCGACCGCATGGGCAACATCAACCTGGAGCCCGGCGACGCGACGCTCGAGGAGCTTATCGCCGGCATCGAGCGCGGCGTGCTGATGAGCACCAACAGCTCGTGGTCGATCGACGATTCGCGCAACAAGTTCCAGTTCGGCTGCGAATGGGGCCGGCTGATCGAGAACGGCAAGCTCGGAAGCGTGGTCAAGAATCCCAACTATCGCGGCATATCGGCGAACTTCTGGCGCAGCCTCCAGCGGGTCGGCAACGCGAGCACCATGCAGGTGCTCGGCACGCCCTACTGCGGCAAGGGCGAGCCTTCGCAGGTGATCCGCGTGGGCCATGCGGCGCCGGCCTGCGTCTTCGCCGACGTGGACGTCTTCGGCGGAGAAGCATGATGGCGCCCTCGACGATGGAGAACTATTTCGGCGAGCTCGCCGCGCTCCTCGACCGATCGCTCGCCGGGGCCGAGATCTACAACGCGCGGCTCGACGCTGAGCGCTCCGACTTCGTGCGGCTCAACCGGGCGCAGGTGCGCCAGCCCGGGACGGTTACGCAGATCTACCTGCGCCTGCATCTGATCGACGGCCGGCGCCACGCGGAAGAATCCCTCACGGTGTCGGGTGAGCTCTCCCGCGATCGCGAGGCCGTCCTCGCCGCGCTGGCGCGTCTGCGGGCCACATTGGCGTCGCTTCCTGACGACCCGTACCTCGCCTACGCGACCGAAGTGCGCAGCAGTCGGTCCGTGCGCAGCGAAGCGCTGCCGCCGGCCGAGCAGATCGTCGATGTCCTCCTGGACGCGGCCGCGGGGCTCGACCTGGTCGGGCTCTACGCCGGCGGCCCGGTCTACCGCGGCTTCGCGAATTCGCTCGGCCAGCGCAACTGGCACGAAGTCGCGACCTTCAGCCTGCAGTGGAGCCTCTACCACCGCGCGGACAAGGCGGTGAAGAGCGTCTACGGCGGGTTCGAGTGGGATGCGTCCGCGCTGCGCGCCCGGATGGCGGAGGCGCGCGAACGGCTGGCGCTGCTGGCGCGGCCGGCCAGATCGCTCGAGCCGGGGCGCTACCGGGCTTATCTCACGCCGAGCGCGATGGAAGAGATCGCCGGAATGCTGTGCTGGGGCGGCTTTTCCGGGCGGGCGCTGCAGACCCGCCAGAGCTGCCTGTTCCGGCTGAACGAGGGCTCGGCCGAGCTCGATCCCTCGATCGGCTTCAGCGAGAAGACCGTCGAGGGCATCGCTCCCGCATTCCAGGACGAGGGCTTCACCCGACCGCCGGAGGTTTCGCTCGTCGCCGACGGTCGCATGGTGGGCTCGCTGGTGAGCCCGCGCACGGCCCGCGAGTTCGCGCTGGCGCAGAACGGAGCCAACGCCTCGGAGGCGCCGGAATCGCTGGAGATGCGCGGCGGCGAGCTGCGTGGTGACGACGCCCTCGAGCTGCTCGACCGCGGCCTGTACATCGGCAACCTGTGGTACCTCAACTTCTCGGATCGACCGGCCTGCCGGCTCACGGGCATGACCCGCTTCGCCTCGTTCTGGGTCGAAGGCGGGAAGATCGTCGCGCCGGTGGATGTCATGCGCTTCGACGACAGCGTTTTCCGGCTCCTGGGCCGCGAGCTCGTCGGCCTCACCGCGGAGCGCGAGCTCCTGGTGAGCAGCGATACCTACCGGCAGCGCAGCGTGGCCAGCATGAAGCTGCCCGGGGCCGTGGTCCGGGAGATGGCGTTTACCTTATAGGGCGGAATTGATTCTCCGCCGTGGGGTCCGGGTCGTCCGGAACCACCGCGGAATCGGTTCCCGGGTCCGGATGAATCCGGACCTACCTGCCGCGGTGCCAGCCCCTGGGAATCGCCGAGAGCAGCTTCCGGGTGTACGGCTCGCGCGGATGGCGGTAGATCTCGTCGGAGTCGGCGATCTCGATGATCTCGCCCTGGTTCATCACCATCACCTGGTCGGAGATGTATTTCACGACCGCGAGGTCGTGCGAGATGAAGATGTACGACAGGTGGAACTCGTCCTGAAGATCCTGCAGGAGGTTGAGCACCTGCGCCTGAACCGAGACGTCGAGCGCTGAGACCGACTCGTCGCAGATCAGGATGTCGGGCTTGAGCGCGAGGCAGCGGGCGATGGCGATGCGCTGGCGCTGGCCGCCCGAGAACTCGTGCGGATACTTGTAGAACGAGACTTCGGGCAATCCGACTTTGTCCAGCATCTCGAAGGCGAGATCGGTCCGCTCCTGCGCGCTCGCGCCGATGCCGTGAATGAGCATCGGCTCGGTGAGGATCTGGCCGACGATCATCCGCGGGTTGAGCGACGCGTACGGGTTCTGGAAGATGATCTGGATGCGCCGCTTGTAGCCCATGAACTCGCGCGGCGTCATCGACAGGATGTCGCGGCCCTCGAACAGCGCCTCGCCCGACGACGCCTCGTGGAGCCGCATCAGCGTCAAGCCCACCGTTGTCTTGCCCGAGCCCGACTCGCCGACCAGTCCCAGGGTCTTGCCCTTCGGCAGCTTGAACGACACGTTCTTCACCGCCTCGAACTTGCGTTGACCGAAGAGCCCATCACGGCTGTAGAAGTTCTTGCCCAGGTGGCGCACGTCCAGGATGATCGGGTCGCTCGCGGCCACGCCTCGCGAGCGCTCGGTGAGGTTCATGGCACGCCCGCCGCCGTTCATGAAATCCTCGATGACCGGCAGCCGCATGGGGCGCCGGTCGAGCCGCGGACGGCACTGCAGCAGCGCCTGGGTGTACGCGTCCTGTGGGTTCTCGAACACCGCTTTCGCCGGCCCCTGCTCCCGGATCTCGCCGTTGCGCATCACCACGACGTAGTCCGCGATCTCGCCGACGACCGCGAGGTCGTGGGTGATGAACAGCACCGACATCTGGTGGCGGCGCTGCAGCTCGGCGATGAGTTCCAGAATCTGTTTCTGGATCGTGACGTCGAGCGCCGTGGTCGGCTCGTCGGCGATAAGCAGCTTCGGCTCGCAGGCGATCGCCATGGCGATCATCACCCGCTGCTGCTGGCCGCCGGAGAGCTGCGAGGGATAGGCGTTGATCTTGAACTTCGGATCCGGAATACCGACTTCCTCGAGGAGCGCCACGGCGCGCTTTCTCGCCCCACCCGGCGACAGGCCCATGTGCAGCCTCAAGACCTCGCCCAGCTGGAAGCCCACCGTGAACACCGGATTGAGCGAGGTCATCGGCTCCTGGAAGATCATCGAGATGTCCGCGCCGCGGAGCTTCCGGAGCTCGAGCGCGTCCAGGGCCACCAGGTTGCGCCCTCCATAGAGGATCTCGCTCCCGGGGAGGATCGTGGCGTTCTCCTTCGGCAGCAGTCCGAGGATCGACAGCGACGTCACCGACTTCCCGCTGCCGGACTCGCCCACGAGCGCCACCGTGGCATTGCGCGGGATGTCGACGGAGATGCCCTTCACCGCCTCGAACGTCGTCTGCTTGTCGAGGCGGAAGTTGACCCGCAGCTTGCGGACCGAGAGCAGCGTTTCCATCACTTGAGCTTCGGGTCCAGCGCGTCGCGCAGCGCGTCGGTGAACAGGCTGAACGCCGTGACCAGTACGGCCATGTACGTGCCCGCGGCGGCGAGCTGCCACCACTTGCCCAGAATGAGCTCGTTCTGCGCCTCGTTGAGCATCGATCCCCACGACACGACGTCGACCGGCACGCCGAAGCCGAGGAACGACAGGATCACCTCAGACTTGATGAACGCCACCGTGTAGATCGACAGCTGCACCAGCACAATGTGGCTCACGTTGGGAAAGATGTGGACGAACATGCGGCGCGCGTTCGAGGCGCCGATCGCGTCGGCCGCCTGGACGTATTCGCGTCCCTTGTGCTTCAGGTACTCGCCACGGATCAGGCGGAAGGTGCCGGTCCATCCGGTGAGGCCGAGGATGAGCACGATGGTCATCGTCCCCTTCTGCTGCAGCACCGCCGCGACGGCGAGGATCAGCAGCAGATAGGGAATGGCGGTGAACACGCTGTAGAACCAGTTGAAGAAGTCGTCGAGCCATTTGCCGTAGTAGCCGGCCACCGCGCCGAACAGCGTGCCGAGGAAGGTGGCTACCACGGCGGCGGCGAGGCCGACGAAGATCGACGTCTCGGAGCCCTTGATCACCTTCTTGAGCACGTCGCGGCCCCACTTGTCGGCGCCGAACGGCAGCGTCGCGCGGCGCTGCTCCGCGGGCGCGGCCGCTTTCTCCTCGCTCTTGATCTCCGCCATGATGTCGGCCAGCGGATCCACCGTCTTGCCTTCCTCCGGGGCTGCCGGCTTCGCTGCGCCTCCCTGACCGCGGATCGCCGCCAGCGCGTCGGCGAGCGGGTCCTTGATCTCGGGAATCTCCGTCGGCTTGTCGGAAGCGGAGGGCTCCGGCACACCGGTCGCCCCGGGCGCCGCCGGCGCGGCTTCGTCGGGGCCGAGGAAGCTGGGCGGCGCGTAGTTCACGCCGACCTCCCTCGACCAGTCCTTGGCGATGAGCCCGGTGGCGGAGAGGATCATCTGGCCGATGAAGAACAGCACGATCGCGAGCGACACCATCGCCACGCGATCGGAGCGCAGGCGCCGCCACGCGAGCGCCCACAGGCCCGGGGAAACCGCATGCTGCGGCCGGTCGAAGGGCATGGTGGCGGCCTATTTGAGCTGGACCCGCGGATCCACGGCCTTGTACATGAGATCCGCGAGGAGGTTGAACACCATCGTGGCCACCGCGACGTAGACCGTGATCGCCTTGATCACGGGAAAATCGCTGCGTTCGACCGCCAGGATCACTTCGCGGCCGATGCCCGGGATGGAGAAGAAGCGCTCAACCAGGAAGGCCCCGATCAGCAGCCCCGGCAGCGTGGCCATCACCTGGGTGATGATCGGGATCGAGGCGTTGCGCAGCACGTGCAGCCACAGGATGCGGTTCTCGGAGAGCCCCTTGGCTCGGCCGGTGCGCACATAGTCCTGGTTGATCTCGTCGAGCACGAAGGTGCGGTACAGCCGCAGGTCCGGCGCGATGCTCACCACCAGCAGGATGAGGATCGGCAGCGACGCGTACACGAGGAGATTCTCGCGGAAGCCCTCGCCCCAGCCCTGGACCGGGAACCAGCCCAGCTTGTAGGCGAACACGTACTGGAAGACGATGATGTAGACCAGGATCGAGACCGACAGCCCGACGGTGCACAGGATCATCACCACGCGGTCGGTGAGCGAGCCGCGCACGTAGGCCACGGCCAGCGCCAGCCCGATCGAGATCAGCGTTGAGAGGATCAGCCACGGCACGAGCACCGTGAGCGACGGCCCGAGGCGCGTGGCGAGGATGTGCGACACCGGCTCGTTGGTGCTCCAGCTCGCGCCGAAGTCCGCGGTCACCACCTGTTTGATGAAGATCCACAGCTGCACGTAGTACGGCTGGTCGACGCCGAGCTGCTTGCGGATGTTGGCGATCTGCTCGGCGCTCGAGATCTTGCCCGCGAGCACGTACGCCGGATCGCCGCCGACCCAGTTGAACAGAAGGAACACGAGCAGGATGACGCCCAGGATGGTGGGAATCATCTGCCATACGCGCCGGATGATGTAGGCGTACATCGTTTCACCCCCTCCGGAAGCGCCGTTCGGCGTCCCGGATCTTCCCGCCCTCGTCGGGCCGACGGCTACTCACTGCCGCCCGTGCTGCCTTGTCCCGCGTTGCCCGTCCGTACGTCGATGTACTGCCATTCGTTGTGCAATATCGGGTGCTTCTTGAAGCCCAGCACCCGCGGTTGCGTCAGCTCGTTGCGGTAGCGGCTGATGTCGAGCCGCCACGGCGCGTAGGTCTCGATGATTCTCGCCATCTCGTGGTACAGACGGTCGCGCTCGGGCGAGTCGGCGGGCAGCCGTACGCTCTTCTCGTAGAGCCGGTCGTACTCCGGGATCGCGGCGCAGGCATTGTTGCTCTGGTGGATGTTCTTCCCGTAGAGGATCTGCATGAAGTTGTCGCCGTCGGGATAATCGGCGATCCACGACGCGGTGCGCATCATGATCTTGCACTCCTTCTCGGCCTTGAGCTGGTCGGGAAAGCGCAGCTTCACGACCTCCATGCGGATACCGAGCAGCGCGAACGCCTTGGCCCAGAGCTCGTCCTGCTGCCGCCCGAGCGTGTCCGGGCGTGAAGTGTACTGGATGACGAGCGGCTTGCCGTCGGGGAGCGTGCGGAAGCCGTCCGCCCCGCGCTGGTAGCCGAACCGGTCCAGGAGCGCATTGGCCGCCGCCGGGTCGTAGTGGACCTTGGTACGATAGCTCGGGTCGTGCCCCACGACGCCCGGGGGAATGGGGTACTGGGCCTCGATCGCCTGGCCGTTGCGGACGATGCGGATCTCGTCATCCAGATTGAACGCCATGGCCATCGCCCGGCGGAGGGCGATCTTGTCCCTGCTGAGACCGCCGACGATCGGATCCTGCATGTTCCAGAAGTGGTAGGTGATCTCCGGATCGACGAAGCGCGAGAGCCTGACGCCTCGCTTCGCGAACTCCGGCCTGAGCTTGTCGCCGTCGAGGACGTTCGGTGCCAGCGGGGCTTCCAGGTTCATGATGTCGATCTCGCCGCGCTCGAAGGCGAGCAGCCGCGCCTGGTCCTCCTCGATGATGCTGATCTCGACCCGGCCGACCTGCGGCATCTTCTTGCCTCTCATCTCGCGGACGATGCGCTGGTCGTCCGGATCGCCCCCGGGCTGGAAGTCCCAGGTGAAGCCCCGGTAGCCGGGATTCGCCTCGAGCACGATCTTGGAGGCGCGCACCCAATCCTTGAGCGCGTAGGCGCCGGTGCCGACCGGATTAGCCATCGCCCGGCCGGACTCGTCGGCGTACTGCTCGATCACCTCGCGCGCCACCGCGGAGGTCGGCTCGTGGGCGAGCACGTACGAGAGGTTGTAGTCGGTCGCCTTGAGGCGGATGCGCAGCGTGTAGCGGTCGACCGCCTCGAGACCGGGGATCTTCTGGTCGTAATCGAATTTCCCACTCTTCGCCGCCGCGGCGGCCAGCTCGTCCAGGCCGACGATCTTGCCCTCGACCAGCCAGGCCCACGGCGAGCGCAGCTTCGGATCGATCAGCCGCTTGAGCGAATAGACGAAATCCTCGGCGACGAGCTCGCGCTTCCTGCCGTTGAACGCGGGGTCCGGCGTGAAGTAAATGCCCGTTCTGATCTTGAACGTGTACGTGCGTCCGTCGTCGGTGACCTGCGGCAGCGCTTCCGCCACTCCGGGAACGAGCTTCGCCGGGCGCGCCAGGTAGTCGTAGCTCAGCAATCGGTCGAAGATGGCCTGCTCGACGGTGCCCGAATAGAGGTCCTGGGCCCCCGCGGGATCGAATCCGGTCTCGGCCGCCGGGAATGCCTGGCGGATGATCTTCTGAGGGTCGGCCCCGAAGGCAAGGGGCGCGAAGAGCAGCGCCAGCACGGCCAGCTCCCGCAGCCAGCCGCGACGCCGCCGCGGCGACCGAGCGTCACTCCCGGCAGGCGGCGCCTCGAGGCGCTCAGTGCACGATCGGATCGACATCGAGATACTGGAAGTCGGCCTGCAGAATCGGATGCGTCTTGTAACCCTTGATCCAGGGGCGGATCAGCTCGTTGCGCAGCCGCGTGACGTGCAGGCTCAGCGCGCCGTCGACTTCCAGCTGGCGCGCCATCAGCCGGAACAGCCGGTCGCGCTCGGGCGAGTCGGGAAGCGCCCGCGCGCGCTCGTAGGAGCGGTCGAACGCCTCGGAGTCGTAGCAGCCGTTGTTGCTCTGCCCGATGTTGGGACCGTAGAAGTTCTGCACGAAGTTGTCGCCGTCCGGATAGTCCGCGATCCAGCCCTGGCCCCACATCTGCAGCCGGCACGCCTTGGCGGCCTTGCGGTTGTCGGAGAAGGGCGCGACGACGGTCTCCATGCGCACCCCGATCTGCGCCAGCGATCGCTGCCAGAGCTCGTCGAGGTCGCGGTTGCCGCTGCTCGGCTCGGTGGACAGCCGCACGATCAGCGGCTTGCCCTCGGGCAGTGTGCGCCACCCGTCGTCGCCGCGCCGGTAGCCGAAATAGTCGAGCAGCTTGTTCGCGAGATCCGGATCGTGCCGGATGATGCTGCGGTAATGCGGGTCGTAGCCGACCACTCCCGGCGGGATGGGCATTTCGAGCGGGATCGCCTGTCCCTTGCGCACGACGGCGATCTCCTGGTCGATGTCGTAGGCCATCGCCATCGCCCTCCGCAGCGCGATCTTCTCCTTGGCGAAGCCGCCGATGACCGGGTCCTTCATGTCGAACGCGGTGTAGGTCATGTCGAGATCGTTGGTGCGGTAGAGGCTGATCCCCTCCTTCGCGAGCGACGGCTTGAGCTTGCCGGCCTCGAGCGCCTGGGGCGCGAACGTCTCGGGCACGTTGATGTAATCGAGCTCCTTCTGCTGGAAGGCGAGCCAGCGCGACTGAGCCTCTTCGATGATGCTGATCTCGACCCGGCCGACGAGCGGCATCTGCTTGCCCTTCATCGCCTGCTCGAGCTTCCTGTCCCACGGATCGTCGCCGGGCTGGAAATCCCAGACGAACCCGCGGTACTCCGGATTGGCTGCGAGGACGATCTTCGAGCGCGGCGTCCACGCGGTCAGCATGTACGGCCCCGTCCCCACGGGATGGGCCATCGTGGCCTCGCCATACGCCTCGATCACCTCGCGCGCGACGGCGCCGAGCGAGGTATGGGCGATGATGTAGGGGAAGTCGTGGTCGGCTTCCTTCAGCCGGAACCGGATCGTATAGCGGTCGACGGCCTCGAGGCCCGGGATCTTCGCGTCGTAGTCGAAGCGTCCCGTGCGCCTCGCCGCGGCGGCGAGTTCATCCAGGCCCACGAGCTTCCCCTCGAGCAGAAAGGCATAGGGCGAATGGTTGGCGGGGTCGACGAAGCGCATCAGGCTATAGACGAAGTCCCGGGCGACGAGTTCGCGCCGCGCGCCCTTGAATGCCGGATCGGGCGTGAAGTCGATGCCCTTGCGCAGCCGGAAGGTGTACGTCCTGCCGTTGTCGGCGATCTCCGGCATCGACTCGGCCACCATCGGCACGAGCTTCGCCGGCCGCGCGAGATAGTCGTACGTGAGCAGGCGCTCGAAGATGGCCTCGTCGACGGTCGCGGAATACAGGTCGCTCACGTGGACCGGGTCGAAGCCCGTCTCCCCGGTCGGAAAGTACCAATGGATGATCTTGCGCGGATCGGCTGCGCCGTACGCGGCCGGCGCCGCCAGCAGCGCGAGCAGCAGCAAGCGGGCCGCCGCGCGCTTCGCCGCTCCGCTCAGCATCGAATCCGCCGAACGATCGCCGCTTACTGCGGCTTGCGCAAGGAAGGGTCGACGTCCATGTACTCCCACGCGTTCACCAGGATCGGGTGGTAGCGGTAGCCCTTCACCTGCGGGTAGACCAGAACGTTACGATAGCGCGACACGCCGAGTCTCCACACGCCGTCGACTTCCAGCTGCCGGCTCATCAGCAGGAACAGCCGGTCGCGCTGCGGCGAGTCGGGCAGGTTCTTGATTTTCACGTACAGCGCGTCGTACGCGGCCGACCGGTAGCAGGCGCTGTTGCTCTGGTGGATGTTGGGCCCGTAGGAAAGCTGCATGAAGTCCTCGCCGTCGGGGTAGTCGGCGGTCCACGATACGCCCCACATTGCCAGCTGGCAGGCTTCCGCGGCCTTGATGTTGTCGGAGAACGGACCTTTCCGCGCCTCGAAGCGAACGCCGATCGCGTCGAGCGATTTCTTCCACAGCTCATCGTACTCGCGGCTGATCGCCTGCGGCTCGGACGTCAGCACGACGGTGAGCGGCTTGCCGTCGGGCAGCGTGCGGTAGCCGTCGGCGCCTTTGCTGTAGCCGAAATAGTCGAGCAACTGATTGGCGAGCGCCGGATCGTGGCGGACGATGCTGCGGTAGCGCGGATCGTGGCCGACGACGCCAGGCGGAATGGGCATCTCGTCGGCGAGCGCCTGCCCTTTGCGGATCACCTCGATCTCCTCGCGGATGTCGTAGGCGAGCATGAGCGCCCGGCGCAGCGCGATCTTCTCTCTGGCGTACCCGCCGAGCGTCGGGTCCTGCATGTTGAAGAAGTAGTAGGTGATCTCCGGCTCGACGCTGCGATCCCAGCCGATCCCCCGCTTGGCCAGCTCCGGCGAGAGCTTGTTGCCGGGAATCGCCACCGGCGCGAACGAGCCGAAGCGGTCGATGAAGTCGATCTCGCCGCGCTGGAAGGCGAGCCAGCGCGACTGCTCCTCCTCGATGATGCTGATCTCGACGCGGCCGATCTGCGGGATACGCTTGCCCTTCATCGAGGCGACCGCTGCCCGATCGCGAGGATCGTCCGAGCCGGCGAAGTCCCAGACGACATCGCGGTAGTCGGGGTTCGCCTCAAGTACGATCTTCGCCTTGCGCGTCCAGGAAGCGAGCTTATAGGGGCCCGTGCCGACCGGATGGGCGTTGCTGTCCTCGCCGTACGCCTCGATCACCTCGCGCGCGACCGCGGACATCGCCGGCATCGCCAGGATGTACGAAAAGTCGTAGTCGGTCTCGGTGAGCCGGATGCGCAGCGTGTAGCGATCGACGACCTCGAGGCCCGGCACCTTCGTGTCGTAGTCGAAGCGCCCGCTCTGCGCGGCCTTCTTCTCCAGCGCGTCGAGACCGACGATCTTCCCGGCGACCAGGAAGCGCCACGGCGAATGGATCGCGGGATCGACGAAGCGCTCGATCGAGTAGGCGTAGTCCTCGGCGACGAGCTCGCGACGCCGGCCCATGAACGCCGGATCGGCCTGGAAATAGATGCCTGTGCGCAGCTTGAACGTGTAGACCCGGCCCTGATCGGTGACCTCGGGAAGCGCCTCCGCGGTCATCGGAATGAGCTTCGCGGGGCGGGCGAGGTAGTCGTAGGAGAGCAGCCGCTCGAAGACGCAGCGCAGCACCTGGCTGGAATAGTTGTCGTTGACCTTCGCCGGATCGAAGCCCGTTTCCGCGGCGTCGAACGCCACGCGCAGCACTTTGGCGGGATCGGCCGCGCGTGCGGGGAATGCGGCGACCAGCACCACGAGCAGCGCGCCGGCCGCCGCCCAGGTCCGCCGTTTTCTAAACGTCATTCCCGTGCTTGAAGACAAAGGCGCGTAATTTACCACTCCGCGCCACAGGGCGCTTGGTCGTGCAACGCCGGCGCGTCGCGGGTCGGCGCGGGCGCGCGCTCATGTACCATTTCCCTTGTTTACCTCACCCGATGATCTACCTGCGCTCGTGCGCCGCAAGGCTGGACCGTGCGCGCAAGACCTCCACCCCGCGATGAAGCCTCGCTACTGGGACGAAGCCGCGACCGCGCTGTCGCAGCGCGATCGCGTGCTCGGGCGGCTCATCCGGCGCCATCCCGGCATCCATCTGAAGCGCCGCAGCGACCCTTTCACCACGCTGGCGCGCGCCATCGTCGCCCAGCAGATCTCGGTGAAGGCCGCGGACGCGATCTGGCGCCGCTTCGTCGGTTGCGTCGGCCGCATGCCCCCGCGCGGCTTCCCGAGGCTTGATCCGGAGCGCGTCGCCGCCGTGCCGGCCGAGGCGCTGCGCGCGTGCGGGCTGTCGCAGCGCAAGGCGCAGTACCTGGTCGACCTCGCCGGCCACTTCGCCTCGGGACGGCTCGATCCCAAGCGCTGGAAGTCGCTCGACGACGAGGCGCTCATCGCCGCGCTCGTCGACGTCAAGGGCATCGGTCGCTGGACCGCCGAGATGTTCCTCATCTTCCATGAATTGAGGCCGGACGTGCTGCCGGTCGACGACATCGGCCTGCAACGCGCTTTCGGGACCCACTACAACGGCGGCAAGCGTCTCGATGCCAAGGCGATGAAGGCGCTGGCCGAGCCGTGGCGGCCCTGGCGTTCGGTGGCCACCTGGTATCTGTGGCGCAGCCTCGATCCCATTCCCGTTGAGTACTGAAGCCGCCGACGGTCCGTCGCGCTCACCGGACGGCGCGTCCGGTCCGCCGCCGTTCGCGGGGCTCACGCCGGAGGTCGTGCTGGACGCGCTCGACAGCGTCGCGCTGCACGGCGACGGGCGGCTCCTCGCGCTCAACAGCTACGAGAACCGCGTCTATCGGGCGACGCTCGCCGACGGCTCGACGGCGGTGGCGAAGTTCTACCGGCCCGGACGCTGGAGCGACGCGCAGGTCCGCGAGGAGCACGCCTTCGTGGCGGAGCTCGCGGCGGACGAGATCCCGGTGGTCGCGCCGCTCGCCTTCGCAGGCAGGACGCTGCACGCCTTCGGCGGCTTCCGCTTCGCCGTGTATCCGAATTGCGGCGGTCGCGCGCCCGAGCTCGAGGAGCGCTCGACCCGCGAATGGCTCGGCCGCTTCATCGGCCGCATCCACGCCGTCGGCGCGCGGTCGCGCTTCCGCGAGCGGCCAGCGCTCGACATCGCGAGCTTCGGCGAAGAGCCGCGCGACTGGCTGCTCGGGCACGGGTTCGTTCCGTCGGATCTCGCGGAGGCTTATCGCAGC
>Ga0335081_10009632_pt1 | contig 15565 bp, 11 predicted proteins | sample Lox_Sample_35_FD_206713 | JGI IMG/M metagenome (GOLD analysis project Ga0335081, IMG submission 206713) | Soil microbial communities from Loxahatchee National Wildlife Refuge, Florida, United States - Lox_Sample_3.5 | ecosystem: Environmental > Terrestrial > Soil > Wetlands | place: USA... | reverse complement strand
CTTGCTCATTACGCGTTCTCCTGGATGGGTTCGTCTCCATTAGACGATTAGACAAGTATCTAACTATAAGGAGCGCCAGGTCAAGCCCCCCTCCTGCAGGGTCAGATCTTCGACAGTCGGTCTAAGTAGGCGCGTAGAACGTCGCGGTTGAGGGCGATGTTCATGAACTTGCCCTCGCGCGTCGTCTCGATGAGGCCTGCGGTCTCTAGCTCCTTGATGTGGTGCGAGAGCGTGGCCGCGCTCACACCGTGGCGGTCCTGCACCGCGCTGCACGGCGTTGGATCGCTGCGCTCGCCGATCTGCTTGAGGATCTGATAGCGGCGCGGCTCGGCGAGGGCGCGTGCGATGCGTGCGAACTGGCGATCGGAAAGTTTTGGCGTAGCCATCGTGCAAATTTTGGACGCGATCGGCCTGATTGACAACGAGTCTGTAAGAGGTCGTGGTCTGCCGGCAAGTCGCCAGTGCGTTGCGAGACGGATCAACCCAGCCCAGACGGTTGTGGTGCGCGGCTGGGGGAAGCCAAGACCCGATACCAGGATGCGCGCGCAACCGGCCGTCGGGACTGTCCTATGACGCCGGAACAGGCATCGAATCGCGTCGGCTTGAGTCCGACCCTAGGGCGTTTCGAAGGCGCGAAGCACCGAGCCGTCGTCGGGCCCGAACTCGACGCGAGACGTGACCATGCGGCCCTCTTGGATCCTGATTGCCGTCTTCTCCCTGGTGGGGTGCACGTCGATTGGCCCTGCTACCGTGCCCCGCGACCGGTTCGACTACACCAGTGCGGTGGCTGAACTGTGGCAGCGCCAGCTGCTGCTCAACATGGTGAAGATCCGCTACGGCGACACGCCGATGTTCGTCGATGTCGGGCAGATCGTGAGCGGATACACGCTGCAGAGCATGTCAGCGTGTCCGGGAACATTTACAACACGCCGGGCTTCAGCCCCGGGACTACCGTCAGCAGCGTCGGGGCCGGCGCGCAAGGGCACTTTACCGACCGCTCGACGATCAACTATACGCCGTTGACGGGCGAGCAATTCGCGCGACAGCTTCTCTCGCCTATCCCGCCGGCGGCGGTCTCTTCACCGTGGGCTCTTGTCAACGCTGCGGACGCGTCGCTGTGGGACCGTTGTGCGAAACGCATCTGTCGGCCGAAGGCTGGTGTCCGGCGAAGGGCCTCACGTCGAACCCCGGGACGATACACAGACACGAGCGGACCGACGCATTGACTCCATTCCGAGTGGCGTTCCGTCACGGCTCGTTGAGGGTCTCGATGCCGCCTAGGGGCTGCCAGTCCCTCCCGTCGAAGCGCAGCAGTTGCAGCTGCTTGATCGGATGGTAATCGGCGGGACTGGTGTTCAGGCGCACCCCAGGCAGCAGCAGCGGAAGCTCGACGTCCTTCATGCTCGTGGCAACTCGCATCACGTTGTTCCGGCTCAAATCGTCTCCGCAACGCCGCAGCACATACTCGAGCGTCTGGGCCAGCTGATAGCCGTAGCTCGCAATCCCGTCGTAGGCATCACCGTCGTAGTACGCTCTCGCCCAAGCAGCGTAGGCTTTGACATCGGGATCTTCCCGGTATTTCGTGAAGTCGATGTCCTTCGCATAATGCGCCGAGATCAGCCCTGCGGCGTTTTCCGGGCCGGCGCGCTCCAAAACCGATCGAGTCACGCTGCTCGGGACGGCCACGTAGTGCAGGGGCCGCCAGCCGATCTCTGCTATCTTGTGCAGCGCCTGCGAGGTACGCTTGCCGAGCATGGCGCTGAACAGGACATCGACGCCCGAGGACCGCAGCGCGTAGATCTGCGCATCCAGCGTGGCATCCGTCTGCTCCACGGTTTGCTCGCTGACGATCATGGCGGCGGCCTTGTCCCCGAGACCTTCCTTGAATCCCTGGATGTAGTCGTGAGCGTAATCGTCGTTCGCGTACAGCAACCCGATGCGTGCATCCGGCCTCGTGCTCAGGATATGCGCCGCGTAGATCTTCGCCTTGAGTCGGTTGGGCGGTGTCCAGCCCATCGTCCAGGGAAAGCGGACGTGATCTGCCAAGGCGCTGTCGCCGCTTGCCGCGAACAGATGGGGAATCCCATGCGCGTTCGCGTAGCTGCGAATCGCCAGGTTGGGAGACTTTCCGACCAAGCTGAACAACAACAGGACCTGGTCTTCCTCCACCAGCCTGCGCACCTGTTCGAGCGTCCTCGCATAGTTGTAGCCGTCGTCCAGGCTGATCAGGGTGACCTTGCGCCCGTTGATGCCGCCTTCGGCGTTGAGCTTGGCGAAGTAGGCGAGCTCGGCGCGGCCCACGGCCCCATACGCCGAGATGGGACCGCTGTAGGGCATGGTCTGGCCGATTTTGATCTCCGTGTCAGCGAGACCCGGTCCGCCTGGCTTCTGCGCGCATGCGGAGTCGAGCGGCAGCAGAAGGCAGAGCGCGCAGGCCAAGACCAGAAGCGGCTGGAAGGGTTTCACCGGTATGGACTCCGTATTGCGCGAGCAGGGAGAGCCCTGCGACGCGGACCACCTTACGGGTAGCGTGCTATCCGGTCTCTGTCAGAACGATGAATCCGCCCGGCGCCGCCTGAGCGACTACGCGCGCAATGTCTCTGCGAGTGCCTGAGTTTCTTTCGAGGGCTGAACGCCCAAGACGACGGAGAGCAGTTCCCGGCAGCGGCGATAGACCTTGAGCGCTTCGGCTGTCTCTCCGGTGTCCTTCAGGCACGCGATGAGGCGGCGGTATATGGGCTCGGCGAGATTGTCGAGCGCAAGTGAGCGCTGGTAGAGCTCGATCGCAGCGGTGCGATCGCCACCTTCCTCAAGGGCCTTGCCTGCAGCCTCGGTCAGTTGAGTCATTCGCCGAGCGAGCTGCTCGCGAAAGGCCAGCGCCCAGGGTTGGTCGCCGTGCTGATCCAAGGGCGGCCCGTTGTACAGGGCCAACGCCTGGCGCGCGGTTTCGACGAGGTTTTCTCCGGACGCGTGCATGCATTGGGCAGCGAGCCGCTCGAACGACCACGCGTCCACCCAGCAGCACATCGCATTGAGCGCGATGCGGCCCTGAGCGCTGATCACCGCATCCTCGACCCCGAGAAGCTTGCGCAGCCGGTACACGTTGGTGTCGACGTTGACGGCGCCGGCGTCGGCCTCGAGGTCTGGCCACAACCGATCGGCGACTACGCCGGAGGTCAATCCGCCGGGGCCAGCAGCCGCCAGGAGCGTCAGCAGCTCAAGCGGCTTCTGCGGAGCTTTGCGCTTGAACTGCAAGGGCTGATCGCGACAGACGAGGCGCAGGCCTCCGAGCAGATAGAGTCTGATCGGCCATGGCCAACCCTCGGGCGCATCCGGGCCGGGATGGATCTGATAACGCGAGATCCACCCCTTGATCTTGGCGACCCCGATCCCCTCGCGCAGCGCAAAGCCGAACACGGACTCCAGCACACGGGGGATCATGCGAAGCACCAGGAGGTTGGTGTGCCCTTCCATGGAAATGGCAGAATCAATCAGCTCGCAAGCGCGCGTTCGTCGTCCATGGAGCAACTCGGCGTATGCCTGTACAAGCAGCAACTGAGCCTCGACATGACCCATGAAGGTGTCCCGTACCGCTGCAGCGGACCCCGCGACGAGGCGCTCGACTTCTTCCGTCGACTCAAACCGAGCGAGCTGGGCCGCGAGTTGAACTGTCCCCGTGCTCTCGCCGAAGAAAAGTCCAACGCGCGCATTTGCTTCCAGATGCCTACGCGCAGCCGCGCTCGCAGCCTGGGGTGGGTCGGTATGGGCCGCCAACAGGGACTGTGCATAGGTACTGAGCATCAGGTCTGAGTCGCGCGAGGGGCTCATCGCCGCGAGCATCCTATCTCTATGTCGTTTCGCCTCCTCCACATCGCGCTGCATGAGGCTCAGGAACACCCACAACAGCCGCAGCAATGCGGTCGCGGTGTGAGACCCGAAGTTGGCCCCGATCTCGTCGGCCTTTCGAAGCGCTGCCTCCGCTTCGGCATAACAGCCGTCCGCGAAATAGAACATACCGACCCGAGACCACCAATAGAGTTGGGCCAGCGGCGGCACCGACTTGTCGTTCACCAGCGGTTCTACCAGGCCGATCACGCGGCGCCCGTCTGGGACCTGTGCGGCCCAGGCGAAATAGCGCACGAGAATGTCGCCTGCCGTCACCATCTGGTCCGGTTCAAGGCCTTGGGCGAGCAGGTGCGAGACACGCTCGACGCTCGGAAGCAAACGAGGGTGGCGCGGGGAGCACGAGGTGGTGGCGAGCACCAGGCTGCAATAGGCACGCAGTTGCACATCACGGTCGGGGATTTCGACGTCATCCGTAAGCAGCGTATCGAGCACTTCGATCCACCGGTCGACCAGTCTGGTGTTGACATAAGCTCGGTAGATCGCCTCGAGGACTCTGGCGGCGCACGCGATCTGCCCCATGCGATCGTCGATTTCCTTGAATTGCTCGAACGCTCGCTCCAGGCGACCGATGGCTTCGCTCTGATCGATCGGGATCAACGAAACGCCGAGCCAGTAGGAGATCCAGGGTCGCGCCCCGACCTCTGCGTCAGGCACACCCGCAATCCATTCCCGCAAGGTCTGCGCTCGACCTTGTCGCAGCAGGCGAGGCGCCTGTTTCAGCAACAGTCGAGTGACGGCCTCCCAGTCTTCGGCATCGCGATACAGTGCGAGCGCTTCCTCGTCCCGTTCGATCGTTTCCAGCAACTGCGCCGTTTCCTCCAACAGGCGGCGCAGGCCGGCTCGCGAATATTCCTCCTGTGCCTTGGCCAGCAGAAAATCTCGGAACAGCGCGTGGTACTCGTAGGCGGCTTCGTCCGCTTCCGCTGTGCGCTTCTTCGTGGGTGCCCTTGCAACACCGAGGCGACGCCGGTAGGTGAACAGGTGCCGGCGGTGCAGGCTTTCGAGCGCCTTGCCTGCGTTTGGGTTGCCCGTGAGACTCTCCGCGAGCGAAGGGGTGATCTGGGGCAGATAGGCGGTGCGCAGCAGCACCTGGCGCGTATCGGCCGGCTGTTTGTCGAATAGCGTGCCCGCGAAGTAGTTGAACACCGCTTCGCGCGTTTCGGCTTCGATCGCCTCGGGCACGTCTCCGGTGCGTGCGATGCGCTCGAGCATCAGGGTAAGGCCGGCGGCCCACCCCTCGGATTGCTCGAACAGTCTCAGCAGCGTTCGTTCCTCGATCGGTTGCTTGACCGCGGCGATCTGGCGGGTCTCGTCCAACGTGAGCCGCAGCTCCGCCCATTCCAGCGTTGCCAGCCGGCCGGTTGAGGCGTAGCGGGCGAATGTGCTGGGCGGATCGGCACGGCTGATGCACAGGACATTGACCGCCTCCGGGATCTCATCGACGAACGACTCCAGGATGGACTGAAAGGAAGACTCGGCAGGCGCCTCCTGTGCGTTGTCCAGCACCAGCAACGCACGCTCGGGAAGCTGGGCGAACAGCTCGCGGAAGTAGCGTCGCGAAAAGCCGTCCAGATCGTGCCGGAATTCGGGCGTGAGCAACGGCAGCGGCTTGTGCTTGCCCTTGGCCGCCTGGTCCGCCGCCATTCCGAGGTAATAGAAGAAGGTGGCCGGGTCGCCATCGCCTGCGTCGACCTGGTACCAGATGCTGGGGATCTCGCGCTCGCTCACGTAGCTCGCCACGAGGGTGGTCTTGCCCGCACCAGGCGGACCGCAAACCCAGATCGCCGCGTGCTCGCGCGCCTGGTCCAGGCGCTGAAAGAGCCGCGCCCGCGGAATCGCGCTGTAGAGCTTGGGACGGGTCAGCTTGGCGAGAGCAGTGGGCATAGCCGTGAACTCCCGACCCTGCGGTATCGGGATGCATCCGAGACGGTGGTAGCTTCCACCTTACGCTAAGGCAGTGTCAAATCCCTGTCGGATACCTCGCGCGGTTAGAGGTCTTCCCCGGTCTGCACGCTGGTAGCATGGGACGCCTCTCGACACGGGCAGAGCTGCCAATTGATCGAGAGTTGAACAGGATCCGAAGCAGTTCCGGCTGCTGCGGCGCCCGCGGTCGACTCCGTCACGACCGTCGGCTGTGCCGAGGAGACCGCCGGTGCCATATCTGCCTGCAAGGTCACCGCGATCGCGGTCAACGTGACGGCGATCGTGACAGTGATGGCATGTACGAGTGTCCTGGCGTGCATGGGGCCGTTCGCTCCTCGGTGAGTGCGGACCTAAGCCGCTTTGCGTAGCCGAGTTTCACGCTGATGGCCTTACAGTTGGCTGGCAGATTGGGGGACACGCGAGGACGGGCGCAGTGGCGCGATACGCCACGACGGCGGCCACGGCGGTCTGCCGTTGAGAAATTTCGAGGAGCCCTTCTGGCCGCCTACCGTCCGTGAACCCGGATGGCGTGGATCGGCCAGGCCCGGTCGTTCGCGGGCCAGCTAGCGACCATCTAACTCGGAGCTCCGCCCCGTTCTACCGAGCCCGTGAACTTCACTACGCCACGAACGCGGGGATGACGTCTTGTCCGATCAGCTGTGTCGTCCGCATAGCTTCATCGAACGTCATATCTCCAAACGCAACATCGCACGTAAGGTAGTTCGCGCCGATGGATTCAACGCTATGGGCGACAAAATCTCGGAAGCCTGGGGCCGTGCCGACGAATGCTGCACCGACTTGGATCATCGGAGCGATTTCCGGCGGTAGACGCAGCGGAAATTCCATGCCGCGTTGATCCCATAGCAGTCGCATGTGGCCAAGCCAGGATTTGTAGGCGCGCTCTGCCGTGCGCAAAGCCTGACCGTCTGTCTCGGCCAATACCACCAGCCGCATCACGCCCATCAGAGGCAGATCTTTCTCCAGCTTGCCGAAATCGGCCCACTCGGATTTATAGCGATCGATCACGGCGCGCGCGCCATCGGTCGGCAGCAAGGTAACCATATGCGCGCTCTCCAGGGCCGCCCAGTGAGTCGCATCGGGCGTAAGCACCCCGTACCAGAGTGGTGGGTACGGCTTCTGGGCCGGGTGCAGCACCATGGGGACTTTCTCGAAATTGTAGAACTCGCCGCTGAAGGTCAGTTCGTCGGCTGTCAGCCCTTCTTTGATGAGCATCAACGCTTCGGGAAACTGCCGCGGCCCGGCTTCGGCATCGACACCGTAAAAACCGACTTCTATCGGCGATACGCCGCGGCCGACACCAAACTCAAATCGCCCGCCACTCAACTGATCCAACATACAGATCTCTTCGATTAAGCGGATCGGATGATATAGCGGCAAGGAGTAGACGAGCGGCCCGAATCGCAACCGCTTCGTACGTTGTGCAACGGCCGCCAGAAAGATGCCAGGCGACGGCGCAAGTCCCAGCGGTGTACCGTGATGTTCGGCGAGATGATAAGCATAGAAGCCCAAGCCGTCATAGGCCTCGACCAGCTCAAGCCGCTCTTCGAATTGCCGTGCGAGCGAAACATCGCCCTCGTCCATGTGATCAAAGACGCCAAACTTCATTCCTAATCCCTCCTTGCTCTAGGCGCCTACCCCCCGAAAATGGTCGTATGCGCAGTCACGTGAACGACTGCAGTGGGTCGCTTTGAGGCGGTCGGACGATGGTCTGTGGTCGGCCAAAGCCGGAGGGACGGCCGGTATGATCGACGCTCTGGGCAGGACCGGTATCACTATGCCGCGAGCCAGTGCATATCTGCAGTCATTGGCCGATCCAGCCTCCACGCCGCACCCATTGCCTGCCCCAATCGCTGAGCGATTGCAGCGAGAAGTGACGGACGGAGCACCGCGTCACCGCGTCCGCAGTCATCGCCTCGGCGAACGGCGCGCTGCCCGACTGTGCGGGTTCCCTCAAGCTCACCTGGGTAACGCCCTGGGTGAAGGCGGACTTCCCAGTCTACGACTTGCCGACTGCTCGGGGGGGCGCTCGCGGCAGACTCAGCAATAGCTGAGCTATTGCGGGATCGGTGCCTTCCGCGCGTTCATTATGGCCTTTCCGAGCAATTCCGGAGACATCAGGGGTGTGAACTTCGGTTCGGTGCCGCTGGTTCGCGTGAGGATAAACATCAGCTCTGCCATGTCGGCGTCAGACGGCAAGTCGACGATCAAGAAAACCTGCCGCCGGGTTGGGTTCCCGTAGAGCGCTGTTGGCTTGAAGCGCTTTCCAATGTACTCGAAGACGGCACCTGGGCCACCCTGATCATCAATCGCGTTTCCTCTCTCAATTGAAGCTGTAGCTTCGACCAAGTACAGCCCTCCCGCGTGTGCTGGATCGGGAGCGATCAGCGTCAGAAACACGGCTAATGCCGACATCGCTGCGGCAGGTGCAGAAAGCGTTGCCATCCGATGAAAGCGGGAAAGCAGAAGCCCGAGTGGATTGGCGATATGACGTTGCGCGTGCATGACGACCCTCCTAAGAGCCAAGGAAGTGACCTATGTGTGACCGCCGTGTGCTGCCTTGCCTTTTCCATCCCCAACGGTCTCCGCCCTCGCTCAGCAAGCCGACCTACTGCCCCGGCCATCACGCCCCCGGCGGCTTTGAGTCGGTGACCGGATCCCTTGGCGCATCCCCTCTGGCACCGGTAACTTCATTGGGTGCCAGCAGCTTCCACAGCTCCTCTTGGCCGTGAAAGCCGTAACTGACGCCGCGCTCCACGATTTCGAGCACCCCGTCAACGTGGTTGCCATCGCAGGGATCGCGACGATAGATGCGAATCACGTACGTCTCCAAGACGGGCGTCTGAATCACATTCTGGACGATAACTCCGGGGGAACGACAAATTGGGGACGTATTGGAAAAGAACTGAGCCAAGATCAGGTTCGACCGGTGCGCGCGAGTCAGGCTGCGTGCAAGGACTGGCGAAGCGCTTCAGTAGCCGGAGAGGGGGCGATACCCAACGTGATGGAGAGTATTTGTTGCAAACGGCGATATACGGCAAGCGCCTCCGCGATGCGTTGCCCTTGCCCATAGCAGCGCATCAGACCTTGATAGAACTGCTCTGCTAGTGGGTCCGTCTCGATTCCTCGGCTGTAAAGAGCCGCCGCCCGGTCAAGCTCATTAAGCTGTTCGATGCGCTGCGCCTCGCCTGCGAGATGGCGGATGAATTTCGCGCGCAGGCGCTCGCGCATCGACACCGCCCAGACCGCGTCTGGGTCATTGGCAAGGAAGTTGCCGTGGTACAGCGAAAGCGCCTTGTGCAGACTCTCATGGTCGCCCTCGCGGCTTCGGTTGGGAGCGTCGCTCTCACTGAGCAAGCGCTCGAAGGCCCAGGCGTCCACCCACACCCGCCGGCTATCCAGCGACAACCGGCCTTCGTCCAGAGCGATTGCTTCCGGATCCCCCAACAGCTTGCGCAGCCGACGTAGCGCTGCGGCGAACGCTTCCTGCGCCGCATCCCCCTCGTTGTCCCGCCACAGCGTATCGCTGAGCTGCTGCTCCGACACGTCGCGTCCCCCCAAAGCGATCAGCGCTTTAAGCAGAGTCAACAGCTTCTTCGGTGCTTTGCGCGAGTATGCCGCCGGCGCGTCATCCAGCACGATCGAGAAGCGCCCAAGTGTGTAGATCCGGACCGGCCAAGGCCAATGATCCGTGTCGGGAGACTCGGGAAGCAGATGGCGTTTACGGATGAGGAACCGGACGAACGGCACTTCGATGCCCGCCCTCAGCGCGCGAGCACAAAGCCGCGACATCATCGGCGGATACCAGTGATAGTGATTCACATAGCTCTGGTTGCGACCCATGGCGAACGCGTTGCGCAACAGCTCATCGCATCGGGGCAGGTCGCTTTGACGCAGCAACAGATACGCCTCGATGAGCTGCGAGAGATAGTCGTGCAAGCGACCGGGGATGGGCGTAACGGACGCCTGAAAGTTCCTGGTTTGGGTGTGGGCTTCTGTGTATTCCTCGCATTCGATATGTAGGATCGCGAGCAGGAAAAACCCCAGGGCCCGTTCCCGAAGATTACCCATCTCCTGATCGGCTTCTAGGCTTGCGACACAGTACTTCCGGGCAGCCACCAAGTCGTGCTGCATCAGCGCCAGAAGGGCTTTCGTCTGCAGATAAACAGGACCGTCCAGCCGCTGGCCGCTCGGCTGCATCGCGTCGAGCTCCTCGCAGACCGTAGTCGCTGCCGCCAGGTCACCGGCATTGACATAGACCAGGAATAAAAAGGTGCGGAGATAGCCGCATAGAAACGACAGGCCATTCTCCTCTGCAATTGCCAGACCTTCTTTCAGTGCATTGGTTGCGAGCCCATGGTCTGCCAAGCTCAAGCACGGGCAGCGGGAGTACACGAAGTACCAGAACGAGCGAAGATAGGCTTGCGCCGCCGGGTCGCGCAGAAGCGGCACAACGCTGAGGGCCACCTGCTGTCCCCGGGCAATGTCGCCGATCCCGTCGTAGGCATTGGCGAGATGGATCCCCACGTAAATGCGAACGTTCACGTCGCTTTCGCTCTCCAACAATGGGAATACGCGTTCCGCCAACCTGGCCAGGGCCGGCAGATCGGTGCCCCTGTTGCTGCGCGCGAGCAATAGCACGCTGAGCCCGCGGGCATGCGCCTCCGCCGAAACTCGCGGTCGCGTCTCATCCAATAGCGATGCCAGCTTGGCGGCCCAGTCGTCGATACGCTCCCAGTGGCAGTATTCATGAATATATGCGTGAATGATCAGAACGGCGGCCATGATCTGACCGTCGATATCATTGGTCGCCGCGAACCCTTTGTAGGCGAGCTCCAGCGTGAGGCGACCCTGAGTCGGAGCGGCCTGCCACTGACAGGCACCCAACCAATAGCGAAGCCATGGACGGGTCTCGAGCCAGCTGACCGGCAGACGAGTGATCCAGTACTGCAGCGTCCGGTGTCGCCCTTGCGCGTGCATGCGTGGGGCCAGTTCGAAAATCAGGCGGCATGCCTCCTCGCAGTCGTGGGCCTCGAGATAAAGCTCCAGCGCGTCGTCGAGCTGTCTATCGGCTTCGAGCAACGCTGCACAGCGTGCATGGAGTTCCGATATCCCAGCAGTTGTATAGGTCGTTCTCGCTCGGTCCAAGAGAAAAGCGCGGAACAAGGCGTGGTAATGGTATTGGTACCCAAGCGCCGCATCGCCCCGCTTGCTGACGAACAAGCGCCGCCGGCATAGATGGTCGAGAAGCTTCCCGGCCTCCGAGTCGCCGCACAGCGCTTCTGCCTGCGTGGGACTGACATGCGGCAGACATGCGATGCGGATGAGCATTCTCTGGCTTCGCTCTGGCATCAAATTGAAGATCTGCGCGGCGAAGTAGTTGAACACCGCGTCCAGGCGTTCAGGCTGAGCCAGGACGTTCACTGTGCGGGTCTGCTCGAGCCGTTCCAGCATGAGGACAAGACCCGCGGCCCAGCCGTCGCATTGCTCTTGGAGCAGGCGAACTGTCCGGTCATCAAGCTGCCGGGCCGCGTTGCCAATGGCGGCCGTCTCATCTGACGTCAGACGCAGTTCTTCCCAGCCCATGTGTGCCACCGCGCTATTGGCGATGGCACGCGCGTATTGCTGAGGCGGCTCAGCTCGGCTGATGACGATTAGATTGATCCCGTCGCGGATTTGCGACAGCGCCTCGTGCAGGAGGCTGTGCAGAGCAGATTCAGGAGGGGCGTCTTGATAGTTGTCCAGAACCAGCGCTGCAGACGCGGGCATACGGTCGAAGAGGTCCCGGAAGAAGCGACGGGTGAATCCAGGCAGGTCGAGGAGATATTCGGGCGTCAAACTCGGCAAAGGCTTGACCCTGCGCGCCGCTTTTCTTGGTCCCGCCAAGCCAAGATAGTAGAAAAACGTCGCAGGATCGGCATCGGCGCTGTCGACCTGGTACCACAGGTGCGGCAGCCTTCGGGCCTCCAGGTAGCTGGCGACAAGACTCGTCTTACCAGCGCCGGGTGGACCGGCAATCCACAAGACCGGACGCTGGCGTTGCGCGTCCAGCAGGGCGAACAAACGTGAACGGGGGACGATCCTAGGCAGCCTCGGGCGGCTGAGCTTGGCTAAGGCAGCAGGACCACGAGCAACGCCGCCTTCCGGCATCTGGCGCGTCGCTCCGGTGCGTTCAGACCCGGAGCTCGATGAGACGACGCTCGCCTCGTAGCAATGCGGTGCTTCCGACCGGCCGCGTGCGGGTTGCTCTGAACGCATGTAACCCTTTGCATTCAGTATCCCCAGTCGTCACCCGCGTACGCATCCCCAAAATGCGCGTTGCTTGCAGCCACAGGTGCGAGGGAGCCCCTGTTCGAGTCCCTCAGGGGGCCGTTTCCGGCACCTGACTTCGTGCCATGGGTTCGCGTCGAACGGCCGGCTCTGATCCTGTCGAAGGTGAATGCTAGTACAGAATCGCACGACTGGCTATGCGCTGAACGTACTACTCCGACGGGATACGCGGGTGATGTTCGCCTTCGCCGCGCGGGGCGTTTCGTCGAGGCCTATACAGTCTGCAGCATCACGATTACGACGGCGCACGCGGATTCCTTACAAAGCGCCTCGCGGGACCAGCGATCGCCCGAGTCAACCTGGTACCAGAGGCTAGGGATCTCGGGCTCGCTGACATAGCTAACCACGAGCGTGGTCTTGCCTGCGCCAGGCGGGCCGCACATCCAGATCGCCGCGTGCTCGCGCGCCTGGTCCGGCGGCTGAAAGAGCCGCGCCCGCGGAATCGCGCTGTAGAGCTTGGGGCGGGTCAGCTTGGCAAGAGCAGTGGGCATGGCCGTGAACTCTCGACCTTGCGGGATCGGGATGCATCCGAAATGGTGGTAGCTTTCACCTTACGCTAAGGCAGTGTCAAACCGCTGCAACTGGCGCCGATCTCGATGTCGCTTGTGCTCCACGTCCTCTTGCCTGCCGGCAGCGCGGTCCGATTCAGTCGGCTTGGGCGACGTCGTAGCTGTAAATCCATTCAGCCTGATGCATGGTCGCCTTGGGCGCGACCAGGCGGCGTAGCGCGAGCCGGGTGTCGCGCCAGAAGCGCGCCCAGGCTGAAGGCAGATGGTTGTGCTTGCCGCGGGCGCGGGCCCCGAGCTGAATGCGGCGGGTGCGTGGGATGCGCAGCCTCTCGTAGCGGCGCAGTGCGCTCGCCAACTCTTCGGGCGTGCGCTTGATTTGTGAGGCAAGGACGCAGCCGTCCTCGATCGACTGGGCGGCCCCTTGCGCCAGGTAGGGCAGCATGGCGTGGGCCGAATCGCCGAGCAGCGTGACTCGGTCCTTCCCCCACTGCGCGAGCGGCTCGCGGTCGTAGAGCGCCCATTTGTAGCAGCGTTCGCTGGCATCGAAGAGCGCGAGCAGGCGCTCATTCCATCTGGCATAAGTGTGCTTGACCTCGGCCATGTCGCCTTCCCTGGACCACGATTCCTCGGTCCAGGCGTCGGCCTCGGTGATCGCCACCCAGTTGAGCAGCTCGCCGCGCCGCACGTAGTAGTGCACGACGTGGCCGTTCGGTCCCAACCAGAGCGTGAACTCGGGCGGCGCTAGACCGGCAGGCAGCCGCCGCGTCTCGACCAGCCCGCGCCAGCAGATGTTCCCGGTGAAGCGCGGGTTCTCCGCGCCGAACAACTCGGTGCGCACTACCGAGTGGATCCCGTCGGCGCCGACGATCGCATCGGCCTCGATCTCGCGCCCGTCCTCGAAGCGGGCGCGTGCGCCGGCGGCATCCGACGAGACGAAGACGCAGCGCGCGCCCAGACGAATGTGCTCGTCTCCCACTGCTTGCCGTAGTACCTCCTGCAGATCGCCACGATGCACGGTGCAGAGGTCAGCGCCGAAATGCACGCGGTAGCCATCGAGCGGCGCTGTGTCGATGGCACGGCCGCTGCGCCAGCTTCGTGCCACATGGGCCGAGGGGGTAAAGGCAACGGCTTGGACCGCGTCCTCGACGCCGAGGCCGCGCAGCGCCTTCATCGCGTTGGGGGTCATCACCACCCCCGCGCCGAACTCGCTGATGCGCGAGGCCTGCTCGTAGACGGTAGCTTCGACGCCTTGCATCAGCAGCGCTCGAGCGGCGGCGAGGCCGCCGATGCCACCTCCGATGATGGTGATCCTGGGTGTACGGGCCATCTTGTTTTCCTTGTCGCGACGCTTGTGGCTTCGGCTTAGATGACAACGAGACGACTCATCGGAGCTTCTCCGCACTCGCATGTTGAGCCGGGCGCACGGCGGGGTTCGCATTCGCCTGCCCCTGCGTGTCGTCACTGATGTCACCGAGAGGCACCCACGTCCGGCCGTCGAATCGCTGCAGGCGCAGTTGCTTGATCGGATAGTAGTCGCTCGGGCTTGTGTTGAGCCGCACGCCCGGCAGAAGCATGGACAGCCGAATGTTCCTGAGGCTTGCCGCTTGGCGCATGACATTCTGCCGCGTCAGGTCATCGCCGCACTGCCTCAACACCTGGACCAGCGCTTGCGCGGCAACGTACGGCGTGACATTCAACGGATCTTCGGTGTCACCTTCGGGGAAGTACCGCTTCATCCAGGCCAGCCATTCGCGGTACTCGGGATCGTCGTGCCACTTGGGGTCGTTCGGGTCTTTCTCGTACGTCGCCGACACCAATCCGACTGTCTTTTCGCGGCCCAGCGCCGTGAACACGCTTCGTGTTGTGATCGCGATGCGGGCCGCTACGCGCTGCGGGCGCCATCCGATATCCCACGCTTTCCGGATGGCTAGTACGGCGAACTTGGCAGTCGTGAAGATGGCGAAGACGTCGGCGCCTGAGCTGCTGAGGCTCACCACCTGGGAATCGATCATGCCATCGGTCACTTCGTGTGAGGCCTCAGACACGATCATTCGCTTGGCCCGATCGCCCAGCCCCTCCTTGAGCCCGGTGAGATAGTCGCGCCCGCTGTCATCGTCTTGGTAAAGCACTGCGACCCGGGCAGCCGGGTAATTGGCAAGGAGGTACCTGCCGTAGGCGCGGCCCTCAAAGCGATAATTGGGCATCAGCGGCATGGTCCAGGGGAAGGTCTTCGGGTCGCCCCAACGCGAGGCGCTGTTGGCCACGAAAAGCTGGGGCACGCCCTTGTTGTTGAGATACTTCTGAACCGCGGCGTTGCCCGGTGCCCCGGGGGCGAAGAACACCGCCAGCACCTGGTCCTGTTCGACGAGCCGGCGCGTCTGCTCTACCGTCTTGGCTGGGTTGTAGCCGTCGTCCAAGCTGATCAACTTAAGCTTGCGCCCGTTCACGCCACCTTCGGCGTTGATCTTGTCGAAATATGCGGCGGTGGCGCGCCCAAGCGTCCCGATTGCCGAGACGGGGCCGCTATAGGGCATGGTCTGGCCGATCTTGATCTCCGTGTCGGTGACACCCGGTGCGTCTCGCTTCTGTGCGTGTGCGGAGTCGAGCTGCAGCAGCAAGCCGAAAGCGCAGGCCGAGATGAGAAGCGGCTGGAAGGAGTTCATCGGTGCGGGCTCCGTATGCGAAGCAGGGAAAGCCCTGCGGCGCCGACCACCTTATCCGCGGCGTGCTGTCTGATTTCTGTCAGAACGATGAATCCGCCGCCTGCGCGATTACGCGCGCAACGTCTCTGCGAGCGCCTGAGTTTCTTTCGAGGGCTGAACGCCTAACACGACGGAAAGCAGTTCCCGGCAGCGGCGATACACCTTCAGCGCTTCGGC
>Ga0335081_10009631_pt1 | contig 15567 bp, 12 predicted proteins | sample Lox_Sample_35_FD_206713 | JGI IMG/M metagenome (GOLD analysis project Ga0335081, IMG submission 206713) | Soil microbial communities from Loxahatchee National Wildlife Refuge, Florida, United States - Lox_Sample_3.5 | ecosystem: Environmental > Terrestrial > Soil > Wetlands | place: USA... | reverse complement strand
ACATTCACCTGGCGTTTCTGGATCAGCTCACGCAGTCCATCGGCATCGTATTGAACACCATCCGCGCCACCATGCGTACCGAGCAACTCCTGCAACAGAGCCAGGCGCTGGCCGAGGAGTTGCAGAGCCAGCAACTGCAATTGCAAACCACCAACGCCGAGCTGCAGGAAAAGGCGCAGCTGCTGGCCGAACAGAAAACCGAAGTCGAGACCAAGAACCGGGAAGTGGAGCAGGCCAAGAAAGCGCTGGAAGAAAAAGCCGAACAGTTGGCCTTGACTTCCAAGTACAAGAGCGAATTCCTGGCGAACATGAGCCACGAGCTCCGCACCCCGCTGAACAATCTTCTGATTCTGGCGCGCATGCTGTCGGAAAACTCCGACAAGAACCTAACATCGAAGCAGGTGAAGTTCGCCGAAACGATTCACACCTCCGGGACGGACCTGCTGGCATTGATCAACGACATTCTGGACCTGAGCAAGATCGAATCCGGCAAGATGGACGTGGAAGTGGGCGGGGTCCGGTTCACGGAACTCGAAGATTACTGTCTGCGCACGTTCCGGCACGTGGCCGAAGGCAAGGGCCTGGACTTCCAGATCGAACTGGGAGCCGGGTTGCCGGCCGAAATTATGCATACCGACGCCAAGCGCCTGCAGCAGGTGCTCAAGAATCTGCTGTCCAACGCGCTGAAGTTCACTGAACACGGTTCGGTGCGGCTCAACATCGACAAGGCGGCCAGCGGCTGGAGCTCGTCCAACATGATCCTCGGCCGTTCCAAGGCTGTGATCGCATTCTCGGTTTCCGACACCGGTATCGGTATTCCGTCCGACAAGCAGCGCATCATTTTCGAAGCGTTCCAACAGGCCGACGGAACCACCAGCCGCAAGTACGGCGGGACCGGGCTGGGCCTTTCCATCAGCCGCGAGCTGGCCAAGCTGCTAGGCGGAGAAATCCGGCTGCAAAGCGCGCCCGGCATCGGCAGCACTTTCACGCTGTACCTGCCTCAGACTTATGTCACGCCGGCCCAGCCGCCCAAGAGCGAGGCTCTCAGAAGCACTCCAATGCTCTTGGAAGAAGCCGCCGCGCAGCCGGCCTTGAACCGCGAGGTAGATTTGATCCTGGCGCCAACGCAGCTCGCCGCCCAGGAGTTGGTGGAGGATCTGGTAATTGACGACGACCGCACCCTGATCCAGCCGGGCGATGCGGCGCTGCTGATTATCGAAGACGACATCACTTTCGCCAGAATTCTCGTGGACATGGCCCACGAGCATGGCTTAAAGGCGCTGGCGGCGCTGCGAGGCTCCAGCGCCATGACGCTGGCGCGCGAGTTCAAGCCCGGTGCCATCACCCTGGACATCAACCTGCCGGATATGGCCGGATGGACGATTCTGGACCGGTTGAAGCACGATCCGGCCACGCGTCACATTCCCGTACACATTATTTCCGGTGACGAAGACCGGCGCCGCGGGATCGCACTGGGCGCCATGACCTATCTGGAAAAATCGGAGACCAATGAATCGCTGGCCGAGACTTTCGCCACCATCGAACATTCCGTGCAGAAGCGCGTGAAAAAGGTCCTGCTGGTTGCCGGCGACCAGCAAGATCGTGACAGCATCATCGAGTCGATCAGCGCGCCCGATATCGACCTCTCCCCGGTCGCTACCGGGGGTGAAGCCCTGGCGGTCATGAAGCAACAGTATCTGGACGGTATCGTGATCCATCTTCGGCTGGATGGCATCGCGCCCGTCGATCTGATGGACGAAATCCAGCGGCACGCTGGTCACTACGTTCCTCCCATCATTCTGGTGTGCAACCGGCCGCTCACCGCCGCCGAGGAGATGGACCTGTCGCGGCTCAGCCGCAATAGCGTGATCCGGCGCGCCCTGACGCGTGAGCGGCTGCTGGATGAATCCGTGCTGCTGCTCCACCGCGCCGAAGCGGACCTGAGCGATCATCAACGCCGCACCCTGGAACAGCTTCGGGAAACCGATCTGACTCTGCTGGGCCGGAAGGTAATGGTGGTGGACGACGACGTCCGCAACATCTTCGCGCTCACCAGTCTTTTGGAAGATCACAACCTGAAAGTGGTGCACGCCGAGAACGGGCGTGCGGGAATCGAGCTGTTGCGGAAGGTGCCCGATGTCGATCTGGTGCTCATGGACATCATGATGCCGGAGATGGACGGCTATGAGACCATGAAGGCGATTCGGGAGATCCCCGAATTTCGAGCCCTTCCGATCATCGCGCTGACGGCCAAGGCCATGAAAGGCGATCGCGCCAAATGCATCGAAGCGGGTGCGTCGGACTACATTACCAAGCCAGTCGACTTGGAACAGCTCTTCTCCGTGTTACGTGTATGGGTAGGCCGCGGCCAGGAGGTCACGCACGCAGCCATGAGTAATATAAGTTAGGTTCTGAGAGTCTTATCGCTAGCGGCAGAGGCAACCATGACTCCCCCAGACGCGACGCAAACTTCCACCGAGCAACCGGTTCAGGATCGGATGAAGATCCTGCTGGTGGACGATAATCCCGAAAACCTGATCTCTTTAGAAGCTTCGTTGGAATCGCTGGGGCAGTCGCTGGTGCTGGCCCAATCGGGCATGGAAGCGCTTCGCTATCTGCTGGAAGACGACTTCGCGGCTATTTTGCTGGACGTGAAGATGCCCGAAATGGACGGCTTCCAAACCGCCGAGCTGATTCGGGCTAGAAAACGTTCTCGTCACACGCCGATCTTGTTCTTGACCGGCTACAAGAGCGATGAACACTTATTCCGCGGCTATGATATGGGCGCGGTCGATTTTCTTTTCAAGCCGATTGTTCCCGAGATCCTGCGGTCCAAGGTCGGGGTCTTCGTCGAGCTCAGCCGCAACACGGCACTGTTGCGGCGCCAGGCCGAAGTGTTGGGCAAGGCTGAGCTGAAGTTCCGTTCCTTGCTGGAGGCCGCGCCGGATGCGATGATCATCAGCGCCGAGGACGGGCGCATCAGCCTGGTCAATTCCCAGGTCGAGGTGCTCTTTGGCTTCCGGCGCGAGGAGCTGATGGGCGAAAACATGCGCCGTCTGGTTCCGGACTGGAGCTCTCATGCGGCTGGAACGGCCGGCGGCGCGGACATTTGGCAGGGACAAATGGAGCTATGGGGACGGCGGAAGAGCGGGCCGCAATTCCCGGTTGAAATCAGTTTGAGCCCGCTGCAAACCGAGGAAGGATTGCTGGTGACCACGGCCATCCGCGACATTACGCAGCGCCGGCGCGCCGAGGATGCCATTCGCGAACTCAACCTCACGCTCGAGCAGCGAGTGGCCGAGCGGACCCAAGAACTGCTGCGGTCGAATACGGCACTGCGGCAGTCCAACGACGATCTGAACCAGTTCGCCTACGCCGCCAGCCACGATCTCCAGGAGCCGCTGCGCATGGTTTCGCTTTACAGCCAGATGCTGCAGCGCAAGTACGGCAACAAGCTGGATGCCGAAGCCGATGAATACATCTCCTTCATCGTGGGCGGCGCCAAGAGAATGGAGCAGCTCCTGAGAGACCTGCTGTCGTATTCGCAGACCGGATCGTCGAGCGAAGGGCCCATTCACCCGGTGGACTGCGGCGCCGCCATGCGCAAGGTGATGCTGAATCTGCAGGCCTCCATCGAGCAAAATCGCGCCACCATAACGTGTGATGCGTTGCCCGTGGTGCATGCCCACGAAATCAGAATGGTTCAGTTGTTGCAGAACCTGGTGGGGAACGCGATCAAATACCGCAGCGCTGAACCGCCCGAGATCCACGTCTCGGCGGAGAGCCGCGAGTCCGATTGCGTCTTCTCGGTCGAGGACAACGGCATTGGAATCGATCCGGAATATGCACAGGAGGTTTTTCGCATCTTCCGGCGGCTGCATGGCCAGGCCTATCCGGGCACTGGGATCGGCCTGGCCATCTGTCAACGAATCGTGGAGGGCTACGGCGGACGCATCTGGGTGGAATCGATTTCAGGCCGGGGTTCCCGATTCTGCTTTACTTTTCCACTATCGGCCGTGGAGCCTCGAGCGCAAGACAACCGCCCGCAAACAGCGGAAGGCGCCGTGCGGCAGGCTTCTATGCGATCTTAAACTGGCGCGGTTCGCAGGAAATTCGCGATTTCGGAGTGCCCGGCCGCTTCGGCCACGGCCGATGCGGTCAGATTATTGGCGGTCAGCAGTTGGGTATCCGCCCCCGCTTCAACCAGACGGCGCACCGTAGCAGTCTTTCCCATGGCGGCAGCGGCATGCAGAGCTGTGATGCCGTTCTGATCGGCCGCGTTCAGGAACGCGCCCCGGCTCAGCAAGATGTCCACGGCTTGCGGATTGCTATTCACGGCTGCCATCAATGGCGTAACGCCCTCCCTGGTGTGGCCGTTCACGTCCGCGCCGGAGTCGAGCAGCGCCTGAAGAATCTCGAAATGACCCCGCACCACCGCGACGATCAGAGGCGTAATGCCGGCCGAGCCCGCCGCGTCCGGATGCACGCCTTTAGCGAGCAGCGTCTGGACGGCGTTCAGATGTCCGCCCAATGCGGCCGCCAGCAGAGCAGTGTTTCCCGACGCATCGCGCGCCTCGCGATCGGCGCCCTTTTCGAGCAGCATCGACACCACTTCCGAATTGCCCTGCCCCGCCGCAGCCACCAGCGCCGGGCGCCCGTCCTCGTCCACGCTGTTGGGATCCGCGCCCTTTTCAAGCAAGACCCAGGTCACGGCCGGAGCAGTTGCGATCGCGGCGGTCAGCGCGGTTAATCCCGACTGGCTCTGTGCGTCCACGCGGGCTCCGGCGGCCAGCAGCGCGCAGGCCGCTTCCAGACGGCCATTCACCGCTGCGCCGATCAACGGCGTGACACCACGATCGTCCGCCGCGTTGGGGTCCGCTCCCGCCGCAACCAGCGCCTCCACCACCTCGGTATGGCCCTCGATGGAGGCGGCCAGCAAAGCGCTCACGCCATTGCGCGTCCGTTCCTGATGACTCGCCCCTTTCTGCAGCAGCAGCCGGACCGCGCCGGCGTGTCCCTGAGCCGCCGCCATAATGAGGACCGTGGAATCGTCCTTGTAGCGGGCTTTCAGGTCCGCGCCCTGGATCAAAAGAAGCCGCAGCGCATCCACGCGACCCGACACGGCCGCTGCCAGAACCGGCGTAGCTCCGTTGCGAAGGCGCGTGTTTACCTTGGCCCCGCGTCCCAGCAGCGCCCGAAGGCGCTCCACGTCGCCGGCCGCGGAAGCCCGAATCAGATCCAGATCTCGTTGTGTTGCCATGCGCGAGAAGCTTGGCGAAGAGCAGCGGCAGGCTTCACGCTTCCGCTGAGCTGAGCAGGCGCCCCTTCTCCGTCAAATCCTCGTAGAAGACCGAGAAAGCCTCGCCGTTCCACAGCACATTAATCAAACCGGACTGCCCAACGGTGCCCTCGGCTTCCAAAATCGTGCCGGCCGGAATCTCAACCAGCGTGCCTGTTGGGTCCCTCAGACTGCTTCCTGGATGTTCCTCCAGCTTGACGGCGTGCAGCGGCTTGGAAGTTTGGTAACGTTCCTTGGCTTTGGTGGGTGGCATGATCCCGGCACTCCTTATGTCACTCCGCTATGCTAGGGTATCACGCGATGGGTCTGCGCCGTTCCGGCGATCGGGGCGGCATGCCAAGCCGCTCAAAGGCCGCTGCAATGGCTTGAAAGAGCTCCCGCGCGTCTCGCTCCAAGGCGCGCTGTTCCTGCTCGAATCCGAAAGCCGGCCGTTCCAGTCGCCTGATGACGTGGTCATGGGCCGTTATTGCTTTCTCGATCAGTTCAGCCGCACGCGGAGCGGCCCCGAGTTTCAGCTCGGTGTCGGCTAAGCGTAAGAACGAATGGGCGAGATCGATGTCCGTCCGCAGCAATGTCAGGCACAACTCCTCGCTCTTCTCAAGCAGGCTCCGCCGCTCGTCAATCGCTCTTAATTTCGGAGTCATCGCTTCAACCAACGGCACATCGGCCTAAACCTCATGGACGCGTGCCAGACGGCAGAGTTTCAGCTCAGGACCAGGGCACTTCGCGAGGTTACTAATTCCAGCCGTACGGCATCTCCTGTACATGGCCTGCCTTTTGCTGATCGTCGTCGTAGCGTTCCCGCGCATCGCGCTAGTGTTGCTGTTCTTCTTCTCGCACTACCTGGAGCGTGCCTACCACGGGCTGCTGATCCCGCTGATCGGTTTTCTCTTTCTGCCGCTAACCACCCTGGCGTACGCCTGGATGGTAAACACCGGGATGCCCACCGCGGGAATCAATCTGCTGATCCTGTTGGTTGCGGTGATCATCGACGTCGGAGGCCTGGGAGGCGGAGAATATCACCGCCGGAGGTCGTGACGGGCGCGGCAAGCCGTGAAACGTTAGATAACCTTGACGAGCGGCTCGGCCCGCTCTTCCAGGTCGCTGGCGAAAATGAGAACCATATGCCCCTTGCACATTCCCTTGACCATGCCGTGCGAGTCGGGCTTGGTGCTGCTGCAGTAGAACATGGATCCAGCAGGAAGTTCCCTTAGGTGCGAACTGTCTTCTTGGATCACCGCAATCAGGGCATCCTTGAGGCGATAGGCATTGGAAGGCACGGCTCGGACTCCTCACAGCTTCGCCATCCGGAGGGCCCTCCAACAAGCCTGCACGGCGGCGGCTCTCAGCCCTCCGAACTTTCTTAGTATATTGGCGAACAGGTGGCAGTACCACTGGCAAAAGTGCCCGTTTTATAAGATTAAGCAGTTATACTAAGAGTCAGATCATGCCTCCGAAAGGTGCTGAATGAATCACAAGACGATAGCCTCAGCGGCCCGCAAGCTGATGGTCTTGGCGCTGGTGGGCGCCATACCGGCCCTGTTCGGGGCTACCGCTGAACACAAAGAAGCCCAAGCTCAGATCCTGGAGCAGGCCGGCTTCCCGTGCGCGAATTGTTTTTTCGGCAACGCTTACTATTTTTTTTGCTTCCAGGCCGATAACCAGATCCTGCTGGCTCAGGACAAAATTCCCACTATGAACTACTCCGACAGCCGGAGGAACTTCCTCGGAAAGGTCCACAAATCCTGGCGGAGTCCAACCCCTTCCGCTGAGCCGCTCACGATCCAGTACGATAACAAGCACGTGTGGATGCCGCGCGCCGACGGAAAATTGATTCGCTTGGACAGGGAAAACTCCCACGACGTTTTTACCAATCCGCAGTGCCGCGCGGCCGTCAAAAAGACCGGCAGCAATTAGCCCACAAACCTCAAAAGAAGGCCCGCCTCCCGGCTCGGGAGCTATAATCAGTCAGGCCACGGACAATCAGAATCGAAATTTAGAATGGCGAAAAAATCGGGTTTCCGCAAGGCGAGCCAAGCTTCGGAACGACGCGACCCGCCAAAAACCAAAGGCGGCGCCACTCGGGCTTTCGTGCCGTCGAAATCCGCCAAGTCTGTTAAGCCCGGCAGTTCCGAGCCAAGTCCTCCGCCGAAGCGCTTCCCCGTTGTCGGCCTGGGCGCCTCGGCCGGCGGCCTGGAAGCTTTCACCCAATTCCTGAAAGCGCTCCCGACCGACACTGGCATGGGCTTCGTGTTGATCCAGCACATGGACCCCACGCATGAGAGCATCCTGGCGAGCTTGCTGCAGCGCTCGACCAAAATGCCGATTCGCGAAGCCAGCGAGGGAACGGTGGTGGAACCAAATCACGTCTATATCCTTCCACCAAGCTCTCTGATGACAATTTCCAACGGGGTGCTGTCGCTCACCTCGCGCGGGCCGCGCTCGTTCAAGGAGTATCCCATCGACCAGTTTTTCGTTTCCCTGGCGGACGACCTGAAGCATCGGGCGATCGGTGTAGTGCTTTCCGGCACCGCTTCGGATGGCACGCGCGGCCTGCTGGCGATCAAGGCCGAGGGTGGCATCACTTTCGCGCAGGACACCAAATCGGCGCAGTTCTCCAGCATGCCCAACAGCGCGGTCGCGGCCGGCTGTGTTGACTTTACCCTGCCCCCGGATCAAATCGCCCGAGAACTCTCCAGCATTAATGGCCATCCCTACATCCGGCAGGCCCCTGCTGCCGAGCCGCCCTCTATTCCAGAGGCCGCCAACGGCCTGCGCAAAATTCTAAGCCAGCTCCGAATTGCCACCGGGGTCGATTTTCAACTGTACAAGCCCGCCATGATAGGCCGCCGGATTGCGCGCCGCATGGCGCTGCAAAAACTCGACACGCACGAGCAGTATCTGGAATTGATTCGGAAGGACCGCGCGGAATTGAATGCGCTGTATGAGGATATTTTTATCCATGTCACCAGCTTCTTTCGCGATGCCGACAGCTTGCAGGCCTTGCAGCGCCGCGCGATCGCCCGGCTCATACCAGGGAAGGCTTCGCAGACCATCCGAGTCTGGGTGCCGGGCTGCTCCAGTGGGGAGGAGGTCTATTCCATTGCCATGCTGCTATACGAGCAACTGGGCGAGCGGCGCAGTGAAGCGGCCATTCAAATCTTCGGCACTGACATCAGCGAGCGGGCGGTCCAGCAGGCTCGGCACGGCATCTATCCGGCTTCGAGCATGGTGGATGTCTCAGCGAAACGTCAGAAACGCTTCTTCACCCGCTTGAATGGGAATTACCAGGTTATCAAGGCGATTCGCGACCTTTGCATTTTCGCCCGGCACGACCTCAGCAAAGACCCGCCGTTTTCCAGAATGGATCTCATCAGCTGCCGGAACGTCCTCATCTACATGGGACCGGCACTGCAGAGGAAAGTGATCGAAGCATTTCATTATGCGCTGAAGCCGGGTGGCTATCTTTTCCTCGGCAAATCGGAGGCCTTGAGCGTCTTTTCCAATCTGTTTAGCGTGGAGGACGCCAAAAACAAGATCCTCATACGCCGGCCGTTAGCCAGTTCCCTGCAGTTCCACGCCGGACCGCCGGAAAGAGCCGAACCTGAGAGAGTACCTAGCGCCCGGCAAGCGATAGCGCCCGTATCCGAAGTCCGCCGTGAAGCCGAGCAGCTTTTACTGGAACAATACGTGCCCGCTGCGTTGGTGGTGGATCCCAACCTCGACATCATTCATTTTCAAGGAAACACGGGGCCATTTCTTGCGCCCGCATCCGGCGAGCCAAGCTTTCATCTTTTGCGCATGATGCGGCCGGAGCTACTGGCGGACATGCGCACCGCCATTTATCAGGCCAAGAAGCAACACATCAGCATTCACAAAGAAGGGATTCGAGTCAAGCACAACGGCGACTCGGCTTTCGTGGACATCCACGTCTCGCCGATGAAAACGCACAATGCCAAGGAGTGCGATTACTTGATCGTTTTCCGGGAAAGACTCCCACCCGCCCCGGCCGGCCCCAAGAAAAAGGAGGAACCCGTAAAAGCAAGCAGCCAGGCCAACGCGGAGCTCGCGAGCAAAGACCGGCAGTTGGCTACATTGCGCGAACAGCTTCATGACCTGGTGCAGGATCATGAAGCCAACGACGAAGAAATGCGGTCGATGAATGAGGAGATCCTCTCCGCCAACGAGGAGCTTCAAAGCACCAATGAGGAGCTGGAAACCGCCAAGGAAGAGCTGGAATCCACCAACGAAGAGCTGACCACGCTCAACGACGAACTTCAGAAGCGTAACAACGATTTGTCCCAGACCACCGACGATCTGAACAACGTGCTGTTCACGGTGGATATTCCAATTGTGATCCTGGATGCGGATTTCCGGATCCGGCGTTTCACGCCAGCCGCCGACAAAGCACTGAACCTGATCGCCGCCGATATGGGGAGACCGCTTTCCCATATCGCCCCTACCCTGCAGCTCGTGAACTGGAAAGACCTGGCTTCTGAAGTAATGGAAAAAAATCTTCCCATCGAGCGGGAGGTGCAACATCGCGACGGCCATTGGTACGCGCTGCGAATTCGGCCCTATCGCAGCAGCGCCGAGCGAGTGGGTGGGGTTCTGATCGCGCTGGTCGACATCGACAAGGTGAAGAAGAGTCTGGAGGAGGCCACGGAGGCGCGCAAACGGGCCGAGGAACTGGAGGCCCGGCTCACTCTGGCCGGACACGGTGTGTGGGAATTGGACGTAGCCACTGGCGAAACGCGTGGTACCAAGCAATGGTCTAAGCTATATGGCATCAAGCCGAATGAGGCCGCAACACAGACGGAATTGATGCAGCGAATCCACCCTGAGGATCGCGCCATGCTGCAGGAAGACCTCAAGCGGCTCATGGCCGGCGGCAAAAGCACGAACCTGGTATATCGCACCACCTGGCCCGACGGAAGCACTCACTGGCTCAATCGCCGCGCCGAATTGGTGCGGGACCCGCAGGGGCATCCGGTCAGAATTCGCGGCGTGAGTATCGACATCGACGATCAAAAGATCGCCGAGCAGGAGAGACAGGCGTTTGCGTCCCGGGTCGCCTTGGCGCAGGAAGGAGAGCGCCGGCGCATCGCCCGCGAACTGCACGACGGATTAATACAAGAACTGGCGGGAATGGCTATGGAGTTGGGCCGGCGTGTAGACCAGCCGCCGGGCCCGGACGAATCGAAGCCATATTACAAGTCGCTCCAGAACCGCGTGATTAAAGCCGCTGAAGCGGCGCGGCAGGTAGCTTACGAGCTGCACCCCAGCGAATTGGATGACCTGGGATTGGGGAAGGCGCTGCGCGCTTATTGCGAGCAGGTCGGCCAGGAAAACGGGATCCGGATTGAGTTCACCAGCCGCGGCGTGCCGCCGGATCTGAAGCGGGAAATTGCCTCGTGCCTGTACAAAGTCGCACAGGAGGCTCTCTGGAATGTCGTGAAACACTCCAAGTCAAAGCGAACCACGGTGACCCTCGATACGGCGGACGGACACCTACGGCTGCGTATCCAGGACAATGGCAAAGGATTTCGGCTTTCAACGCTGCAAGCTTCCACAGGGCTGGGAGTTGCAAGCATGCGGGAACGCGTCCAGTTGGTGAACGGAAAATTCTCGATTACCTCGAAGCCCGGCAAGGCCACGCAGGTTATCGCGGAGGTGCCGCTTGGCCGCGGCGGGAAGAAAAACGATGAGAGCAAAGCTGCTGCTCGCCGATGACCATTCCATCACGCTGGAAGGAATGCGCAGCGTAATTGGCCGCGAACACGACTTGGTTGGCGAGGTTCGCGATGGCAGGGCGTTGGTGGCAGAGGCCCTGCGGCTGCGCCCCGACCTCATCGTCCTGGATATCGGGATGCCTCTGTTGAATGGCATTGAAGCCACCCGCCAGATCCGGCGAGCTTGGCCACGGGCCAAACTCCTGTTCGTCAGCATGCATTCCAATGGCTTGTACGTCCGGGAGGCCATGAATGCCGGCGCTTCCGGATACATTCTGAAGACTTCGGCCGCCGAAGAGCTGCTTCCCGCCATTCGAGCCGTACTGGAAGGCCAGGTCTACATGTCGCCGGCACTGGGGCCGAACGTCATCCCGGCGGCGCCGGCGCGACGCGAAACACCCGGCCTCACGGAGCGGCAAAGGGAAGTGCTCCAGCTCATCGCCGAAGGCCACAGCAGCAAAGAGGTCGCAAGCATCCTGGGCATTTCCATAAAGACCGCCAACTTCCACCGCTATGAAGTGAAGAAGAAGCTGGGTGTGCACTCCATCGCGGAGCTGGCGGCGTTTGCGGCGCGCAGCGGTTTGGTTTCCGAGTAATTGATCTGACCGCCCTCAAGAAAGTTGACGGACCAGGAAATCTTTCTGCTCCCCTAGCGTCTAACATCAACTGGGGATTGCGCGGTCGGGTCTTTGCACTGCAATGCCGTTTGAAATCAGGAAATTCAGCAGGGTAACATCGATTCCATTCAGAAAGAACTGGAAAAAGTTCCAGCTTGGAGCTACCATCAAAGCGGACAGAGCGGGTGTCATGGCGAAACCGATCGAAATATTGCTGGTGGAGGATAACGCCGGTGACGTGCTCCTGGTGCGTCAGGCTCTGGCCGCGGAACAATTTCCCATCAACATCCATGTCGCGATGGACGGCAAACAGGCCGTGCAGATCCTGGCGGCGCGTCAGTTCCAGCCTGACCTGGTAATCCTGGATTTGAACATTCCAAAAATCTCTGGCCTGTCAGTCTTGGAATGCAGTCAGCCGAGCGTTCCGGTGGTTGTGTTCAGTTCGTCAAACAGTCCCCAGGATCGCCAATGCGCGTTCGAGCTTGGAGCTAAAGATTTCGTGCAGAAACCGACGGATCTCCAACTGTACGGGCTAGTGGTGTCAGAGATGGTGCGGCACTGGGCGTTTCCTCAACCCAACACCTCGGCAAGCTAAGCCTGCACACCTCTAACCGCGCGGGACTTTGCACCGCCAGCCGATCATAATGAAAGCGGTGAGCGTCATCGCCAAACCGCAGTTCAGTATAGTTCTGCTTGGACTGGCCGCATTCACACTTTCCCCCGCCCCGGTTTCGACACCGATCTTCGCTTACATCCAGAAGACTTGGAAACAGTTGATGCGATCGAATCAGGAGCTCGCCTCCGCGGCCGCCGATCCAAAGTTCACACCTGCGGCCAATGGGCGATGGCCGGTCTACATGGCGAAGACCGATTTTTCGCGCGCGGCGGAGGAACTTCGCAGCCAGATGCAGCCGGGGGATTTTCAGAAAATCGAGCTGCGGCAACTACCGGATGATGCCCTGGGCGTTCGCGAGCAGGGACTCCTGTATCTGCCACGTCCTTATGTAGTACCCGGCGGACGATTCAACGAAATGTACGGCTGGGACAGCTTCTTCATTCAGATGGGCCTGCTGCGCGACGGCGAGTTCGCGCTCGCCCAAGGCATGGCTGACAATTGCCTGTACGAAATTCGGGAATACGGCAAGATCCTGAACGCCAACCGAACCTACTACCTCACTCGCTCCCAACCGCCCTTCCTCTCCGGGATGATCCTCGCGGTTTACAACCATACTCACGACCAGCAGTGGCTCGCAGCCGCGGTTCCTGCGATTGAAACTTACTATCGGTATTGGACTACCGAGCCGCACTTGATTCCCGAGACTGGCCTGTCGCGCTATTTCGATCTGGGCGAAGGCCCAGCTCCGGAAGTAGTGGCGTCCGAGCACGATGCGCGCGGCCGTACAGACTACGATCTGGTCCGCGAATATTTTCGAACCCACAAGATCGCCGATTACGACGTAACGCAGTACTACAATGCCGCCACGGATCAGCTCACGCCGCTCTTTTACAAGGGCGACCGCTCGATGCGCGAATCCGGCTTCGATCCTTCCAGCCGGTTCGGGCCCTTCAGCGTCGACATCATCCATTACAATCCGGTATGCCTGAACTCACTGCTGTATCTGATGGAGATGCAGAGCGCGGAAGTGATGGGCTTGTTGCATCGTGATTCGGACGCGGCCGTGTGGCGCGAGCGGGCGCGGCGCCGCGCCGGTCAGGTGAACCGCCTGATGTGGGATCCGCGAGACGGCCTCTATTACGATTACGATTTCGTTCACACCCGAGTCCGGCATTATCCGTTTCTCACCACGTTCTACCCGCTGTGGGCCGGAATCGCCAGTCCGGAACAAGCCGCGTCGGTGGTGGCAAACCTCGCGAGGTTCGAGCGCCCGGGTGGTCTCCAGACGAGTCAATTCAAGAGCGGAGATCAATGGGATGCGCCCTTCGGTTGGGCGCCGCTGGAATGGATCGCCGTCCAGGGGCTGCGCCGTTACGGCTATAACCGGGAGGCCGACCGGATTTCCCAGAAATTTCTGTCGCTGGTGCTCCGGAATTTTGGCAAGTACGGAACGCTAGAGGAAAAATACGACGTGGTCAAAGGAACTGCCGCAGTCAGCGGCAGCTTGCGTTACGGGTATCGCAGCAACGAGGCAGGCTTCGGCTGGACCAACGCCGTCTTCACGTCGCTCTTCGATGAGTTGCCGCCCGAGGCGCGAGCGAACCTCCTGGCCAGGCGCTGACAATTCCGCCATCCAAGCAGTGGATGCCTGGAAGCAAGTTCCTACACGTGGGAGCTTTTTGAAATCAGGTGGCGGCGGCCCAACATCAACGTTAAAAAAGTATTTCTTACTTGTTATGGCGCTGAGCAGAAGAGAAAATCTTGCGGCCGACCTTGGTTCCAATAGAAGCGTGGGTAACTTTCACCTCACGGTGAGTTACTCGTCATCATCGTGGCCTGATCAGAATTCGGCTCTGCCAGACTGTGACGTGCTTCCTCAGCACCACGGCAATGTGGAGCGCGATAATGAGGTCGAACAAATCCGGCAGGAATTGTTGCTAGCCATGAACTCAGGCAACCATGCGGGCAGGCCTCAGCGGAAACGGATCTCAAGCAAGCGAATCTAACAGGTGCAATGCTCGATGCCTTGAACGTAGCAAAAGTGTCGGCGCTCGCCAACCCTGCGCCTCCAGCTAAGCCGGCGTCGCCGGAGGCCATGTTCAATAGCGCGCCTGACCGCCGGCTTGAAGAGCCAGACGCACCGGTGGTGAGAATGATTGAGCGCCGTTGTAAGGTCCGCTACCCAATCGAACTCGAGGTTCGTTTCTTCACTTCGAAGGAACGCTCGCGGACGTACAGCATCGGCCGGACAGTCAACATCAGCAGCAGCGGTTTCCTGGTCGTTTCCGCCGGCGTCGTTCACGCGGGCACCGATCTTCGTGTCATGATCCAGTGGCCCTGGGCGCTGGATGGCCGGGTATCTTTGCAGTTAGTGGCGGCGGGTGTCGTGGTGCGGTCCAGTGCATCGAGTTTCGCGGTGGCAGTGTGGAGTTATCAATTCCGGACGATGAAGCAGCAGGCCCGCCTGCAACAAGCCCACGCTGCATGGTCTTCCACCTAGCATGGACCGGTGGGTCCCGGGTTGGCGCCGCCGTTCCTAACCGTTACACGCATCTAAGAACGCACGCGCGAGATGGCGCGTGGCGTGCATCTAAGCAAATGAGGCAGAGAAAATGCAGAAGCCGGCCACTGGGCCGCACTCACTCACGATTAAAGATTTGTTACGGCCTCGAGCCCGCATTCTCCTGCTGGGATTCGCCGCGGTTCTTGGAGAGGGGGTGGCGAATCTACTGGCGCCATGGCCGCTTAAAGTTGTACTGGACAATGTCCTGAAGTCCCGCGCTGGGAACGGTTGGCTGAATCACTTCATCCTGTCGCGGTTCGACGACAACAAATTGGAAATTTTGGAATTTGCAGCCCTGGCCGTGCTTGTCATCGCAGTGATTGGAGGACTTTGTTCCTACATTGAGAAGTTCGTCACCACCACGGTCGGCCAGTGGGTCACGCACGACCTGCGCCGTGCTCTGTATTCCCACATGCAGCGTCTTTCTCTGGCCTACCATGATCACAAGCAAACCGGCGATCTCATCAGCCGCGTGACCAGCGACATCGACGCGATTCAGAGCTTCATCAACTCCGGCCTGCTGGGCGCCTTGGTTAACAGCTTGACGCTGGTCGGGATGTTGGGCGTGATGCTGTATCTCAATTGGCGGTTCACCCTGATCGCGTTATCCATCGCTCCCGTGCTTTTCATCGTGGTTTACAGCTACACGCGGCGCATCAAGAAAGCCTCGCGCGAAGTGCGGAAAAAAGAAGGCGAGATCGTTTCAGTCATCCAGGAGGTGCTCTCGTCCATTCGCGTCG
>Ga0335081_10009630_pt1 | contig 15568 bp, 13 predicted proteins | sample Lox_Sample_35_FD_206713 | JGI IMG/M metagenome (GOLD analysis project Ga0335081, IMG submission 206713) | Soil microbial communities from Loxahatchee National Wildlife Refuge, Florida, United States - Lox_Sample_3.5 | ecosystem: Environmental > Terrestrial > Soil > Wetlands | place: USA... | reverse complement strand
TTCGAAAAACTGCACCTTAAGAGCGGCCTCACGATGCAGGCCGCGCGCGCCGGCGTCGATGCTTCCAAACCGCTGGTCGCGATGCTGCACGGATTTCCCGAATGCTGGTACTCATGGCGCCATCAACTGCGCGCGCTCGCACCGCATTTCGAATGCGTCGCGCCCGACCTTCGCGGCTATGGCGAAACCGATGCGCCCTACGGCATCGAGAACTACACGCTCGGCAAACTTATCGGCGACGTCGCCGACCTGATCGAGGCCTGCGGGCGCAAACGCGCGATCGTCATTGCGCATGATTGGGGCGGTGGCATCGCGTGGGCGACGGCGCTTCAACGGCCCGAGCTGGTCGAGCGGCTGATCGTGATGAACTGTCCGCATCTGAAGAAGTTCAACGAAAATTTGCGCAGCAATCCGCGCCAGATGCTTAAGAGCTGGTACATGCTGTTCTTCCAGATCCCGCGCCTGCCCGAGGCGCTGATGCGCGCGCGCGACTATGCGATGCTCAAGCGGCTGCTGCGCGACAGCGCGGTGCAGAAGTCGGCCTACAGCGACGAGGACCTCAAACACTATCGCGCCGCGTTTCGCAATCCCTACTCGATCACCGCGGCGATCAACTACTATCGCGCGAGCTTTCGTGAGCTCTTTCGTAACCGGCAAACTCCCGAATGGATGAACAACAAAATTTCCGCGCCCACGATGGTGATATGGGGCGAGCAGGATGTGGCGCTTCGAAAAGAACTGACCTTCGGGATGAAGGAGCTGTTCGATGCCCCATTCGAGATCCACTATGTGCCGGATTCCGGGCATTGGGTGCAGCAGGAGAAGCCCGAGCTGGTGAATGACTACCTGCTCAAGTTCCTCGCCGTCTAGCGCGCCTCAGTTCGCGAGGCCGACCTTCTTCGTCAACGCGATGCAGCGCGGATCGCCGCCGAATTTATCGCAGTCGCTAAGCAGATGGATAAGGCCCACGAGAATCGTGGCGGATGCCTGCATTACCTTCTTTGGCTCCGCAAAATAGAGGCGGAACGGATCGCCACGAATTGCAAAATTTCTGACATATAGCGAGCAACAGGAAAAACGCCTTGTGCGCAAAGACTGCCAGTTAAAATTCTCTACACCTATGATGAACGGGATCGCCTCAATGAACCCATAGCGGCTTTACACCGGCACTTGAGGGAGTATCCTTTTCTGTAAGCACGCACGGACCGCCCTTATCGCGTCGCACCCCCACTCCTGGTCGGGTCCCCGTCTAAGAGCTTCCGGCACAATCACAAGGAGGGCTCTTATGCCCAGCAAGTTGTACGTAGGTAACCTGGCCTACGCGGTTACGAACGAAGACCTGATGGAGTTGTTCGCCCAAGCGGGGACGGTCGAAAAAGCTGTCGTGGTGACCGACAAATTTTCCGGCCAGTCGCGCGGATTCGGCTTCGTTGAGATGGCCGATCAGGACGGCGCCCAAAAGGCGATCGACTCGCTGAACGAGACCGATTTGAAGGGACGCCGCATCAAGATCGATATGGCGCGCGACGGCGGCGGGCCTCGCGGCGGAGGCGGTGGCGGTGAGCGTCGCGGCGGTGGCGGAGGACGTGGCGGCTTCGGCGGCGGCGGCCGCGATCGCGGCGACCGCGGAGGCGCCGGTGGCGGACGCGGGGGCAACCGCTGGTAATCAGCGATACATCTGAAGAAGCGAAACGGCGCAGGCATCCTGCGCCGTTTCTTTTTGGCGATTCCCCGGAGACGACTCCGCATACACTTTGCCCCGATGCAGCACGATCAAGTTGCGATTACCATGCTGAGATTCCAGCACCGGTTCCAAATCGAGCGCCTCGGCGCGTTTCTTTCTCCATACGCCGGCGGGCACGATGATGTATCCTGGAGGCGCATCGCCGAGCTTGCCATGCCATTCGGGTGCGTCACGATCGAGGTAAAAAAGCAGTGGCGCGATTTCTTCATTGAAGCCGTAAAGATAGAGCGGTTCGGTGGGCGCGACGACTTTTGCGATCTCCTCCGCCGCGGGACGAAATGAATCGCCGGCGCATTCGCGCACTTCCCGGCGCGGAATGATGACCAGGTTGACGATGATCATCGCGCCGCAGAGCGCCGCGTACGCGAACTTCAAGGCGCGAGTGCCGATACCCTGGGAGGCCGAGGTGACCATCCACGCGAGCATCACTGCAGAGGGCGGCCATAGCGGCAGCAAGTAGGCGCGGCGTTTGTACGCTGCGATCGAAAAGAAAATTACCGTCACGATCCAGAAAATCGCGAACAATCGCACCGCCTCGCGCGGCGCGGCTTTGCCCGGAGTTCGAACTTCCTCTTCGCGCGCGACTCGGGAGCGCAGTGCCATCACAACCGCGATCGGAATGAGGAGGCTGAGCGGTCCGGAATTGAGCAGCACCGGTTTCACGTAGTAGAGCGGCGACATTGTGCCGAGTGCGCCCAGGAAGCGGCCGAAGTTTTCGCTGCCGATCTGGCGCGCGAGGAATCCGTATTCACGTCCGATCCAACACGTCACATACCAACTCGATCCGATGAGGATCGCGAGGATCACAGCCATCGGCGAGATGCGATGAAACGCCTCGCGCAACCGTCGCTCGCTCAATACGAAAATTCCCATCGCGAGCAGCGGAAGCAATGCACCGACCGGTCCCTTCGCGAGCACCGCCAAGCCGAGCGCGATCGCGAGCACATACTGCATCGGCTCGCTCACGGTCTCCTGCTCAAACGATGGTGTTTCGGTCGGCTTCGGCCCGATCCACCAGAAAAACGCGAATAGCGCCAGTGCCTCATAGAATGTGAGCGTCATATCGACTCGGCCGAATCGTCCAAGTGTGACGTACTGAAACGATCCCGCGAGGGTGAGGCCGGCGAGAACCGCGCCCTCCAGGCCGAGAAGATCGTAGGCGAACAGCATTGCGAGGATGACGCCCGCGACCGCATACAATGCCGAGGTGAGGCGCAGGTTGAAGGCGGTGACCTTGTGCGCGCCGAGCGCGGAATTCACAGCGGTCGCGGTCCAGTGAAACAGCGGGGGCTTATACATCGGCACGCGGCCGTTCTCGAGCGGAAACAACAGCTTGCCGTGCTCGACCATCTGCTGCACGAAGACGCCCTCGACCGCTTCGTTGCCGCTGCATACATCGCGCACGCCCAGCCGAAAGGTGGCCAGCAGCAACGTGATGCCGGCCATCGCAATGATCGCGGCGAAGGCCCATAGCGTTTCGGACGAGGGCGACGCGTCGGTAGAAAGCCGGGCGGGATCAGGCATACATCATCTTTATATGATCGCTACATCAGTTCGAGACGAAAGATGCTGAGCCGCGCGATGCGATCGGGATCGTAGCCGCGCCATTTGAGCGAGCTGATCTCCGTTGGTCCCACGCGGCGGAACTTGAGCTTGCGAAAAAAACTCGCCGCGCGCTCCTCGCTGGTGCACGCGAAGACATATTTGAGCTTGCGCGCCTTCGCTTCCTTGAGGATCTCCTTGATGAGTTCGGCGGCGACACCTTCGCCCTGGAAGCGCGTCAGCGTGTAGAGCGCGGTAATTTCGCCGGCATGATCGCGGCGATAAGGATCGGTGAGCAGGGAGCAGATCCCGGCCAGATGCTCGTCGCCGACATGATAGCCGAAGCATGACGGCAAAATTCCCGCGATCTGCGACGCGCTGCGCGGCAGCAGAAAACCGGCGTCCTGCGCGCGCACGATCAGCGCCTCGACCTCCTCGAAATCGTCGATCGAGATCGGCGACACGGTGCCGTACTGCTCGGGGGTGAACAGCGTGCCGAGACCGGTGAAACTGAACAGCTCCTCGTAAACCCAGCGCGGCGAAACCAGGTTGACGGTGCCGACCCCGTCGCGGATCGCGTCGGAGGCGAGCCGCACCATCTTGCGGCGCAGCTTGGTGTTGGCGCGTTTCTGCGCGCGCGCGACCCGCTTCGCCTCGACAAATGACATCCGATCGCCATTCTCGGCCACCAGCCCGCCGCCGCGATCGAGCAGAATCAGCTTGAAGACGCGCAGCCGCGACGCGAGCTCCTGCGCGAATACTGCAAGGTCCTCGGGATCATCGGTGCTGGTCGAGCCGACCACGATCGAGCCCGCGCGCAGCGCATGCCAGATTTGCGCGACGGTCGAGTCGGGAGGATACGGGCGCGTGCGCAGCCCATAGGTCGGATTGAAAATCGGCGGCGCTTCCGGCGGCGCCATTTTGCCGAGCCGCCGCATCACACGCGGCAGCGCGCTCGGCGATACGATCACGACGCATCGGCTCTGATTGCGGCGTAGCTCGCGCAGCGTTTTCACCAGCGAATCGAACTCGCTCATCCGCTGGCCGACCGGAGGAACCAGCGCGAAGAGCAGACTCTTGCCGTAGAACTCCTCGAGATAGAAAGTTTTTTCCGAAAGCAGCGTTTCCGGCCGTGGAGCGGTTGTCTCCGCGGCAGTCTCAGGGCTCATCGAAGGGTGACGCTCAGCAGTGGTGCGGCAATCAAGGCTACTTGTGCGATGCCGCCAGATGCGCGGAGGGCGCTGCAGGAAATCCACCGCTCATCCGGGTCGAGGAAATTTCCTGCAACGAAGTGTCAGAAAAAACTTCCAAAAGGACGCGCTGGCCCTTTTCCCACACCCGGTACATCCGGCAGGTCGATTGCAGCGCGCACGAACTCGAGCCGTCGGTGCATACGTTGAGCGTGATGGGACCTTCGACCGCTTCGATGATATCGCGAAATGAAATGTTCGAGGCCGGCCGTGCGAGCAGATAGCCCCCGCCGGGGCCGCGCCGCGCATGCACCAGTCCGCGATGCATCAGATCGCGTATGACTTTTTCGAGATAGTATTTCGGGATGTGTTCGTGCCTGGCGATTTCGCTTCCGCGCGCTACGCCGCCGGGACGGTCCGCCAGGTAAATCATCGCGCGTAATGCGTATTCGATCTTGCGCGGTATCTGCATCAGGCTCATCGAAATGCCTAGCCCCTCATGTTGCCGCGCTCGCGACCGCGCCGCGCTCGCTCAGCATGCGCTCGATGTACTTCGCCATCATGTCGGTTTCGATGTTGACCTTGTCGCCGGGCTTGCGCAGTCCCATCGTCGTGACCTTCAGCGTATGGGGGATCAGCGCGCAACTGAAGCGGCGCCCGCGAATGGAGAACACCGTGAGCGAGATCCCGTCGATCGCGACCGAACCCTTCTCAATCAGGTAGCGCGCTTCGCTGGAAGGGACCTCGAAGGTATAGAGCTTGGAATCGCCTTCGGGCTTGATGGACACTACCCGCCCCATTCCATCGACGTGGCCGGCGACGATGTGGCCATTGAGCACGGTGTTAAGCGTGATGCAGCGTTCGAGATTGACCGCGTCGCCGGGTTTCAGATCGCCGAGGTTGGTGCGGCGCTGCGTCTCCGCCGAGAGATCCATTTTGAGCGTGCCGCGTCCTTTTGCGGTAACCGTCAGGCAGGTACCGCTGACCGCGATCGAATCTCCGATTTTGATTTTCGCAAGCGGCAGCGCGGTGCGAATAGTCAGCACCACGCCGTCCGGACTGCGCTTGATATCGGCAACCGTGCCGAGGTCCTCGATAATCCCGCTGTACATGGTGTCCTTCGTCGGCAAAGAATAATCCTGAAAAATCATATCTTTTTAGCGCGTACGCCCGCAACGGCGAATGTGATCTTTCGATGACGCGAGTGGAGCGCAATTCCCAACTCGATTAGTCTGAAACCCGATGAAAACGACAGCTGCTTCGGCGCGGGGCAAAGTCAGCGCGTTGCTGTTCGACTTTGGCGGCACGCTCGCCTTTCTCGATTTCGATTTGATGGCGACGGAGTTCTCGCGTCCGCATCGCAAACTTGATGCGCTCAAGCTGGAGTACGCCGAATACGCGGGCCGCGCCGCGCTCGATCATCATCTGATGGCCGAGAAGAGCCGCGACCCGAATGCCGCATACGAAGATTTCTTCCGCGCCTGGATGGATGCGGCCGGAATTCCGCAAGACGAGTTCGCCGACATCTCGAAACGCTTTCGCGAGATGCACGCCGAAGCATCGATGTGGCGAGTGGTGCGCGAGGGCACACTTGAGGCGCTGGAACGGCTCAAATCCGCGGGATTCAAATTGGCTATCGTGTCCAATGCCGACGGGCGCGTGGCGGGCGACTGCAAACGGTTCGGGCTCACAAAGTTTTTCGACGTCATCATCGATTCGCATGTGGTCGGGGTCGAGAAGCCCGATCCGAAAATTTTCCAGCTCGCGCTGGCGGCGTTGAACGTCGCGCCTCAGCAGGCGCTCTACGCCGGCGACATCTATTCCATCGATATGATCGGAGCGCGCGCCGCCGGTATCAGCGGCAAGCTCATCGACCAGCACGACATGTATCATTGGATCGAGCATCCCAAGATTCGCCACATCCGCCATCTCCATCCGCTCGACTAGCTTGCGCGCAGCATGCGTCGCGCGTTAGCGATCAGAGTGCGAGGGCATGACGATGGCATCAATTCGCGAGACTGCCGACAAACTTTTCGCAGGCGAGCTTCCGATCCGCGAGCATCATCCGCTCGGCTTCACCGGCGAATCCGAGGAAGTCGCTGACGGCGTGATGTTCTGCCGATGGTTCGCCAATGTCAGCGCGATCAAGACCGCCGAGGGCCTCGTGCTGATCGATACCGGCGCTTATTTCAATCAGCGCAACACGCTGGAGGTGATTCGCCGCTATTCGCGCGATCGCATCAACACCGCGATCTACACCCATGGCCACGTCGATCACGCGTGCGGGATGCCTGCGATGGTCGAGGAGGCGGGGAAGAATCGCGTCGCACGCCCTCGCGTAGTCGGGCATCGCGCGGTCGCGGCCCGCTTCGATCGCTACAAGCGCACCACCGGCTACAACAGTGTCGCCAACACCCGACAGTTCAATCGCCCGTCGGTGTGGCCGACCGAATACGTTTATCCCGACACTTACTTCGACCATCAGCTCAACGTCGCGGCGGGCCAGCACAAGTTCGAATGCCATCATGCGCGCGGCGAAACCGACGATCACTGCTGGGTGTACTTCGCCGCGCAGAAAGTCCTCTTCACCGGTGACTTGATCATCTGGGCGGCGCCCAATGCGGGCAATCCGCAGAAGGCGCAGCGCTACGCGCGCGAATGGGCCGAGGCGCTGCGCACGATGGCGAAGCTCGGCGCCAATGTCCTGGTTCCCGGCCACGGCTATCCGGTGTTTGGCGCGATGAAGGTGCGGCAGGTGCTCGCCGACACCGCGGAGTACCTCGAGAACCTTTATCAGCAAACGCTCGCGCTGATGAACGAGGGGGCTTCCCTCGACGCGACAATTCATAGTGTAAAGCCGCTGGAGAAATTCGCTGACAAGCCATACCTGCAGCCAATCTACGATGAGCCGGAATTCATCGTGCGCAACATTTGGCGGCTGGAAGGTGGGTGGCACGACGGCACCCCCTCGCATCTGAAGCCCGCACCGGAGGCGCACCAGGCGCGCGAAATTGCGGACCTCGCAGGAGGCATTGCTAATGTCGTCGCGCGAGCGGTGAAGAAACTCGAATCAGGGGAGGTAGCCCTCGCGTGTCATCTGATCGATTGGGCAGTCTGCGCGGAGCCGGACAACAAATCGGCGCATGAGGCCCGGGTGCGAATCTACGATCGACGCGCGCGAGAATCGGACTCGACGATGAGCCACGGCATCTTCCGCGCGGCCGTTCTCGAATCGGCAAAAGTCGCCGGCCTCACGCCGCCGGAGGATCCTCGCAGCTACTAGCCGCGCGCTACTCGCTGTCATCATCATCGGAACGGCGCGTTAGCTTGAACTTCTGAAGCGAACTCAAAATGAGTTGCCATCCAGTCGGCAACTCCAGCGTGCCGGTTTCAGTATGCGCTTCGGGATTGATTACCACCTTCTGCCCGCCATGCCATTGGACCAGCAGCACGCGATGGCCGATCTGCCGGCCGGTCACCCGATCGATCGCGAAGTCGCCGAAAAACGTCGTCGTGCGTAGATCAGAAAGAGCCGCGCGAATGCTTTCGGCCTCGAGGCTCTGCGCGGTCTCGATTGCCGCTTTGGTCAGGAGGGCGGCGGCGAATGCTTGCGCGGCCGGATAATCGCACGCGATTTGCGGCGCGCTCGCGCGCATCGCGCGCACGAACTCGCGCGGCGTCGGTCCAACCTCCGGAGTGACCTGCAGCTGTTCTTCCCACTGACTCGGGCCGACCAGACCCTCGGCATCTTCACCCAAATCGTTGCGAAATCGTGCGACCCCCGCAGCTACGCATCCGAGCACCGGAATGTTCAACGGCGACGGAACGATCGCGCGCATCACCGCGATGTCGTGCTCATAGCTGCCTGCACTTACCAGCGCATTGACACGGTTGCGCCGCAATGCGGGAAACAGGCGCGCGGGTGTGGTTTCCGGATCGAAGCGTCCCGCGAACTTCACCCGCATGCGCACGCCGCTGCGCCGCGCATAGCGCTCTTTGACTTCGCGCTCGATGCCGGCGGCGATGGCCGCGCCGAAGCCCCTGGGCGAGTGCACGATCGCGAGCCGCTTGCGCCATAGCTTCAGTCCCGCCAGCAGATGCACGAAGCCGTTGAAGTAATCGCCCGCCGGACTGAGAACGCCGACCAGCAATCGCTCTCGATGGGTATAGATATCGTCGTCGGCGCCGCCATGATTGATGAACAGCATGCCGGCCCGTCCGGCGGTCGGCGCGGCGACTCGCACGAGCTCGCTCGAATACGGACCGAACGCAACATCGACGCGATTTTCGCCGCATAGCGAGCGATAGATATCGGCGCAGCGCTCGGCACTACTTGCATCATCGATGCAATGAAATTCGACCGCGCGAGATTTTCCGGCGATGCGAATTCCGCCGCCCGAGTTTGCGATGGAAGCGAAAAGCAGCAGCGCGGCTTCGGCCTGCCGCCCCATCGGCGCATAGGCGCCGGTGAGGGAAAGCGAGAGGCCGATGCGGATTGGATCAGCCAATCAAATCAGCTGGCGATTTCTGCGCGACCATCGCGGATGACGGCGCGCCCTTGAGGATCGAAGGTCTCGAACGCGAAAATCCTTCGCTGTTCCTGTTCGCCATCGGCCCACACCCTGGTGGTGATGATTTGCCCGGGCAGCACCGGCCGTGAAAAACGCACGCGCAGTCGCTTCAGCTTAAGCGGATCGCCGCCGCACAGTTTGTCGATGATCACCTTCGAGGTGAACGCCATCGTGCAGAGTCCGTGGACGATGATGCCAGGGAGGCCCGCCATTTTGGCGAAATTCTCGTCAACGTGGATCGGATTGAAATCGCCCGAGGCCTCTTTGTAGCGATAGGTCTGATCCGCATCGATTTGCTGCGCCATCGTGACGAGTGGCTCTCCGCGCTCCAGCGTCGGCGTTCGCGCATCGACGCCGCCACGTCCTCCGCCGCGAATGAAGGCGTTGAAGAGCGTGCGATTCACCCTCTCGCCGGCCTGATTCGTCGCATCGATTTCGATGATCAGCGCCTCGCCCGTCGCCTTGGTCTCAATTGATGCGATGCGTGCGATCGCCGTGATCGCATCGCCCGGGCGGATCGGCCGGATGAATTCCATGTCCTGCTCGCCGTGCAGCAACCGGATCACATCAACCTTTAAATCCGGATCGCCGACCACCGCGAGGATCGACGGCCATGCCGCGACGACCGCATACATCGGCGGCGCGACAATTCCCCCCGCGCGCGAGGCATCAAAGAATGCGCGATTGTCGTCGTTATACGAGCGAGCGTAGTTCTGCATCGCCTCCAGTGTCGCGTGCGAGGCGGTCGGCGGGTAGGTTTTTCCAACCAGTTCCTTGTTGAGAGGCATCAGCACGCTCCGGTGTTTTTGCGAGGCGCCTAGTTGAGCTCCTGACCGGCGAGAAAGACCGCTTTCAACTCCAACGCATCGCTCAGCACTATGATATCTAATACCGCGCCACGCTGAAGCATGCCGCGATCGTTCAAGCCGAGCAGTCGGGCCGGATTCATCGACCCCATCATCGTGATTTCGCCCACTCCCGCACCTGCTTTCGCGATCATGACGCGCGCGCCATCGAGCATTGAAATGATCGCGCCCGCTAGAGTGCCATCGGGAAGCCGCGCCGCGCCATCGATGACCCGCGCGCGCTCGCGCCCGACCGGCATCGACGTCCCCGCACCAGTTCCAGCGAGCGAAACTTTGTCCGTAGTCAGAAGCATCCGCCGCGCGCCGCTCATCAGATAGATAAGGCGCAGGGTTTCCGGCGCGAGATGCACGCCGTCCGGAATCACCGCCGGCACTGCGATGTCATTCGTCAGCGCCGCGCCTATCACTCCGGGATCGCGATGATTCAAAGGGCGCATCGCGTTGAACAGATGGGTGAACATCCGCGCGCCTGCCGCGACTCCCGCTGACGCTTCCTCGAACGTCGCATTCGTATGCCCAAGCGAAACCATCACGCGACGAGCGGTCAGCCGATGGATCGCCTCGATCGCGCCCGGTAATTCCGGTGCGAGGGTCACCAGCTTCAGATGCTCCAGCGCCATCACCCGCTCGAATGCCTCACCGCGCGGCTCCAGGTTCAGCTTCGGATGGGCACCGAGACGCATGGGCGAGATGAACGGTCCCTCCAGATGCATCCCGAGGATTCTTGCGCCCAGACGCTCCTCGCGCTGTTGCCGCGCCATCGCCTCGCCGACCGCGCGATGAACTTTTTCGATGTGCTCGATCAGCGAGGTAACTGCGGTCGGCAGCCATGCGGTGGCGCCCTCGCGCGCGAGGTGGCGCGAAATTTCGAGGATGCCCTCGGCCGATGCGCTCATCACGTCGATGCCGTGCGAGCCGTTCACCTGCAGATCGATGAACCCGGGAAGGATGTAGTCGGGTGACGCCTGGGACTGCTCAATTGCGGAAATCGTGGCATCGAAGGCGATGCGGCCCGCAACGATCGAGCCATCGGGCTGCACGATACGTCCCGCGAGCGTGCGCATCCGATAAGGACCGCCTCAGTTGGCGCCGTAGCGTTCGGCAAGGAGCCGCGAGAAGCGCGGCATATAGAGCAGATCGAAGGTCGCTTCCTTGCCCGGAAACATCGCGACCGCTGCACCCTTAAGGGCGGTGACATGCTCCCACGCCTGTTCGAGGGTGAGCGAATCATCCTGCGCGATGGTGGCGAAGGTGAGATTTACGAGGAAGCGGAGCCGCCGGATCATCTTGTCTTCTCTTTCGATCAGGGCTTTGCGCTCGCGATCTTCCATAGCAACACTCCCGAAACGCGATAGGCAATGGTGTATATCGCAGTATAACATGAGGCGCCAGACGCGGGGGGACCGGCGACAGGAGCGATCCGGCCGGTGTACTTGTTTCGTCTTAGTGGCGATGCCAACCTCGATGTCACAGTGACTCCGGCACGACTCAGAAGCAGTTTCATCTACCTTGCGAATGCGGTTAACGACCTGAGCGGCGAATGGTCGGTGCTCGCGCTGATTCTCGCGCCGCTCATTCTGGCGGCATCGTTATGCCTGCTCCCCGATGCGCTGAATTTGCAATCGCGAGTGGCGCATACCTTTGACTCGGATGCGCATAGTGTCAACGTGATGTTCCACAAGGTCGCGCTGCGCCAGACCCAGGCTCCCTATCATCCGCAAACCAGCGCCGCGCCCGATCCTTATCCGGACTGGTTGATTACCACGCTCCACCTAATCTTTCCCCTGGTCGTGCTGATGGTGATTCTGGTGGTCCTTTGTCTGCTCGCGCGCAAGCGCTCGCAGCAGCGTGCACCGGCGGCGGTCGCCGAAGCGATCGCGATTTACAAGCAGGCGGTGGGTGTAGCTCCCGCCTACTTCTGGGTATCGTTTCTGCAGTTCCTCGTCATGACGGTGGCGTGCCTGATTTTCGCGATTCCCCTGATGCTGCTGCACATCGTGTTCTTTGGCTCGGTCGCGATCGATCCCTTCGTCAAGATTCCGCTGTTCGTTCCGCTGGTCCTGACGGACATCGTCCTGCACTTTTCCAAGATCGCGCTGATCTTCGACGGGGTGCATAGCTGGTCGGCGCTGCTGCGCAGCCGGGAGCTTCAGCGCGGACGGTTCTTCAAGGTCGCGATGCGAATCGTGGTGTTTCTCGCGATGCTCTCGGGCTACGACTCGTGGGCCTCGGGCGCGTTTCTGGTGGTCAGCATCCTGATTGGTCCGGTTGCCGCGGTCACTGGATACGTATGGAGCGCCGTCTTCGTACTGGATTTGCTTTCGGTCGGCGTCGCATATTTCACGATCGCGTTTTTCGTCGCGGCCGGCGTCCGCCTGTATCAGGACTTGATCCCGGCCCCGCAAGAACAGGCGGTAGTGGTCAACGGTCCGCTCGCCGCCACGGCGGCCCTCCCCGCCGCGGTCGCCTCCGCATCCTAGCTAGTCTCGGCCAGCCGCGAGATCGAGCGCACCACTACCTGAAGCGCGGCCAGCGAAAGCGTCGGCGCGTTCTTTATCTCCGCGATCAAGTTTACCGCTTCAGCGAATTCGCGCGGCCGGTAGCTCCTAAACTGCTCGGCGATCGAGTGCGCCGCAGCATGTTGAAGAACGAGCTCCGTCAGCTTCGTCCGCGCGCGTCCGAGCTCGCCGGCGAGCTCGCTGGTGGCGCGCCGCTCCCAGCTATCAGCCGGTGAGATGTTGACCAGTGCCGCCTCGATGGTGGCGAAGTCGAGCGCCTCGCACAGTCCGAAATACGCGCCGGCAGTTTCACCGAGTGCGCCGCCGTGCGCGAAACTGAGTCCAATCACGCTAAGCAGATGGTCGGCGAATGCGAGCCGCGCCAGTCCATGCGCCAAAACCTCCTCATTCACGGTCGCGCGAAGCTCGCGATAGATGCGCTCGAACCGCTCGCGTTCGGTGCCGAGCAACATCAATTCGAATTCCGCGCTGAGATTCTGGAAGGGAGCTCCAAACTTCTTCACCGCCTCGCCAATCGCGAGATCGGCATGGCAATGCTCGAGCGTCCAATCGCTGGCGCTTTTGGCGGCGCGCCGGAGCGCGAGAAACGCGCTGATCTCGGCCTCCGCGGACATCAGGTAGGCATGGCCGCGCAGATTTTCCGCGCGCGAATGCAGCTCGATGACATCGCTTGCGATGATCCAGGCACGGATCGCTTCGGGCGCCTGCACCCCGTGGTCTCGCACCATCTTGAAAACGAACAGCGAGCCCATCACATCGACCAATTCGTTGATGAGCCGTGTCGCGATCAGCTCGCGGCGCAGACGATGATGCGCGATCTCATCGGCGAAGCGTTCGACGATCGAGGGCGGAAAATACGGCTTCAAAAAACGTTCGATCAAATAGGCGTCGTCTACGAGCGCGGCATCCTCGAGGCGTCGCGACAGATTGATCTTGGTCAGCGCGGTGACGACCGACAACTCGGGACGGGTGAGTCCCTGAAATTGCGAGCGCCGCGCGTTCAGCTCCTCACGCGTCGGAAAATGACTTTCGCTGCCGCGGACCAGCCCACGCTCCTCGATCGCCTGCATCAGATCTACGAACGTATAGGCCTCCAAGCGTGAGCGGCGCTGCTCGAGGCTCAAGGACAGCACCTGGTCGCGATTGTTGCGCAGCACGCGCTCGGCGATCTCGTCAGCGCATGCAGCCAGAGTCTGATTGCGATCGTCGAAGGTGAGCGCGCCGCGTTTGGCCGCGGGTTCGAGCAGGATCTTGAGATTGACCTCATGATCGGAAGTATCGACACCGGCGGAATTGTCGATCGCGTCGGTGTTGATCATGCCGCCGCGCAGCGCGTACTCGATGCGCGCCGCCTGGGTGAATCCGAGGTTGCCGCCTTCGACCACAATTTTAGCGCGCAGCTCCCGAGCCGCGATGCGGCAGGTATCGTTGGTGTGGTCGCCGACGTCCGCATCAGTTTCGTTGCTGCCGCGGACATAGGTACCGATGCCGCCGTTGTAGAGCATTTCTACCGGCGCACGCAGAACCGCGCGAATCAGGCTGTCGGCATCGAGCGCGGCATCATCGATCCCGAGCGCTGAGCGAATTTCCGGACTGAGCTCGATACGTTTGAGTCCGCGCTTGAAAACCCCTCCGCCCTTGCTGATGAGCGCGGAGTTGTAGTCGGCCCAGCTCGAGTGCGCCAACTCGTAGAGCCGCTTGCGCTCCGCGAAGCTGGTCGCGGGATCGGGATCGGGGTCGATGAAGATGTGACGATGATCGAACGCCGCAATCAGCTTCAGGTTTTTCGAGTAGATGAGGCCATTGCCGAATACGTCGCCGGACATGTCGCCGATCCCGATCATCGTCACCGGCGCGCCGCGCATCGGATCGCGTCCGAGCTCGCGCAAATGACGCTTGCCGGATTCCCATGCGCCGCGCGCCGTGATGCCGATCTTCTTGTGGTCGTAACCGTGTTCGCCGCCCGATGCGAACGCATCGCCGAGCCAGAATCCGCGCGCGAGCGCAATGCCATTTGCGAGATCGGAAAAACTGGCGGTGCCCTTGTCGGCCGCAACGACCAGATACGGCCCGTCGTCGTCGAGCACCTTCACACCCGCAGGATGCTCGACCCCGTGCTCGGTGCGATTGTCTGTCAGATCGAGCATCGCGTTGATGAGCGTCTGGTAGGCTTCGACGCCATCGACGGAAGGCTGTTTGACGATGAAGCCGCCTTTCGCGCCGGTCGGCACGATGACGGCGTTCTTCACCGTCTGCGTCTTCATCAGACTCAAAATTTCGGTGCGAAAATCGTCGGGACGATCGCTGAAGCGAATTCCTCCGCGCGCGACCCGACCCGCGCGAAGATGGCATCCTTCCATGCGCGGGCTGTTGACGTGAATTTCGTAGAGCGGCGCGGTGTCGGGCAAGCCGAGAATTTTCGCGCTTTCGAACTTCAGCGTGAGGTAGGGATGAGGTTGCGGCGCGGGAAGAAAATAATTGGTGCGTACGGTCGCCTCGACCATCGAAAGAACCGCGCGCGCGGTGCGATCGTCTGCGATATTGTCCACTGCGGCAAGGCGTTCAAGGTATTTGGCCTTCAACACGTCCGAGCGATCGTCCGTGATCGCCGGATCAAGGCGGTTCCTAAACAGATCGACCAGAGTATGCGCGAGTTCCGGATGTGCCAGAAACACGCGGCGCAGTGCCGGGCGCGCGGGCGCCAGTCGCATCTGGAACGCCGCGCTCAAATACCCACGCACCAACGCGACTTCGCGCCATCGCAGGCCCGCGGTCAGAATCAGCGCATTGAGCGGATCGTTCTCCGCCTGATCGCTCCGCACGGCCGCTATAGCATCCGCGATCATCGAAACGCCGGGCGTGCTCTCGAGTGCGACCGAATTGGGTCCTTGCACGAGAAACGATTCGACCGTCGCGCGCGCCGGTCGACTCTCGACCAGCGGCGACATCTGATGCGCATCTTCAGACAGCACGCGCAGTCCAAAGTTCTGGAGCATCGGCATCAGCTCGGAGAGAATTGGCGGATCGCCCAGCGCATACATCCGAAGTTCGCTTGCCGGCTCGGCGCTGCCGCTGGCGGGGCGGTTGTTCAGCTCGACTTCAAACCCCCCGTCCTTAAATAAGCTCTCGACGTGCT
>Ga0335081_10009629_pt1 | contig 15568 bp, 12 predicted proteins | sample Lox_Sample_35_FD_206713 | JGI IMG/M metagenome (GOLD analysis project Ga0335081, IMG submission 206713) | Soil microbial communities from Loxahatchee National Wildlife Refuge, Florida, United States - Lox_Sample_3.5 | ecosystem: Environmental > Terrestrial > Soil > Wetlands | place: USA... | reverse complement strand
GCGAGAAACAAGAAATAGCGAACCGGCAGCGGCGTGAAGCCGAGTGGCTGGGCGAGCGGCGTGAACGGCAGCGCGACGCCCGCGGCCACGATGGCGAGTGTGGTCGCCGTGAGCGCCGGGCTCGGGCGACTGCGCAGTGGATTGTGCGAGGTGCGGATGACGAAGATCACCAACGTTTGCGTGCCAAGCGACTCGACGAACCATCCGGTGTGGAAGAGCACCTCGTTCGCGTGGAAAAAGTGCAGCAGGACGTAGAAAGTCAAGAAATCGAAGAGCGAACTGATCGGCCCGATCAGGAGCATGAAGTTGCGGATCAGTTTGATGTCCCAATGCTGTGGCTTGCGCAGGTAATCATCGTCGACGTTATCGGTCGGGATGGTAATTTGCGCCAGGTCGTACATGAAGTTGTTCAGCAGGATCTGCGTGGGCAGCATGGGGAGAAACGGGAGAAAGATCGAAGCTCCGGCCATGCTGAACATGTTGCCGAAATTGGAGCTCGTACCCATCAGCAGGTACTTCATCACGTTGCCGAAGGCCTTGCGCCCCTCGACGATGCCGCTGTGAAGGACCTTGAGGCCGGGCTCGACCAGGATGATATCTGCAGCGTCGCGCGCCACGTCCACCGCGGTCGAGACGGAGATCCCCACGTCGGCGGCGTGGAGCGAGGGCGCATCGTTGATCCCGTCGCCCATGAAGCCCACGACATGGCCGCGATGTTTCAGCGCCAGCAGGATGCGGTTCTTCTGCGCCGGCGAGACGCGCGCGAAGATCGTGGTCGTTTCCGCCACGTGTGCCAACGCGGCGTCACTCATGCGCTCCAGTCCATCGCCCAGTACGATCTTGCCCGGGTCCAGGCCGACCTGACGGCAGACATGATCGGTGACGAGGTCCCCATCGCCGGTGATGATCTTCGCCTCAACCCCGTCTCGCCGCATCGTAGCAAGGGCTTCGGCGGCATCCTGCAAAGGGGGATCTGCGAAAGCGAGGAAGCCAACCAGAGTCAGATCGCGCTCATCTTTGACCGAATAGTTCTGCAGAGGCGGCACCTTCGCGTAGGCCACCGCCAGGGTGCGAAAGCCTTGCCTGCTCAGGTACTCGTAGGTCGCTTTGCAGCGGGTGAGAGTCTGTGGATCGATCGGGAGCGCTCGACCCTCGACCTCGTATGAGGTCAGCAGAGGAAAAATGCCCTCCGGCGAACCCTTGGTGACGAGCAACCGCTCGCCGGCGCGCTCGACCACGATCGAAAGCCGCCGCCGCTCGAAGTCGTAGGGCAGCTCATCGCGCTTCTCATACCCCTTCGTCTCCTCTGGCTCTGGACGTTGCAGGATGGCCGCGTCGAGCGGACTGCGGATCCCGGTCTCGAAACGGCTGTTGAGATAGGCGAGAGCGAAGACCCGTTCCGCGGGCTGCCCGAAGGGATCCAAGGAGCGGTCAAGAACCATCTGGCCGGTCGTGAGCGTGCCGGTCTTGTCGCTGCACAGCACATCGATGCTGCCGAAGTTCTGGATCGCGGAGAGATGTTTGACGATCACCTTTTTCTCAGCCATGGCCCTGGCGCCCTGAGACAGGGTCACCGAGGTGATCATGGGAAGAAATTCCGGGGTCAAGCCCACTGCCAGGGCGACCACGAACAGAAGCGACTGCAGCATATCCCGGTGCCAGACGAAGCTGACGCCGAGCAGGAAGATCACCAGGAAGAACACGGTTCGCGTCAGAAGAAGGCTGAAGTCGTTCAGCCCGCGGTCGAACGCGGTTTCCTCGGGCCGCGTGGCAAGGCGAGCCGCGATGTCGCCGAAGGCGGTCGTGGCCGCGGTGGTAACGACCATGGCAGTCGCGGTCCCGCTAACGACCGAAGTGCCCAGGAAGACCATGTTGACGGCGTTTGGTCGGGTCGAGGCTTCCGCGCCGGTCGCCTCTTTCTCGACGGGGAGCGATTCGCCGGTCAACGCCGCCTGCTGGACGTAGAGATCACGCGCAGCGAGGAGGCGGGCATCAGCTGGGACAAGGTCTCCAGCTGAGAGTCGCACGACGTCTCCGGGTACGACACCGGCTCGATGGATCTCCTGCCACCTGCCATCGCGCAGCACGGTTGCCGTGGGCGCCACGCGCTCTCGCAACTGTTCGACCGCTCGTTGCGAGCGGTAGGTCTGGACGAAGTCGATTGCCACACTCAGCAGGACGATGGCGATGATGATGCCAGCATCTACGGCCTCCCCGAGAAAGGCCGACACGCTGGCGGCAATCAACAGAATCAATACCAGGGGATTCAAGAACAGGCGTAGCAACTCGACAACGGCCGAGCTGCGCCGGCGGGGAACGGGGTCATTGGGGCCAAACTGCTGGAGCCTCACCGCCGCTTCTTGCGACGTCAAGCCCGGCGTGCCCGCGGTTTCATCAGACTGGGAAGACATGGCGGGCATCTTGCACGGCGATCCGCCGTAGGTGATCGAGCGTGATCAGGTCTGAGCCCATCGACCGTCCGCGCTGGCGAGGCCAGACTGGCGGAGATGCCGAGGTCGCCCTCAATCTTCCCCTCATGACCGGCCTTTTGACGCCTCGACGACGCTCTTGTTCGCCGGGGCTCACTGTCGCGCAGAATGTGTGCATCATGCAACGACCTGCAACCGGCTCGAGCGATTGTTCAGCGGAACAAACGCCGGGCATGTACCAGATTGGACAGAACCGAGGCGATGAACCCGTCAACATTGCCGGAAAGGCTATGCCGTACGTGCCGCAGCTACCGCCTGGCCCTCGACCGGTAGCTTGCCAGTCGCCAGCGCAGGCGCGCGCGGGAGCCCGGTGACTGCGAGAATTTCCTGCTCGTTCAGCGTCTCTCGCGACAGCAACGCTTCGGCCAGCGCATCCAGCTGCTCGCGATGAACGCGCAGCAGGCGCTTCGCCTCGTCGTGACACTCGTCGATGATCTTGGTCACCTCGGCATCGATCGTTTCGGCCGTGCGCTCGCTGAACCGCCGCTCGCCAACGAAGCCACCACCGCTGCTCAGGTAGGGATTCTCTCGCGGTGCAAGTTGCACCATGCCCAGCCGTTCGCTCATGCCCCAGCGGGTGACCATGCCGCGTGCAAGCGCCGTCGCCTGCTCGATGTCGCTTTCGGCGCCGGTGGTCTTGTTGCCGAAGACGACCTCCTCGGCAGCGCGGCCTCCGAGCATGCCCACGATCCTACCGCGCAGGTAGGCTTCCGGATAGTTGTACCGATCGCTCTCGGGGCGCTGGTAGGTGACACCTAGCGCTTGGCCGCGCGGCACGATGGTCACCCGATTCACCGGATCGGCACCGGGCACGACCAAGCCCAGGATCGCATGACCGCCCTCGTGGTAGGCGATGCGTTCCTTGTCGGCCGAGCTGAGCAGCAAAGGCCGCTCGGGGCCGAGCACGATCTTCTCCAGCGCGTCGAGGAGATCCGCTTGCCGCACCTCGTCTTGTTCACGCCGCGCGGCCAGCAGGGCCGCCTCATTCACCAGGTTCCTTAGATCCGCTCCCGAGAACCCGGGGGTGGTGGCGGCGAGTTGCTCGAGGCTGACGTTCTTTGCCAAGGGAACCTTGCGCGTGTGCACCTTCAGGATCGCCTCGCGCCCCACCTTGTCGGGCAGGTTGACGACCACGCGCCGGTCGAAGCGCCCAGGCCGCAGGAGCGCCTTATCGAGCACGTCCGGCTGGTTCGTAGCCGCGAGCAGGATGATGCCCTCGCTGCTGGAGAAGCCGTCCATCTCGGTCAGGATCTGATTGAGCGTCTGCTCCTGCTCGCTCGATCCTCCGATCGCTACCTGGCCGCGGGCACGGCCGATCGCATCGAGCTCGTCGATGAAGATGATGGCCGGCGCGTTCTCGCGCGCCTGCTTGAACAGGTCGCGCACGCGTGCGGCGCCTACGCCCACGATCATCTCCACGAACTCCGATCCGCTCATGGAGAAGAACGGCACGCCCGCCTCCCCCGCCACCGCGCGGGCCAGCAGTGTCTTCCCGGTCCCCGGCGGGCCGACCAGTAACACGCCCTTGGGGGCCGTTCCGCCCAGCCGCGTGTACTTCGGCGGGTTCTTGAGGAAATCCACGACCTCGACGAGCTCGTTCTCGGCCTCGTCGATGCCGGCAACGTCGGCGAACGTCACCTTCTGGTCCGTCTGCTGATCGTAGCGGCGCGCCTTGCTCTGGCCGATGCCGAACAGCCCGCCCCCCATCATCCCGCCTCCCTGCTGCGCGCGGCGGAACATCCAGACATAGAAACCGATGAAGATCAGAGCGGGGCCGAAACTGTACAAAAGTGTCACCCACGGGTTGCCGCCGCTCTGGATCGGCTCGGCCCGGATCTGGACCCCATTGTCGATCAGGAACTTCTCCAGACCGGGATCCACGAACGAGGGCAGCGTGGTGACGAAGTGCGTGACCTGCCTGGCCTGCGCACCCGCGCCAGCGCCAGCGCTCTCTCCTTTCGCCGGAACGCCCTGCGCTCGCCCCTGTTCGTCGGGTGGCGAGTATGCGACCGGCGTGACAAAGCGGCCCGTGATCGTTTCGCCCCGGCTGTAGATCGCCTCCACGTTGCGCTTTCCGACCTCCGCTTTGAACAGCGTGTAAGGCACTGTCACAGGCGCTTCGGGTCCCGGGAACAGATACCTCGCAAGCAGGAAGTTGAACAGCATGAGTACAGCGAACCATAGCCAGGTCCGCCAGGGCGGCATGCGCGTTGGTCCCTGCGTCGTGTCTGATCCCCCTGCGCCCGAGCGCGCGGGCGGCCGCGATGCGGTCTTTCCGGCGAGGCGCCCCTGCAGTCCGGTCCAGTTCATAGCCGATACTCCTTTGCGTCGAAGTCGTACCACGGGCTACATATACTCTAGGCCAGATTGCTGTATTCCGCCATCGCGGGTCGGCGCTCGTTCCGCGCAAGCAGGCGTTCCGCCTGCTCCTGTGCCTCCACGAGATCGGCGCCCACTGCACCTGCGCAGGTGTCCCGTACGACGATTGCTTCGAAGCGCTCACTGGCGTGAGTTTGAACAATGTCTTGGGCAGGGAACGCGACAGCTTCGATCGCGCAGTCCGTTTCCACTACGGGCTGCTCACTCGCGCGGTGCGCGGCTGCTCTGGGTATTCCCTGCCGCTCGATCTGACCATGTCCACACCGATGACGTTCGAGCTGTTCGGATGGATGGCGGCAGAATTGTTTGGCGGGGATCCGGGCTAGGCTGATCTCGGCACTCAAGGCAACGTGTTGGACGCAGACGCACACAAGGACATGGCGCTGGCGAGCGTGGGCGCGGTGATCGCCGTGGTGATCGCCTACGGCATCAACCGCTCATTGCAACGAGACCTCGCCTACGAATGGCTGGAGAGCCTGAGAGAGGAGGAGCCGAAGCGGCCGCGCGATGACGAGGTTGCGCGCATGGCGAATGAAGAGAAGTATCCCTGCGGCGTACCGTGAGGGATGCTAGCCACCGGAAGCGCATCACAACCGCATAGGCGATCGCCGATGGGATTTGTTGACCTAGGTCAAGGAAGGCTGACGTCATTTCGCTATAGTTAACAAGAATCCGTCGCGGCTTTCCGAAGCTCAGCGGAACGCTCCACCAAAGCTGAGGAGGCGCTGAGCTAAGGCCGGTGGGCCGTGCTGAAATTGCTGCAGACCGAGTAGGAGGCCGCTCGCAAGGATGCGGAGGAAGCCCGCGTGGCCACCTGTCGAGCTGGCGCTGCGGCCGACGCTGCAAAGGCCGCCCGACACGATCGGGATGCGCAGATAGCCAAGCCGGGCCCGAGCGCCCGCAAGAACTGACGATCCCTGCGCTTCGGCGCACGCTCATGGAGGACAGCGATGCAGACAAACATGCTTGGGTATCTTGGGCGCAACTGGGGATGGATCTCTTTGCGGGGAGCGGTTGCCGTGCTGTTCGGCGTGCTCGCCATCGCATGGCCCGACATTACGCTCACGGCACTGGTCCTCGTGTGGGGCGCATATGCCTTGGCCGACGGCATCCTGGCGCTGATTGCTGCCTGGCAGGTGCGCGATCTGGGCAGGCCGCTCTGGGCGCTGGTCGTGGTCGGGTTGCTCGGCGTCGCCGCGGGCGTGGCGAGTTTCCTTTGGCCGCAGATCACGGGGCTAGCGCTGCTCATGGTCATCGCCGTCTGGGCGCTGCTCATGGGGGTGTTCCAGATCATCGCCGCGATCCGGCTTCGCAAGGCGATCGAGGGTGAATGGCTCCTGTTACTTTCGGGTGTGGTGTCGATGGTCTTTGGCGTGCTGATGATCATCAACCCCCGCGCCGGCGCACAGGCGATGTTGTGGGTGATCGGTGCCTATGCCATCGTGTTCGGCGTGCTGCTGATCGTTCTCGGTTTCCGCGTGAGATCGTACGCGCCTGGGAAGGCGGCAGCAGCGTAGCCCCTGATCAGTGCGCAAGCCGCAGCGCGCATCGGCGTGGCCGTGGAATTCTGCGAATTCCGCGAGGTGCGGCACCGGGCGCCTTCTTCCTTTCCGGCATGCGACTGAGGTAACTTGACTAGCGAGCAGTGACCACTTGATCAAGAGGAGACTCTCATGAGCACATTCGTTGTCGTCGCTTTCCCAGACGAGAAGAAGGCCTACGAAGGCGTACGCGCCATCAAGCAGCTGCATGACGAGGGCAGTGTCACGCTCTACAGCCACGCCGTCCTCCAGCGCAACGCCGACGGGAAAATCGCGGTCAAGGAGGGGCAGCCCGAGTGGCTAGTGGGAACTGGTACGGGCGCGCTGGTGGGCGGTCTCACGGGCCTGTTTGCCGGCGGCCCGGTGGGGGCAGCCATAGGGCTTAGCGCCGGGACCGCGCTTGGAGCATTCGGCGACCTCTTCAACCTCGGGGTGAGCGGCGATTTCCTCGATGCGATCTCCAAGGAACTCGCGCCCGGGAAAACGGCGGTCGTCGCCGAAATCTCCGAGGAGTGGGTGACCCCGCTCGACGCCCGGATGGAAGCGATCGGCGGCACGGTAATGCGCGAGGTGCGCGACGACTTCATCGACGACCAGATCCAGAAGCGAATCGACAAGCGCAAGGCGGAGCTCGCGCAACGCAGAGCCGAACTGACCGCCGCGCACGCCGAAAAGTCCGAGGCGATCAAGCAGAAAGTGAGCAAAGCGGAGCAGAAGCTGCGTGCCGCTGCGGACCAGGCCGGCGAGCGCATGAAGCGCTATGCCGAGGAGACCGACGCGAAGATCCAAGCGTTGCAGGATCAGGCGAAGAAGGCGAGCACCGATGCCAAATCGCGGATCGATGCCCGAATCGCGGAGACCCGTGCGGACCAGAAACAGCGCCTCGCCAAGCTCGAGCAGGCACGGAAGCTGGCGCAGGAGGCGCTCAGGCCATAGCGCCGGCAGAGGCTCTGTCAACGGGAGAGATTCATGAACCAGTTCATCGTGGTGGTCTTTCCGAACGAGAGCAAGGCCGATGAGGGCTGGCGTGTCCTGAAGGAGCTGCATGCCGAAGGCGGTCTGACCGTCTACAGCAGTGGCGTGATCCAGCGCAACGCCGCCGGCATCACGCTGAGGGGAGCGCAGATCGAAGAGCCGCTCGGAACGGCCGGCGGGGCCTTGGTGGGCGTGCTCGCGGGGCTCGCCGGCGGGCCGGTCGCAGGCGTGGCCGGGGCAGTGGGCGGCACGTTCGTCGGGGCGCTTCGCGATCTCTTCGACATGGGGGTCGGCGAGGCGTTCTTGCAATCGGTAATGCGCGAGCTCGCGCCGGGTAAGAGCGCGGTCGTCGCCGAGGTGGAAGAGGAATGGGTCAGTCCGCTGGACGCCCGCATGGAATCTATCGGCGGTAGCGTGACGCGCGAGTGGCGCTACGATTTCGTCGACGACCAGGTCCAGAAGCAAGTCGACAAGCGCAAGGCGGAGCTCGGGCAGCGCAGGGCCGAGCGCGCCGCCGCGCGCGCGGACAAGATCGAAGCGATGAAGGAGGCAGTGAGCAAGGCGGAGCAGAAACTGCGTGCTGCTGCGGACGACGCCGGCGAGCGCATGAAGCGCTATCGCGAGGAGACCGAGGCGAGGGTCCAAGCGCTGCAGGACCAGGCGAAGAAGGCGAGCGCCGATGCCAAATCGCGGATCGATGCGCGGATCGCCGAGATCCGCGCGGACCAGAAACAGCGCCTCGCCAAGCTCGAGCAGGCGCGGAAGCTGGCGCAGGAGGCGCTCCGGCCGTAGCCGCGGCGCTGGAGGCCGCCCGGCTCCCGCTGATCGCGCGCACCGCTGCTCGATCCACAAGCCGCGGCGAGAGGAGCATGATCCCCCTGAGCGACGAGAACGCTACGCTCCGCGCCGTGGTGGTCACGATCACGTTGCCGCTCGTGAGCGGCGGGGTGTGGGTCTTCGCGCAGGGCGCAGGGTTTGAGCCGGGGATGCTCGCGGCCAGTGTGTGCAATCGCGGCCTCGTCCCCGGCGAGATCACCGGCACCGCTGCGGCGAGCACGGCAGTGGCAATCGGCGAGGGGATGAGTTGCGTCGTCGATTCCGATCGGATCAACGATCTCACCCCACTTACCTCGATGTTCCTGCACGGGAGCTGGGCCCACGTCCTCGGCAGCGGATTGTTCCTCTGGGTGTTCGGGACCAACGTCGAGGACAGCATGGGACGCCTGCGCTCCCTCGGCTGGCTGGCGCGCAGGAGACGGTCTCCTCCGTGCCTGCCGTCATGGCGCAGATCGGCGGATTCCTCGCCGGAGCCCTTCTCGTGAAGCTCTTTGAGAACCAGCGCCTGGTGGACGAGCGGACGCGCCGATCCGGACGCTTGTCCGCTGGTGGCGTGTAGCATATGGCTCCTGGCCCGCTCCGGCTCTGTTCGGATTGGGAGTAGGCCGTTACGAACCGAGTCTGCGGAAATTCAGAACCCGGTGCGCCGCCGGTCTTGTGCTCCGGCTGCAGCCGCACGAACAGAGGAGGGTATCCGCGATGCGGCGCTTCTTGATTGTCTTAGGAGTCGTGTTCCTCGCTGCGGGGTTGCTGTGGCCATGGCTGGCCAAGCTCGGCCTCGGCCGCTTGCCCGGCGACATTCGTATCGAGCGCGACGGCTTTTTCTTCTACTTCCCCTTGGCCACGTCGATCGTCATCTCCATCGTTCTGAGCATCATCGTCTGGCTGCTGCGCAAATAACCTCCGTTTCAACTTCTCACTCCCGACGGCTCATCGATCCCGTGCAGAACTCTGCGACGTGGTGCTCGCAAGCCGGGAATGTTTCCGTCGCAACGACGCTTATCAGCGCTGGGACGGATACCTGGAAACGGCGCTGGTAGGATGCGAACGCAATCCCAACAGCGCGCAGCTTTCGGCTCAACGAAGGGGGTGCAGCGGCTTCGCGATCGGTGCAGAGGTTCCCGCGCTCGCGCTGCAGAGCTGCCCGCTGCCACCGACCGACGAGAACCAAGCGCAATATCGCCTCGTGGGAGGAATCGACGATTTCCAGCGCTGCTCGGTTTGATTCGGACGAAGTACCTGCGATCAGGGTGACATCAGTGGCGCAAAATTCTTGTGAACAGCCTCTCGCCATGGCCGTCAATGAATCATCTCGGGACAATTAACCGACTCCAGCGCGGCGTGCGGGAATGGGACCGGCTGCTGGAGGTGCTGTCGCGCGGCCTGAATGACATGCTGGCGCGAATGCGCACCGGAACATTCAGCGTGTATCTGGATCACCGGCGTCGAGATCCCGTCGTCAACCGACTCGTCCTTGGCTTATCGACATCGTCACTGTTCCTTGGGCCCTCGCTGCTGTGGAGCCTAGACGCGCCACCGCTTGTCCAAGGCGTATCGCTGTTCGGAGCGATCGGGTACGCCCTCTCGCTTCTGCTTGGCATCAAGCTCTTCCGCATCATCCGCCGCTTAGCGCACTCGGCGTCCGACGAAAGACGATCTGCCCCAGGAGTGCACGCGAAGCAAACCGGGAAGCGGCGCGGCTTTGACTCCGTTAGGATGCGGCTTGGGCTGGCCGGCCGGCGCGCACTGAGTCGCCATTGATCCGCATCGCACATGTTTCGGACTTGCACGTCCTCTCGCGGACAAGCGCTGAGTGGCGCCGGATCATTTTCAACAAGCGCCTCACGGGTACGGTAAATCTTGTCCTGAAGCGCGGGCGCGTGCATCGCCGCGACTACTTGTTAGCGGTGCTCTCGGCCGCGGCGCAGAACGCGGACCAGCTCGTCGTCACGGGGGACATCACCAATCTCTCGCTCGAACACGAATACGGAGAAGCACGCGCGCTGCTAGACCAAGCCGCCCAGCGGACGGAAGTGACGGTGGTACCGGGCAACCACGACATCTACCTGCCATCGACCCAGCGTCATCGACGCTTTCCTCACCACTTCGAGCGGTTTCTACAAAGTGATCTTCCGCAGCTTGCTCAGGATCTACCCGCGGGTCGCTTTCCCTGCGTCAAGCTGCGCGGGCCGGTGGCGATCATCGCGCTCTCCAGCGCTGTGCCGCGGCCGCCCTTCATCTCCGCCGGCTACATCGGTCCCGCGCAGCTCGAAGCGCTGGGATCCGTGCTCACGCATCCTGAAGTACGCCAGCGTACGCCGATCGTGCTTATCCATCATCCGCCCGTCGACCAGCGGCCACGTATCGTGCGGCTGCGCGATGGCCTAGTGGACGCTGGGGCCCTGCGCGGCGTGCTCGCGTCGCTGAACCGCGCGGTCGTGCTCTTTGGGCACGTGCACTACCGTTCACGTTGCACGCTCGCGACGCCATTGGGGAAGCTCGATGTGGTGAGCGCTAGTGGAGCCGCTCTCGATCATCCCGACGGGTCGGTTCGCGCAGGGTTCAACCTGTACGAGATCGACTGCAACGGCGGCCTGGCATCTGTCTGGGCACACGTGGTTGACCCCCAGACCGGAGGCCTGCAGCTCGCGGCCATCGCCGAGACGCCCGGGTGCGGGTGAGGAAGTCGTACGTCGAGTTGCCTGGTGACGACTGCGCGAACGAGATGAACTACCAGCGCATCCTGGTGCTTACCGATCTTGGCGTCGATGCACAGGCGACGTTCGGTGCGGTCCGGCGCTTCGCCCCTTCGGCCGCGCAGATGATCGTCATCGCGCAACAGCCTGCGCGCTACTTTGCCTGGCTGACGACAGCGCTCGAGGTCGACGACGCGGCCGATCGCGCGCTGGAAGAACTGCGCGAGACCGCCAGCCATGCGACGCCCGCGACCGACGTGGTGCTTGCCTCCGATCTGACCGTGGAAGCACTGGCCGACGCAGTGGCGGCTTCTGCAATCGATCTCGTAGTCGTCGCCTCTTCAACAAATCGCGCGCTGCCGGTCGTTGCGGAGCTGCGCAAGCGCAATCCGGTGCCGGTGCTGTGCATTCGGTCGCCCCTCCAGACGTCGCCTGTGCAGGGCGGCTCTTGCTTGTTGTGCGTGGGCTTCAGTGTGCACGGTCGCCGAGCGGTTGCGAGGTTTCTCCGGGATCAGGCAGGCTCCGGGGATCGAGCCGTGCTGCTCTCGTCTGGACCGCTATCGCCCGAAGATCTGCTCGAGCTGCGTGACGTATCCGGCATCGCTCCGGAGGTGCGTCTGATCGCTGGGCACCAGCGGCTGGAACAACTGCTCGGAGCGCAGCCCCTACACGGGATCGATCTCGTGGTACTGCCGCGCTTTCCGCCAACCGTCCTCCTCGGCATTCTAGCGGGGCCCCCGGTGCTGATCCTTCCTCCGCTTCGGGAGGCACGGCGCGAATGGGAACGAGCGATCGATCTGCCGGATCTGGTCGATGACGGTGCGGCGATTCGCCCACGACTCGAGTACGCGGTGAGCGTGGGGCGCCGCACGCCCATTGCAGACCAGGAACTAGCGTTCGTGCGCGAGGGAAAGGTGGTAGCCCGCGCAACATCGAGCCGCGGAGAGGTGGAACTGCCTTCCGGCATCGGTGACTCCTTAGGTGTGTTTCGCACCTATGGAAAGGAGGCCGCGGATCCCCTGTCGTCGGTAGAGGTGCGGATCGCCGTCCTTCGTGCGGAGTGCGAGCCGCTTCTGCTGTTTGACGCCGAAATCGAGGAGCACGAGTTAACGCTGCTTCGCGGCGTGACATGGGCCAATCCAGTGGCTGTACGCATGCGTTCGATGCGGAGTTGCGCGTCGCTGCGCGCGTCGCTGCGCGCCGCCGGCCTGCCGCCCTACGTGATCGACGCTAGTGCCGTGCTCGGCGAGGGAGACGCGCCCGACGTCCATCCACTGTTGGACGCCGTACGACTCGCACGCGTGGCGACGCGCATGCGAGCCGATGGATTCCCCGTTAGTGCGATCGTCTATCGGCAACCGCACGAGCCCGCCACTCAGGGCTTCGCCGCTGTACTCCCGGAGAGGCTCGGGGGGCTCGTGGCAGCACCGCCCGCCACGCGCGGATGCGCCTCGTTCACCGAGCGGTTCGATGCTGCGACGGGAAGCAAAGCTATCCCCGGCAACAGGATCGAGGTCGAGCTGGACAACCCGACGGCTCGAGAGTGGCTGCTCTCCGCAATCCACCGGAGCCGCGACCGCGTGCACCTCCAGGTTTACATGGCCGCCGATGATGACGTCGGCCGGGCGGTGGAGGCGGCGTTAGCAGCGGCGGGAGCGCGTGGCGTGACCGTGCGCGTGCTCGTCGATTCGCTTCACGGGCTGCATCGCTCCTTTGGCTTACGCAATCCGATTCTCGAGCGGCTTTCTTCGCGCCCCCGCGTCGAGCTGCGCGTATCCAAGCCGATCGCCGGCGCGCCCTCGCTGGAGGACCTCAAGCAGCGCGACCATCGCAAGCTCGTCGTCGTGGACGGAGAGGAGGCCCTGCTTGGCGGACGCAACCTATCGCACGAGTACTACACGGGTTTTCAGGAGGTTCCGCTGACGCCCGAGATGCGCTGGCGCATGGTGCCGTGGCTCGACGCCGGCGCACGCGTCGGAGGGCCCGCCGTGGCTGCACTGGAGCGCTCGTTCCTGGAGGCATGGACCGACGCTGGCGGTGGACCGTTCGAGATTCCGGCTCCTGCGCCAGCCGGTCCGAACACCGCGCGCGTGGTGGTGCATCGAGGGCTGCGCGACGCCTACACTCTTGAAGCCTACCTGGCGTTGATCGAGACCGCTCGCTCCCACGTCTATGTCGTGAACGGCTTTCCGCTGCTGCTCGAAATCCAGCAGGCTCTCCTGCGCGCCTTGCGCCGGGGCGTGCGCGTCCGGACACTGTTCGGCAACCTCACGCCGAAGCACGGAGATGAGCCTTTCAAGGGGCCATGGGCAGCGGCGCGCAGCGCGGCGACTTCCTTCGTGCACTCCCGGATGGACGCGCTCGTTGCCGCCGGAGGCGAGTGCTACGAGCTCGTCGTACGCAACCGCCCCAGCTGGGATCGGGAGGTCGGTGACGTGCACCCTCATGTGCATGCGAAGGCGATGAGCGCCGACGGACGCATCTGCGCCGTCGGGAGCGCCAATCTTGACATCACCGCCGGATACTGGGAAAGCGAGCTGCTGCTCGTCATCGAAGACCAAGCGATCACGCAGGGATTAGAGGTGCGCTTCGACGAATGGATTGCCGGCTCCGACCGCATTGACCCGGATGATCCCGACTGGCGACGCCGAGCGCAACAGCGGCAATGGATGCGTTACTGGCCAGGAGTGCTATCGGGCTAGCGCGGCGCTCAATCGTCGAACTCGGTCACACGATCCCGCGGGCGTAAGGCGGCGCCATCGTCTTCAGGCGCGCGCCCGCGGGCGGCGAATTCCGAATCAAGCGGCAACCGGGGTCTGAAACAGACCGCGGCAACGTTGCCGGCGAGCGTGACGATCGAGCGAGGCAGGAGCAGGTGCGGACGCGCCACCGCGCTGCGCGCCCGGCTCCGAGCTAGCTGCATACACCACCAGACGGAATCTGGAAGCATGGAGCGAGTTGTCGAGAAGGACGCAACGGCACAGGATCAGGTGTGACTACGAACCAGGGGGGTCGTAGGCCCGAATCCTGCCGGGCGCGCCAGATTGCGCAAGCACCTAGGGTCCCTTCACGAGGCCCTTTCTTTTTCCAGCGTAGCGATTTCGTAACGGCCGACGCGATCCACCCAGGCGTGAGGCTGCTGGGCTGAGAGATGCACGTTCCGCGGCACCATCTCGTGCGAGGCCGTTATGTCCGAAAATCCGCACGAGCCTCTGAAGCGTCGGGCGAATATCTGGGCAATGCGCTCGAGTTGCCAGTGGCGTTTTGGTGTGTAGACTTTTGTGTGCCTATCCGCACAGCGGGAGGTCCCGTGGCCAGAAATCTTGTTCTGGATCCGGAGCTCATTGAGCGGGCGCTTAAGCTGGGCGGTGAAAAAACCAAGAAGGCGGCGGTCACCCGCGCGTTGGAGGAGTTCATCACCGATCGAAGCCAGAAGCGTCTGGCGGATCTCATGGGAAAGCTGGAATGGGATCGGTCGGTTGACTACAAGGCGGAACGCACGCGCCGGGAATGCCGTTTGTTGATCCCAGCGTCTGGTCGCTTGCGTTCCGGCGCGACCGGCCGGCCGATGCTCGCGAAGTGGGTGCGTTGATGCGCGCCATCAATGAAGGGGAGATCGCCGTAACCACAGGTCTGGTTTTGCAGGGGTTGCTGCAGGGATTTGCCGGCCGGCGCGCTCGCCGGTCGATCAAAGAGCTGTTTACCTCGCTTCCGCTGTTGATGCCGGATCGACAGGATCACATCGACGCTGCCGAGTCGCGAAATCGATGTCGTCGCGCCAGCTCGATCCGTCGAGATCGGCCGCAACGAACCACGTCGTGTCGTCTTGCAGGATCGGATAGACCCCGAAAGTTCGCCGGCCGCAGAGATGCTCGTAGATGATGTCGTCGGAAACGGCAAGCAATGCGCGGTGGGGGCAGTCTGTGCACTTGATCCGTGGCTTCTCGCAGATGCCGGGCAACCACTCATTGCCGCATGCGGGGCTATAGCCGGAGCGCCCAGCCTTCGATTCCCAGCGAAGGGGATAGACATCCTCGCGGCCGCGAAACAACGAAGGGAACAGCGCGACTTTGTCGGCTGTGGGAGAGTCGTGACGAACCGAGGCCTCAGCCGCCTGCAGTTGCGTCCTCTCGACGGGGCCCGCGGCGGTGCGCCCAGGTCTCTCTCCGTGAATGATGGCTCGTAGCGCTTCGTTCTCAGCTCGAAGCTTGGCACACTCAGCCTCGAGAGCGGCGATGCGCTTGTCCTGGGTCATCTGGCGATCTCATGCGAGGCATCGGACGATACCCGAGCGCATTCCAGCCAACTGGGCCTTGACCACTGGATGTGCTGAGGAGGGTCTCGCGCGAATTTGCCTGCCAGCCTGCGCCGGGCTCGGGACCCGCTGTCGGGAGCGACGAAACGCGGCCATCACGGCGTCGCGAAGAGTCCCTCTGTCAAAATTCAGATTGCCGCGCGAGAATCCATGGATCCCGGGAATCAGTTCAACACTGCCCTCCGAGACTACAGAGCGCACGCGGCACGTCCCAGCGGGCTTTGCCTCCGCGCTAAGCTCAGTTTCCTGCCTCGCCGGATTGGCAAAGCATGAGCTGATTCACGCGAAAATCTCCCCCACGCTCAACTTTACGCCGGGCGGTGCTTGCGGAGAGAC
>Ga0335081_10009628_pt1 | contig 15569 bp, 13 predicted proteins | sample Lox_Sample_35_FD_206713 | JGI IMG/M metagenome (GOLD analysis project Ga0335081, IMG submission 206713) | Soil microbial communities from Loxahatchee National Wildlife Refuge, Florida, United States - Lox_Sample_3.5 | ecosystem: Environmental > Terrestrial > Soil > Wetlands | place: USA... | reverse complement strand
ATGCCCGGCTGCGCGATGAGCTGCTCGATGGTGAAATCTTCTACTCACTGGGTGAGGCCCAGGTCATCATCGAAAGCTGGCGACGCCACTACAACACGATCCGGCCGCATGCCTCGATCGGCTACAAGCCGCCCGCACCCGAAGTGTTCGTACCAGCCCTCGCCGCGTGGCCGGCTGCGCTACGCCGACCGGCTCCGCCGGCCACGCTGGTGCAACGACCAACCTTAAACTAACATTCCACCCGGACCACTCTGTGGGGGCTGATCAATTTTCGATGACAAATTAGGATCGTAGAAATTTCAACTTAGAACAGAAATTTGCGGTCGGCCCCCGACAGGCCAGCGCTCGCATGTTTTTTGGCGTCAGGAATTTCCTGACCAATGCAAAATGAAACGTGATCCAAAATGGTTATTCTGACCAGCGCGCTTTTGATCTAAGTCAAAGCGGAGTTAGCGGGTGTTGACCAAACTTTGTTTCTTTGCCCTGAGGCCCGCTGCACACATGTCAGAGCGTGAAGGACGCAAGTTCTTTTTTTTGCTTCAGGTGATCCTCGCGGCGTTGTTCCTCATCGTTGGCGTCGGCCTTGCCATCGAAGCCGCGTCCGGCGGATACGGCATAGGGCTCGTCATTGTTGCGGTGATGGCCAATGGGCCCGGCTTAGTGTTCTTTATTTTGGCGGCGCTGTCCGCTGCGACAGCGATGCATTTGCGGCCGTGAAGCCCGTGATCCGGGACACGGCATGATGTCTCCAATTGGCACGTTGCCGACATTGGCGATGTCGCTTTCCTGGTCGCGATTGGGAGGATAGCCGACATGGTCCGGATGGGCGAAATCGGTCGAGGGTGACCCATCGCGTCATTTCGAACGGAAGGTTTGCTGTAGTGCACAATCGCACTCGCCCTCGTTACCAACGCTGCGGCGGGTTGAGGCCCGCTGTGCGCACTTAGGGGACGTTCGGTGACCCTATGCGGTCGCCCATACCAACGCCGCCGGGACAGGAACACGCCAGCCATTCTCGTGTGCGAACTGTTGTCGTATCGACGCCGTCAGGGCTGAACGGATAGCAGCAAGGTTCTCGGTCGGCTGACTTGAAAGCAGCTTGGCCGCCCGCACCGTTCCCCTCGCATAGATCTCGAATAGATCCTCTGGTTTGTCCAGATCCCATGCGCAGTTGACAGTCGTTACGCCGATATTCGAAAACCCGACGTCCGATAAGAACCTTGTGGCCAATTCCGATTTCGCGAATTGGTGAAAATCTGGCCCGATCGGCGTGGAAACGCCAGGGTCGCCGTACGCCCTGATCGCACTATAGACGGCGGCGAAACAAGGCGAAGTATCAGGACCGCACCACACGGTCATTGAGAACTTCCCACCGGCGCGAAGGACCCGCCGTGCCTCTGCGAGGGCGCGCGGCTGGTCGGGGACATGGCACACGCCGAAATTAGATACGACGACGTCAAATTTGGCGTCGGCATAAGGAATGTTCTGCGCATCTGCCTCCATGAAGGTAGCCTTTGGTGCTCTTTGCCGTGCGAATGCCAGCATGGCCGGCGAAAAATCGATGCCAACGACTTGACAGCCGCGACCGAGCAGCGCCGCGGAAACGTTGCCCTGGCCACAGCAGAGATCGAGCGATTTAAGATTGGGTCTGACGTCGGCCGCATCCAGTAGACTTTCAATCGCCTGATCCGATGCAGATGCAAACAAATCAACATAACCGGAAGCTCGCGCGGCATCGGACCAGCCGCTGCGCTCCATATCCGCAAAAGCCGAGTAGTCCTGCACCGTCATGTCCGTACCGGAATAGCCATTAGAATATCATACCCCTCCTTGCCACCATCGCGAACGCCCGCTTGTGCATTTTACGATCGTCTTGCCGGGTCGCCCGTTTTGGTCGCTCTTGGGTGCTAAGCCGACATCGGCCAGAGCGCCCGAAATGACGCTTTCGAGCTAGGCTGTGTGAAAACGCGAAAAATTGGAAAGAGGTGAGAATGATTTTTCTCAGGCAAACTCAAATTGGACTCGTTGAGAAATATTTGCGCAGCTAATGGCGATTGAACCGAACGCCCATTCTATCGTCGTCGTGCGCCGCCGAGTTTTCGCACAGCCAAGACCCATTTCCACCAATCGGACCCGATCACTTGCTGTAGCGTACCAAGTACCGGATTTTCCTATTCACCGTTGTACGGCGGCAACAGTCGCCAAGCCGTAGGTAGCTTATACTCAGAGGGTCCTGAGGGGATTCCCATGAGGAAAGCCGCGATTGGAATTGTTGCAGCCGCTGCGTTGATGGGAACACCCGTTGCGCATGCGGCGGACATCGCGCTCAAGGCGCCCCCGGCTCCGACGCCAACGGTGTTCAGTTGGACCGGATTTTACTTCGGCGGTAACGTCGGCGGCGCAACGGGTCCAGATGTAAGCGAGTCATGGACAGAGTTGCCCGGCCCATCCGGCACACCGCACGATCCGGTAAATTTCGCTCATGCTTCAACTACGTCGTTCATCGGCGGCATTCAGGCCGGCTATAACTGGCAGGCATCCGCAAACTGGCTGCTAGGCGTTGAGGGTGATTTCAGCTGGACTTCTCTTGCTGTCAGTCACACTCAAAATCCATTGACAATTTCTGGCCTCGTGCTGCCGCCTAGCTTCGTCACAATGAATGAGCGGGTCGATTGGCTTTCTTCCATTCGGGGTCGGGTAGGCATCATCGGCGCTGGGAATTGGATGCTGTTCGGCACAGGAGGGGTCGCCTTCGAACGTCTGAAGCTTTTTGGAAACACTGTATTTCCGGTCCCGACATTCAATGGATCGGTGGCGCTTGATACGACCAAAACCGGATGGGCTGCAGGTGCCGGCGTTGAATACCTGGCGAATGCGCATTGGATGCTGCGCGTTGAGTACTTGGCTTATGGTTTTGGTTCGACCTCGAGCACTATCATTTCAAATACTCCGATAGGACCCGGCACAGGTAATCCGCTTTCTTTCTCGTGGGGCCAAAATACCGTGCAAAGTGGTCGGATAGCCGCTAGCTACAAGTTCTGACCAGGGCTGCCACTTCTCAACGAAGCTTGGCGGCACGCGCGGCGCGGATCGCCTTAATGTGAGCCCCGCAGGTCCGCAGCGACCGTTCGGCCGGTGCCGCTTTGCAAATGAACTTTGGCTGCCGGCGATCTTTACCCGCGACCGGAGTAAATTCACCTGATCATCATCAAGAGCGCGCACGGTTATACCTTCTAACTGCTCTCGCGCCCGGCATTTGCGGCGGCCCGGCAGCTTAGCAAATGAAACTCGGAAATATCGGCTAGCGGACGACCCAAAGCGTCGCTTCTGGTCAGAGCGTAATTTTAGTCGGATCAATTGGTGTGCCGCAAAATGTAGCTTCTTGATGCTTATCTGTGCAATGGCGTCAAGCCCGCAGTCCAGATGATTCTTATTCACTGTGGCCGGAAAATCACATCATTCTTGTCATTCCCTGCCTATGCTCAGAGCGGCGGAGTTGGGGGATGTCATGAAGAACATAGTCGTCGGCGTTACTGCACTCGTTGCGTTGCTCGGCACGCCCGCCTTGGGCGCTGACATGCCTGTCAAAGCACCCGTCGCCGTGCCGCCGCCAGCTTACAATTGGGGCGGCTGTTACGTGGGGGCCGACGTCGGTTATGCGTGGCAGCGTGATAAAGATACCGAAACTGACCCGGTGACGGGCGCCTTTTCTCCATTCAGCCCGGCCCCATCAAATCCCTATGGCGTCAAGGGCGGCGGCTATCTCGGATGCAATGTGCAGGTCGGGCCGGCCTGGGTGCTCGGCATTGAGGGCGACATCGAAGCGGCAAGCATCGGCGATGACCAGGGCATATACAATCCGAGTTTCGATTTTTACGAGTCGCGAACTCACTCACAAAGCTCGATTCGCGCTCGCATCGGATACGCGTTCTACCCTAGCTCTCTTTTTTACGTGACCGGCGGCGCCGCATTTGCCCGCATACAAGACACATATGTTGGGCTTGAACCGAACGGTCTGATTACAAACTTCACAGACAATCGCACCGGATGGACCGCAGGCGTCGGTTGGGAATACGCCTTCACGGGCAATTGGATCGGGCGGGTGGAGTATCGTCACGCCGATTTTGGCAACGTTACGAACCACAACTTCCTCTTCTGCGTCACTTGCGCGCCCTCTAATGAAACTCATCGGACCACGGAGGACGCCATTCGGTTCGGCATCGCTTACAAGTTCGGACTCCTGCACTGAGCGCCTAATCGGCAGCGCTGCCCTGGCCGGAAGCCGCTTGATCGTTACGGCCTTGGCGGCTTAGGTCTGTTGGGTTGGCGGACGAGCGCGCCGCGCCGCCGGACCAGACCGGAAAGCGGAATTTGAAGGGCCGCCACGGCGGCTCTTCATTTTTTTGCACCAGGCGAATGTCAGCTCGTGGCACGGAGCGACGTCGCACGTGCCGCTTGTCCGGTCGCTACCGGATCCAGCGCGTCCAACCTCACGATCGGCTAATGTAGCAATGGCCGCATTGGCCTTGCGCGAGTAGCGCAGCCCGCGCACGAACAAGTCCGGAACAGGGGAGGATTGTCATGAATCGCCGTGACTTCATCTACGCAGCGTCCGCCGGCGCTGCTTCGGCAGCAGCCAGCCCGGTGGCGACGCTTGCACAAAACAATCCCGCTGCGGCACCCGATGCTCGCCAACCAGCCGTCAAACTGCGGACCGTCACCCTTGAAGAGCATTTCGCCACCCCCGCCTTTGCGGCCGGGCCGGGCAAGGGCTTGGTCGAACGGCTGCGCAGCAGCGGTCCGCGCGGCATAAAGATTGCCGAGCAGCTCCTGGACGTTGGCGACGGACGTGTCGCCGAGATGGACGCCGGGGACATCGACATTCAGGTGCTGTCTTTGAATGCGCCGGGAGTCGAACAGGTGGCCGATCCCGCCGAGCAGATCGCGATCGCGCGTGAAGCGAACGATTTTGTCCTCGATGTTGTGAAAAAGTATCCAAAGCGGTTTGCGGCCTTTGCTGCACTGCCCGTCTCCACTCCCGAGCTGGCGGCCGACGAGCTGGAGCTCAGGGTCCGCAAGCAGGGCTTCAAGGGCACGATGATCAACGGCCATTCGCGCGGCCGCTATCTCGACGACAAGTTTTTCTGGCCGATCCTCGAACGCGCCGAAGCGATCAACGTGCCGATCTATGTGCATCCGACGGTGCCGCCGAAGCCTGTGGTCGACGCGCTTTACAGCGGATTTTCTCCGGCGGTGACCGGCAGCCTGTCAGCCGCCGGCTGGGGCTGGCATATCGAGACTTCGGTGCACGTCATTCGCATGATCCTTGGCGGAGTATTTGACCGCTATCCCAAGCTGCAGGTCGTGGTCGGACACCTCGGCGAAGGCCTTCCGTTCATGCTGCCGCGAATGAATCGCAACCTTCCGCCGGAAACCACCAAGCTCCAGCGTCCAGTGGCCGCCTATCTGCGCGAAAACGTCCATTACACTTTTGCCGGCTTCAATTTCCCGGCAACGTTCCTCGATCTGATGCTCGAAGTCGGGGTCGATCGCATCATGTTCTCCTGCGATCATCCGTTCGCATCGATGACGGAGGCACGCGCGTTTCTCGACCAAATTCCTGTGACCACCGCCGACCGCGCGCGCATCGCCCACGGCAACGCCGAGCGTCTCTTCAGCATCTAGGGAGAAGTCGCCGCCGGCGAGGTGATCGAATAGAGTTTGGTCGCTATTGGCACGTCGCCTCCGGACGGCGGGTCGCTATCGCGTTGCGGCGGAGCCGACGTCGTCGCCTACCTTGGCCGGATCGGCAGCCGCGTGGGCGAAATCGTCGCGGCGCGGACGGTGCGCGGTCCGACGAAGCGGGCAATTTGCCCACCCTACATCGAACGCGCGGTGCTATTGCTAGCCTGACCGAATCGAATCCGGGGCACCGAGGGCCATGGAAGACTGGAGCGCACGGCAATATCTCAAATTCGAGGATGAGCGCACCCGGCCGCCGCGCGATCTGGTGGCGCAGATTCCGCTGCAGCGGCCGCGCCTCGTGGTCGATCTCGGCTGCGGGCCGGGCAATTCCACCGAGCTCTTGGTCGAGCGCTATCCGCAGTCGCAGATCGTCGGCCTCGATTCCTCGCCCGACATGCTGAAGAAGGCGCGCGAGCGGCTGCCGCAATGCCGCTTCGTCGAGGCCGATATCGCGACCTGGACGCCGGAGCCGGGCACCGATCTGATCTTCGGCAATGCAGTGATGCAGTGGCTGCCCGACCACCCGGCGATCATGCGGCGCATGCTCGAAGGCATGCCGCAGGGCGGGGTGCTGGCGATCCAGATGCCCGACAATACGCGCGAGCCGGCGCTGAGGTTTCAGCGCGAGGTCGGCGAGGAAGGGCCGTGGCGCGACCATCCGGAGATCAAGGCCGCGGCGCGCGAGGACCTGCCGTCGCCGGAAGCGTTCTACGACCTGCTCAAGCCGGCCGCCTCCCACATCGACATCTGGCACACGGTCTACAATCACGTGATGGCGTCGCCCGAGGCGATCACCGAATGGTTCAAGGGCTCGTCGCTGCAGCCGTTCCTGTCGCCGCTTTCGGCCGCCGACCGCGACAAATTCTGCGCCGCCTACACCAGGAAGATCGTCGGCGCCTACAAGCCGCGCTACGACGGCAAGGTGCTACTGCGCTTCCCGCGGCTCTTCATCCTGGCGGTGCGATGACGACTCCCTCGCCCCAGAGGGGAGAGGGGGTTCGTATGCGCGAGCCGCGCCGTTCTTACCGCCGCAGTGCTTATGCTGCTCGCGTGTTCGACGTTGTCGGCTTTCGCCGACGCGGCGTTTCAGGCGTGGCTGCAGTCGTTGTGGCCGCGGGCGGAGGCACTGGGCGTCACGCGCGCGACGTTCGATAGCGCGACGCGCGGGCTCGAGCCTGATCTTTCGCTGCCCGATCTGGTGCTGCCGGGCCGGCCGGAAAAGCCGCAAGGCAGCCAGGCCGAGTTCGTGCTGACGCCGGCGGATTATCTGAAAGAACAGACGATCTCCGGCCTCGCCGCCGAGGGCAAGAAACTCTACGACCGCTACCGCGACACGCTTAACGGTATCGAGAAGCAGTTCGGCGTGCCGCCGACCGTGCTGCTCGCCATCTACGGCCGCGAGACCGATTATGGCAAAGCCCGCGACAAGCGCAGCGCCATCCGCGTGCTGGCGACGCAGGCCTATCTCGGCCGGCGCAAGGAGAAATTCCAGGAAGAATTTCTGGCGGCGCTGAAAATCCTGCAGGAGGGCCAGGCCAAGCCCGCCGACATGACGAGCTCCTGGGCCGGCGCCATGGGGCTCACGCAATTCCTGCCGTCGGATTATCTGAAATACGCCGTCGACTTCGACGGCGACGGCCGCGCCGACATCTGGAATTCGGTGCCCGACGCGCTCGCTTCGGCGGCGAAGCAGCTGCGCGACAAAGGCTGGCAGCCGGGCGTGCGCTGGGCCTACGAGGTGCATCCGCCGGCCGACGTGGATTGCACCATCGGGGTGCCGGACAACACGCTTCCCCTGGGCGAGTGGCTCAAGCGCGGCTACGTGCCGGCCTATGGGCGCACGCTGTCGGCCGCCGAGCGCGCGCAACCGGCGTCGCTCCTGCAGCCCGCCGGGCTCTACGGTCCGTCGTTCCTCGTCACCAAGAGCTATTTCGCCATCAAGGAATATAATTTCTCCGATCTCTACGTGCTGTTCGTCGGCCATTTGAGCGACCGCATGCTCGATCCGCGGCCGTTCGAGACGCCGTGGGCGAAGGTGGCGCAACTGCCGACCGCCGATCTCGACCGCATGCAGCAAATCCTCACCGCGCGCGGCTATTACCATGACAAGATCGACGGCAAGGCCGGCATGCTGACGCGCGCCGCGCTCGGCGCCTATCAGAAACGCAACGGGCTCAAGCTCGATTGCTGGCCGACGGCGGCGGTGCTCAAGCAGATGCAGAAGGGCGCGGATTGACGCGGCCGCGCCCGGTTTCCACAATGCGCGCGGAGTGACGCCGCATGCAGATCAAGGCCGCCGTCGTTCGCGAAAAATCCGCGCCGTTCGCCATCGAGACCCTGGAGCTCACCGAGCCGCGGCCCGACGAGGTGATCGTCCGCGTGGTCGCGAGCGGCATGTGCGCGACCGATCTGCACGGCCGCGACGGCTATTTTGCCGTCAGCCAATTTCCGGCGGTGTTCGGCCATGAAGGCGCAGGCGTGGTCCATGCCGTGGGCAGCGCGGTGCGTGAGTTCGCGCCGGGCGACCACGTCGTCATGTCTTATCCGTGGTGCGGAGATTGCGCCAACTGCCGGCGGCACCGGCTCAATTATTGCCTCGACGCCCGCGCCCTGAAGAACAGGGGCACGCGCGCCGACGGCTCGACGCTGTTGGCGCAGAACGGCGCGCCGGTTTACAGCGCCTACTTCCAGCAATCGTCGTTCGGCACGTTCGCGCTCACCCAGGAACGCTACGCGGTCAAGGTGCGCAAGGATGCGCCGCTCGAACGGCTCGGCCCGCTCGCCTGCAGCGGCCAAACCGGCGCCGGCGCCGTCTTCAATGCGCTCGAGCCGAATGCGGGCGAAAGCATCGCGATATTCGGCGTCGGCGCGGTCGGCTTGTCGGCCTTGGCGGCGGCGAAGATCCTGGGCTGTGCACCGATCGTGGCGGTCGACATCCACGACCATCGCCTTGCGGTGGCACGCGCGTTTGGCGCCACGCATACGATCAATGCCAGCAAGAGCCGGAACGTCGTGGCTGAGATTCGCGACGCCGTCCGCGATGGCGTGCACTACGCCGTCGAGGCGGCGGCCGTGCCTGCGGCGCTGCGCGATGCCATTGCGTCATTGACGCCGGGCGGCACTTGCGCATTGCTCGGCAGCGCGCCCAGCGGCACCGAGGCGTCATTCGAAATGCCGTTCCTGCAGCAAGGCCGCACCGTCCGCGGCGTGGTGCAGGGCGACAGCATCCCGCGCGCGTTCATCCCCAAGCTCGTCGACCTGGTGGTCGCAGGCTTGTTCCCGATCGAGCGGATGATCACGTTCTACGACTTCGCCGACATCAATCGCGCCGCGCGGGACTCCTCGACCGGCGTCACCATCAAGCCGGTGCTGCGGATGCCGGATTAAGCGGCCCACCCGTAGATTTGCCGCGTCCGCTATTGTTCGATCACTTCGTCGGCGGTGGCCAGAAGCTGCTGCGGTATGGCAACGCCCAGTATTTTCGCGGTCTTGAGATTGACGACCAGCTGGAATTTGACCGGCATCTCGACCGGAATATCGGCCGGCCGTTCGCCCTTCAATATCCGGTCGACGAAGACCGCCGAACGGCGGTAGTTGTCGCTGATGTCGCTGCCGTAGGACATCAATCCGCCGTCCCGGGCAAATTCGGGGTTGAAGGAGACGGCGGCAACGTTGCTGCGCGCAAACAGCGTCGCAATCTCATGCCCGATCATGAAGCCGCTCGGCATCGGAATGAATCCGGTATTCGGCTGGCGCGCCTCGGCCGTAACGAGCTGGTCGAGCGCGGCAACCTCGGCAACCATCGCCGGGACGATTTCAACGCCGAGCTTTTGTGCGGTCGAGCGAAAGTAGCTCAGATAGAGATCCGCATAAGGGGTCGTTGCCGGATTGATCGGGACGACGGCGCGAGTAACGCGCGGCACGGCCTCCTTGAGAAGCTCGACCCATTTTCCAGCCATCGACGGCTCGAGATTGACCTGCCCGGTGGCGTTGCCGCCCGGGTGTGACAATGAGGCGACGAAGCCCTGGCCGACGGGATCAACAAGATTGGCGAAGACCAGGGGAATGGTGCGGGTTTCGGCAAGAAGCGCAGCGGTGACCACGGAGCTTCCCGTCAAAATGACATCGGGATGTGAAGCAACAAGCTCCTTGGCGCCCTGCTGGATGAGGCTCTTGTCGTGTCCAGCCCAGCGGTATTCGAATTTCAGGTTGCGGCCTTCCTGCCAGCCGCGCTTGTCGAGCTCCTCGCGGAACGCCTTAAGCCAGGATTGAATTTCGGGCTGGTCCTCGGTGTAGCTGAGCAGCAGTCCGAGGCGAGGTGGACCGGCCGGCGACTGCGCGTGCGCCGCGAGCGGCCACGCCGTCGCGCCGGCAATGATAGCGATGAATTCGCGCCGCCTCATGGGCCCCACAATCCGAGGATCGCACCCTACCGCAGCATTGTAGACCATGCCCCGCCGTGCATCACGGCAAAATTGGCGCCCCAAAATTGGCGACCGATGTCGCTGCGGCCAAGCCCGATGGCATCGACTGCTGGCTGTTCTTGCTGTGACTCTCGGCACAGCTGTTGCGGGCCTGGGTGGATACATTTTTTGCACTGCTTCGCTGCGCTCAAAACACAATGGAGGAACCGATGACCGTCCCGCGCATCACGCGCACGGCCCAATCGCCGGCAAAGCACGGCCGCCGCGAGGTCGAGAGTTCAGGCTCCAATTTGCACGTGGTTGTTGCGCTCTGCGTCATCGGGTTTTTGCTGACGCTCTGCTGTATTCTCCGCTTCCCCGAATTCGGCGCCGTGATCGCGCAGTACAATCAGTTCTGATTGAGAGTCCGACCCGCGGCGCGCGCTGGCGAGGCCACGCCCAACGGCGTTAGTCCTCCCCCGGCACCGCTTCGGGCCGATGATCGTCGTCGGTATAGGACAGCGCGCGGCGGCGCGATTTTTCCGGGATCGAGCCGGTGACATTCGGTGCGCCATGCTGCGTGGCATAGCGCGCCCGGGCGCGCTCGGCGACGACTTCGCCGGGAATCGCGCCCGGCTCGCAGATGTGGCGGCCGTCATAGTGCCGCATCAGATCGACGTGGATGTGATTGTAGTGATAGACATTGGCGCCGGGCGCCAGCACCGTGGTGAAGTCCTCGCAGGCCGCGAGCTGCACGTCGTGCAGAAAACCCTGCTCCTCCGGCGTGCCGTGCCAGCCGTATTGCACCGAGACCTTGTGACCGTCGGCGAGCGTGAACTCGGCGATGTCGAGCGCATTGCCGAAGGCGTGCTCGGAAATATGCGCGTTCGGATTGCCGTTCATGCCGCGGCACGAATAGGCGGAGATTTGTTTGATCTCGACCACTGGCTGGCGGAACCAGCGCTGCGCCGCCGGCTGCACCGCGCGGCTGATCCACTGGTCGAGCGCCGAAACGATCGGACAGGCGAGCGTCGCCGCCGGCTTGACCTCGACGGGCGTCGCCGAGCCGGTGAGTATCTGGTCGCGCGCCGGGCCGAGCGGCGGCAACGGTGCCGGTGCGGCGCCTGCCGCCGGCGGCGCCCGCGAATAGAGCGGCGCGGTCGGGCCGCCGTAATAAGGATGCGGCGGCCCGCCCGGAATATCGAGCGCGCCGTCGTCCTCGTCCGGCGGCGCTAGCCCGGGCGGATTGATCGACAGCGGCTGGCCGACCGGCGTCGCCGGCTGCATTGGCGAATAGGGCCGAATCGGTTCGGGCGCATAGGTCCGCGGCGGATCGTAAGGCTGCCGCGCGGGCGGCGGCGCGACCGGCGGCAATTGCTGCGAGGTGACACCGCCTCGCGGCGCCGCGCTCGCTGGCGCGATCGGCCAATGCTGCGGCAGCGAGGCGTTCGGGATCGAGCCCGGCGGCGTCGGCGGCTCGTCGGTATAGCCGAGCGGACCGCTCTCGCCGAGCGCGGTGACCCGCAGCGGATAATCGGCGCCGCACGCGCCCGGGCCGCTGATCGAGGAAATACGCACCCGCGCCGGCGACTCTTTCACCGCGCCGGAATTCAGGCAGGCGAGCTCGGCGTCGTGGCGCCACGGCTCGCGCTCGGCCAACAAGTAATGGCTGCAGCCGGCAAGAGCGATCAGCGCGACGAGGATGATGGAGCCGACGAGATACCAACGAACTCCACGCGTCATGGCCGCAGAATGCGAGCAATTCTGTTAAGGACTGCTCAATGATGTTGCGCTTGCGGCGCGTAAGGGCCGGGTTAACCATACCCCTTGATCCGCGGCGCGCTTTCGGGCGAGAACGCGGGCAGGGCCGGAGGGAACCAAGGATGGAGGGCAAGGCGCGTTTCATTTTTCCGATCGTCGCGACCGCGATCATCGTCTTTATCGTCAGCGCCGTGGTGACCTTCACCAATATCGGGTTCCGCGCCGACTTCGTGCGGCGCTGGCTGTCGGCCTTCATCGTAGGCTGGCCGGTCGGCGCCGTCACCGGCCTCATCGTGTTTCCCTTTGTCCGCCGCATCGCCGTCGGCATTGCCGGCCTGATCGAGCGCGGCTGATGCTCTCCGCGCTCGCTCTCGCCCGCCGTATCGAAGCCGGCGAATTGACTCCCCGCGCCGTCCTCGACATGTGCGCGGACGCCATCGCCGCTCGCGAGAAGGAGGTTCAAGCCTTTATCGCGCTCGACCTGGTCGCGGCGCGGCGTCTGGCCGACGATCCGAAGCTTGCGGGGCTGCCGCTGCGCGGCCTGCCGGTCGGCGTGAAGGACATCTTCGACACCTTCGACCTGCCGACCGAGTACGGCTCGCCCATTTATTCCGGATTTCAGCCGCGCGCCGATGCGGCGGCGGTGGCGCTGGCGCGCCGCGCCGGCGGCATCGTCATCGGCAAGACCGCGACCACCGAATTCGCCACCATGGTGCCGGCGGCGACGCGCAATCCGCACAATCTCGACCACACGCCGGGCGGCTCGTCGTCGGGCTCCTGCGCCGCGGTCGCGGCGTCGATGCTGCCGATCGCGTTCGGCAGCCAGACCGCGGGCTCGGTGATCCGCCCGGCGGCGTTCTGCGGCGTCACGGGCTTCAAGCCGTCGTACCGGCTCATTCCAACCGCGGGCGTCAAGGACGTCGCGCCCCATCTCGACACCGCGGGCGTGTTCGGCGCCAGTGTTGCCGACGTCGCCTTCGTGACCGCGGCGATCTTGGATCGCGACCTGCGTGTCGATCGCTCAAGCCCGGCGGCGCCCCGTATTGCGCTGACGCGGACGCATCTGTGGCCGAAGGCGAGCACCGCGATGCAGCACGCCGTCGAGACTGCGGCGCGCGCCGCGCAGAAGGCCGGCGCCAAGGTCGTCGATCTGACCTTGCCGCCGATCCTGGAAGAAGCCTACGCCGCGCAGATTGTCATCCAGGACCACGAGACGTTCCGCTCGCGCTCTTACGAATACGATGCGCATCGCGACAAGCTCGGCAAGGAATTGCGCGAGTCGCTCGATGCGGCAGCCGCCATCACCGCCGACGCCTACGACGCGGCGCGCCGCACCGCCAAGCGGGCGCGCCAGGCGCTGGCCGATCTCATGGCGGAGCACGACGTGATTCTCACTGCGTCTGCGCCCGGCGCCGCGCCGAAGGGCTTGAGTTCGACCGGCAATCCGATGTTCAACCGGCTGTGGACCCTGATGGGCACGCCGTGCGTCAACGTGCCGGGATTAAGCGACAACGGCCTGCCGCTCGGCGTTCAAGTGGTCGGCCGCTTCGGCCGCGACCGCGCCGCGCTGGAAGCGGCGTTGTTCGTCGAGCGGGCAATTGCGTAAGGCTTCATTGCCATCGTCCGCCTACGCGGATGATGACAATCACTCGGCCGCGTTGCGCACGCGCGCCAGCGGATCGTAGTTGAGAATCGGCGCCAGCCATTTTTCGGTCTGCTCCAAGGTCAGGCCTTTGCGCTTGGCGTAGTCCTCGACCTGGTCGCGCTCGATCTTGCCGACGCCGAAATAGTAGCTGTCGGGGTGGCTGAAATAGAGGCCGCACACCGAGGCGCCGGGCCACATGGCGAAGCTTTCGGTCAGCCGCACGCCGATGGCGCGCTCGCCGTCGAGCAGCGCGAACAACGTCGCCTTCTCGGTGTGGTCGGGCTGCGCCGGATAGCCGGGCGCCGGGCGGATACCGCGGTATTTCTCGGCGATCAGGTCGGCGTTGCTCAAGCCTTCGTCGGCCGCATAGCCCCAAAACTCTTTGCGCGCACGCTGGTGCAGCCGCTCGGCGGCGGCTTCGGCGAGGCGGTCGGCGAGCGCCTTGGCCATGATCGCCGAGTAGTCGTCGTTGGCATGCTTGAAGCGATCGACGATCACTTCCTCGCCGATGCCGGCGGTGACGGCGAAGGCGCCGATGTAATCGGCAAGCCCACTCGCCCGCGGCGCGACGAAGTCGGCGAGCGCGACATTGGCGCGGCCCTCGCGGCGCGGCAGCTGTTGCCGCAGCGTATGCAGCGTCGCGATCGGCTTGGCGCGGGCTTCGTCGGCGAACACCAAAATGTCGTCACCCTCGCTGTTGGCGGGCCACAGGCCGAGCACGGCGTTGGCCCGGAACCAGCCCTCAGTAACGATCTGCCGCAGCATGGCTTGCGCATCGTCGAACAAGCTACGCGCGGCTTCACCGACCGTCGCGTCGTCGAGGATCGTCGGATATTTTCCGGTCAGCTCCCAGGTGGCGAAGAACGGCGACCAGTCGATGGCCTCGACGAGATCGGCGAGCGGCAGCGCGTCGAGTTTTTGCCTGCCGAGCCGCGGCGGCGCCGGCGGCCGGTAAGCGCCGGACCAGTTCAGCTTCAGCGCATTGGTGCGTGCGTCGGCAAGCGACAGCCGCTGCTTGTTTTCCTCGCCGCGGGCGTGCGCGGTGGCGATGCGGGCATATTCGGCGCGGATGTCGTTGACGGTGCGCTCGCGGTTCTCGCGCGAAAGGAGCGAAGCGACCACGCCGACGGCGCGGCTTGCGTCGTTGACATAGACGGTCTGGCCGCGGCGATAGTTCGGATGGATCTTCACCGCGGTGTGGACGCGGCTCGTGGTGGCGCCGCCGATGAGCAGCGGCACGTCGAAGCCCTTGCGCTCCATCTCGGCGGCGACAAGGCACATCTCGTCGAGCGACGGCGTGATCAGGCCGCTGAGCCCGATGATGTCGGCCTGCTCGGCGACGGCGGCATCGAGAATCTTGTCAGCGGGCGCCATGACGCCGAGATCGACCACGTCGTAATTGTTGCACTGGAGCACGACGCCGACGATGTTCTTGCCGATGTCGTGAACGTCGCCCTTGACCGTGGCAAGCACGATCTTGCCGTTCGAGGAGGCGTGCTGGCGGCCGTCCTTCTCGGCTTCCATGTAGGGCATCAGATGCGCCACGGCCTGCTTCATGACGCGGGCCGATTTGACGACCTGCGGCAGGAACATGCGGCCGGAACCGAACAGGTCGCCGACCACGTTCATGCCGTCCATCAGCGGGCCTTCGATGACCGCGAGCGGCCTCGGCAGCTTGAGCCGTGCCTCCTCCGTGTCGGCCTCGATGAAGTCGGTGACGCCGTGGACGAGGGCGTGCGACAGCCGCTTCTCCACCGGCCAGTCACGCCAGGCGAGGTCGGCTTCTTTTTTCTCCTTGCCGGCGCCGCGGTGGCGCTCGGCGAGCGCGAGCAGCCGCTCGGCGGCATCGGCGCGGCGGTTGAGCACGACGTCCTCGCAAGCCTCGCGCAATTCCGGGTCGAGATCGTCATAGACCGCGATCTGGCCGGCATTGACGATGCCCATATCCATGCCGGCCTTGATGGCGTGGGTGAGGAACACCGCGTGCATCGCCTCGCGCACGGCTTCGTTGCCGC
>Ga0335081_10009627_pt1 | contig 15571 bp, 12 predicted proteins | sample Lox_Sample_35_FD_206713 | JGI IMG/M metagenome (GOLD analysis project Ga0335081, IMG submission 206713) | Soil microbial communities from Loxahatchee National Wildlife Refuge, Florida, United States - Lox_Sample_3.5 | ecosystem: Environmental > Terrestrial > Soil > Wetlands | place: USA... | reverse complement strand
TCTCGCTCGCGACGATGGAGGCGCAGCTGCGCCCGAGCGTCGTCGCCATCTTCGATGCGATCGCCGACACCCACAAGAAACTCAACAAACTGCAGGACCAGCGCATCGCCGGGATCGTCAAGGGCACGGCGCTGCCGCGCGCCACCGACCGGCGCTACGAGAAGCTGAAGGACGAGGCGGTCGAGCTCTTGCGCGGCATCCGCTTCAACAACACCCGCATCGAGCATCTGGTCGAGCAGCTCTACGATCTCAACCGCCGCCTCGTCGGCGAGGAGGGCCGGCTGCTGCGCCTTGCCGAGATGGCCGGCGTCAAGCGCCCCGAATTCCTGCAATTCTACATGGGCGACGAGCTGTCGGCCGACTGGCTGGAGCGCGCCGGTCGGCAGACCGGGCGCGGCTGGGACCGCTTTGTCGAGCGGTATCGCGACGACATCGCCAAGCACCGCGCCACGATCGCCAAGATCGCCGCCGAATCGAAGCTGCCGATCGGCGAGTTCCGCCGCGTCGTGCAGACCGTGCAGCGCGGCGAGCGCGAGGCCAGCCGGGCGAAGAAGGAGATGGTCGAGGCCAACCTCCGGCTCGTCATCTCGATCGCCAAGAAATACACCAACCGCGGCCTGCAATTCCTCGACCTGATCCAGGAGGGCAATATCGGGCTGATGAAGGCGGTCGATAAGTTCGAGTACCGTCGCGGCTACAAGTTCTCGACCTATGCGACGTGGTGGATCCGCCAGGCGATCACCCGCTCGATCGCCGACCAGGCGCGCACCATTCGCATCCCGGTGCACATGATCGAGACGATCAACAAGCTGGTGCGCACCTCGCGCCAGATGCTGCACGAGATCGGCCGCGAGCCGACCCCCGAGGAGCTCGCCGATAAGCTGGCGATGCCCTTGGAGAAGGTGCGCAAGGTCTTGAAGATCGCCAAGGAGCCGATCAGCCTCGAGACCCCGATCGGCGACGAGGAAGATAGTCACCTCGGCGACTTCATCGAGGACAAGAACGCGGTGCTGCCGGTCGACGCGGCGATCCAGGCCAACCTGCGCGAGACGACGACCCGCGTGCTCGCCTCGCTGACCGCGCGCGAGGAGCGCGTGCTGCGCATGCGCTTCGGCATCGGTATGAACACCGACCACACGCTGGAAGAGGTCGGGCAGCAATTCTCGGTGACGCGCGAGCGCATCCGCCAAATCGAGGCCAAGGCGCTGCGCAAACTCAAGCACCCGAGCCGCTCGCGCAAACTGCGCAGCTTCCTCGATACGTAGTGCGATCGTCACTCCGGGACGGCCGGTCGGGGCTGGACCCGGAACCCATGAACGCCGACCTTGCCCGCGTCGACGCTGCTGCGCGCTGCGGCATTATTCGTCGGTATGGGGCCCGGGCTCGCTGCTTTCGCGGCGCGCCGGAACGACGATGAAGTGGTATGGTGCCTTCCGGTGGGCCCGTAGTTCAGCTGGTTAGAACTCGCCGCTCATAACGGCGCTGTCGCAGGTTCGAGTCCTGCCGGGCCTACCATCGCGGCTGGCGGGGCGAGGCATGCGGGTGCGGCGATGAACGACACCGGACCCCCTTATATCGGGCGCTCGCTCAGGCGGCGCGAGGACCGCCGCTTGCTCACGGGCCAGGGCCAGTTCGTCGCCGATTTGGTGCTGCCGCGGACGCTGCATGCGGTCGTGGTGCGCAGCCCGGTGGCGCACGCCTGGATCCGCTCGGTCGATTTGTCGCGCGCGCGTCGGGCGCCGGGGGTCGTCGAGGCGCTCAGCGGCGCCGACCTGTTGCAGCTGCTGCCGCCGGTGCCGGAAGGGCAGATTTCGCTGCCGGCGAAATGGACCACCGTCATCCAGCACAAGTTCCTCAATCCGCAGGAGCCGCTGCTTGCGCACGACAAGGCGCGCCATGTCGGCGAGGCGTTGGCGATCGTCGTCGCCGAGACCCGCGACCAGGCCGAGGACGCCGCCGAGCTTGCGGCCCTCGACCTCGACGCGCTGCCGGCGGCGGTCGATCCCGAGGCCGCGCTCAAGCCCGACAGCCCGCTCGTCCACGACCGCTACGGCACCAATTTGATCGGTGAGTTCTCGGTCGGGCGCGGCGACGCGGCGGCGGCGATGGCGGCCGCGCCGCACCGCCTGAAGCGCCGCTTCTACCACCACCGCTACGCCGCGGTGCCGATGGAGTGCCGCGGCGTCGTCGCCGCGCACGACCGGCGCACCGACGCGATGACCATCTGGTCGTCGACGCAGGTGGTGCATTGGGTGCGGCGCGAGGCGGCGGCGCTGCTCGGTCTGCCCGAGGCGCGGGTGCGCTGCATCGCGCCCGATGTCGGCGGCGGGTTCGGCGGCAAGGGCCACGTCTATCCCGAGGACTTGCTGGTCGCGTTTCTGGCGCATCGGCTGGGCCGCCCGGTGCGCTGGATCGAGGGCCGCAGCGAGCATTTGATGAGCGCGACCCACTCGCGCGACCAGCTGCACGAGCTCGAGGTCGGGTTCGACGACGACGGCCGCATCCTTGCGCTCAAGGACGATTACATCGTCGATTGCGGCGCGTGGAACCCGATCGGCTCGGGGGTCGCCTACAACACCGCGGTGCACCTGACCGGCCCCTACAAGATTGCCAACTACGCGGCCTCAGGCCGGATCGTGGCGACCAACAAGGTGCCGAACGCGCCCTATCGCGGCGCCGGGCGCCCCGAAGCCGCCTTTGCGATGGAGCGCACGATCGACCTTGTCGCGCGCACGCTGGGCCTGGAGCCGGCGGAGGTGCGCCGGCGCAACATGATCGGCGCCGCGGAGATGCCGTATCGCGTCGGCATGCCCTACCGCGACGGCGAGCCGATCGTCTACGACAGCGGCGACTACCCGGCGGCGCTCGAAAAGGCGCTGGACGCGGTCGGCGGGGTCGCGGCGTTCCGCACGCGGCAGCAGGCGGCGCGCGGCGAGGGGCGCTATCTCGGCCTCGGCATCGGCTTCTACATCGAGGGCACCGGGGTCGGCCCGTTCGAGAGCGCGTTCGTGCGCATCGACCCGTCGGGCAAGATCTACATTTCCGGCGGCGCGGCGCCGCAGGGCCAGGGGATGGAGACGATCTTCGCCCAGGTCGCGGCCGACCTGTGGCGGGTCGCGCCCGAGGACGTCGTGGTGAGCCTGGCGGACACTTCGGCGATCGCGATCGGCTTCGGGACGATGGCGAGCCGCAGCACGGTCACCCAGTCCGCGGCGATGTTCCACGCCAGCGAGCGGCTGCGCGACAAGGTCTTCGCGATCGCCGCCAACATCCTTGAATGCGCGCCGGCCGATCTTGAGTTGCGCGCCGGCGGGGTCGGCATCGTCGGCGTGCCGGACGCGACATTGAGCCTGTCGCGCATCGCGCGCGCGGCGATGCCGGGGTGGAGCAGCGAGCGTCCGCCAGGGGTCGATGCCGGGCTCGAGGAGACTTATTACTGGCAGCCGCCGACCGTGACCTGGAGCTACGCGGTGCACGTCGCGCTCGTCGAGGTGGATCGCGAGACCGGCCGCGTGCGGATCGACGACTATGCGGTCGCGCACGATTGCGGCACGGTGGTCAACCCGATGCTGGTCGAGGGGCAGATCATGGGCGGCGCGGCGCAGGGGCTCGGCGGCATCCTGTGCGAGGCCATCGCCTACGACGCCGCGGGCCAGTTGCTGAGCGGTTCGCTGATGGATTACGCGCTGCCCGGCGCGGGCGACATCCCGGCGATGCGGATCGTCCACCTGCACTCACCCTCGCCGCTCAACCCGCTCGGCGTCAAGGGCGTCGGCGAGGGCGGCGCGGTGGCGCCACCGGCGGCGGTCGCCAACGCCGTGTGCGACGCACTGGCGCCGTTCGGCTTCGAGCTCAACGCGACGCCGATCCGGCCCGAGGAAATCGTCCGCTTGGCCGCGCCCCGCCGAGCGCCGGTCAGGGGCGCGCCGTCGCGGTCAGCGCTCCGGTGAGATCGCCCAGCGACTTGCCGTGCGCCTTCAGCGCGGCTTCGCGCGCTTTCAGTCCGGGCAGCTCGTCGAGCCCGAACCGCTTGGTGATGAACGCGAGAATCGAGGTCGTGTCGTAGACCGCATGGTCGACAAACCCGTGCTTGGCATAGGGCGAGACGATCAGCGCCGGGATGCGCGAGCCGGGGCCCCAGCGGTCGCCCTTGGGCGGCGCGACGTGGTCCCAGATTCCGCCGTTCTCGTCATAGATGATGACGACCAGCATGTGCGGCCATTGCGGGCTCTTCTCGAGATGCGCGACGATGTCGGCGATGTGCTGGTCGCCGGCGAGCACTGCGGCGTAGCCGGAGTGCTCGTTGAGGTTGCCCTGCGGCTTGTAGAACGTCACCGGCGGCAGCGATCCGGCGTCGATCGCCTTGATGAACTCGACGCCGTCGCGCCCGCCGTCGCGCAGATGCTGCTTGCGCGCGTCGGTGCCCGGCGCCATGTCGGCGAAATAGTTGAACGGGTGATGGTGGAACTGAAAGACGACCTTGGACAGATCCGGGTCGTGGTCGAGCGCCATCTGCCACGCGCCGGCATACCATGCCCAGTCGATCCCCTTCGCCGACAGCAGGTCGCCGATGTGCTTCTGGGTCTGCGGCGGGACGGTGGCCGGGTTGCTAGGGTCGGCGAGCGCCGTATCTCCGCCCTCCGCGGGCTTGACGAAGCTCGGCTGATAGGGCGGCGCCGAGGTGTTGACGATAAAGAAATCGGGCGTGATCGCGCCGTCGCGGACGAATTTCGGCGGGCCGTCGATCGCCGATTTGGGCGAGTTGTCGGCGACCTTCAGCGCCGTGCCGGTGTCGTCGACCGCGGCGATCCGGTCCTTTGCCGGGCTCTTGTCGGCGTCGGGATAGACCGGGGTGCAGGCGCACACCAGCCATTGGTGGTTGAGGAACGAGCCGCCGAACGCCGCCTGGAAGAAATTGTCGGCGAGCGTGTACTTCTTCGCCACCTGCCACAGCGGCAGATTGGTCGGGTTGGTCGTGTAGTGCCCCATGACCAGCCCGCCCGAATCGGCCCAGGCGGCGAACTTGTCGTTCTTGCCGCCGTCGATCTGCATCTGGTTCTGGTAGAACACGTGCCACAAATCGCGGGTGATGACCGAGAGCGGCAGGTTGAAGCCGTGCGGGTCGTCGATCGCGAACGGCTTGTTGGGCAGGTGTGCGGTCTGCGCCTCGTTGATCACCGGCTCGACGCCCTTGCCGGTGAGGCCGCCCCAGATCGGCGGCAGTTCCTTCATCACGCCGCCGTCGCGGTCGCGCTGCGTCCGGCTCGCCGTCGACGCGTTGGCCAGCCCGTTGGCGCCGGGAAAGGCGCCGTAGAGATCGTCGAAGCTGCGGTTTTCGGCGTAGATCACGACGACCGTGTCGATCTGGCCGATCGCGCCGGGCGGCCGCGCCGGCTGGTCGGCCGCCCGCGCGTGGCCGCACAGGCAATAGGCCGCGGCAACGATTGCCGCGAGGGTTGTGGCGTGCTTCATCGGCATCGGACCGTCGGTTGAATTGGCGGGCGATTAAAACGCGCCTTTTGTATCACTTTCGTGACACTCGCGGGTCTGGAATTGGCGGTCGACTTGCGGCAATTTTGCGCGCGATGCGGATGCGCGACCTCGCCGCTTTTTGCGCCGGTTCGGTGCTTGCGTCTTGCGTTTTCGCGGCGCTGGTCAGCCCTGCCGGCGCCGGCGCCGAAACGCGCGCCGAAATCTATGCGCGGGTGCGCGCGATGACCGAGGCCGGCCGCGCGCTGTTCGCCGATCCGGCCCTGTCCGGGTCGGGCAAGCTCGCCTGCGCGAGCTGCCACGATCCGCATTTCGCCTACGGCCCGCCCAACGCGCTCGCGGTGCAGCTCGGCGGCGCCGACATGCGCCAACCGGGGCTGCGCGCGGTGCCGTCGCTGCGCTACCTGCAGGCGGTGCCCGCCTTCACCGAGCATTATTACGATTCCGAGGATGAGGGCGATCCGACCGTCGACAATGGCCCGACCGGCGGCCTGACCTGGGATGGGCGGGTCGATCGCGGACGCGACCAGGCGCGGGTGCCGCTGTTCTCGCCGTTCGAGATGGCCAATGCCGACGAGGCCGCGCTCGCCGCTGCGGCGGCGCGGTCGAGTGCCGCGCCGGCGCTGCGCAGGGCATTCGGCGACGCGGCGTTCCGCGACCCGAAGCAGACCGTCGCCGCGATCGCGGAGGCGCTTGAGGCCTTCGAGCAGAGCGCACCGGACTTCTATCCCTACAGCAGCAAATACGACGCGTATCTGGCGGGCGAGGCGACGCTGAGCGCGCAAGAGGCGCGCGGGCTGGCACTGTTCGACGACCCGGCCAAGGGCAATTGCGCGTTCTGCCACAGAAGCGCGCGCGGGCTCGACGGCACCGCGCCGCAATTCACCGATTACGGGTTCAACGCCGTCGGCGTGCCGCGCAACCCCGAAATCCCCGCCAACAAGGACCCGGCCTATTTCGATCTTGGGCTGTGCGGACCGCTGCGAACCGATTTCAAGGACCGCGCCGAATATTGCGGCCAGTTCCGCACCCCAACCCTGCGTAACGTCGCGCTGCGCCGCAGCTTCTTTCACAACGGCGCGATGCACAGCCTCGCCGAGGTGATGGATTTCTATGTCGAGCGCGACACCGATCCCGGCAAATGGTACCCGCGCGCCGCGGACGGCACGGTCGCGAAATTCGACGACCTGCCGGCAGCCTATCGCGACAACATCGACGTCGACCCGCCCTTCGACCGGCACCCGAGCGAGGCGCCGGCGCTGACCGCGGCCGAGCGCGCCGACGTCATTGCCTTCCTCCAGACGCTCAACGACGGGTATCGCGGGGACGGGCCGAGGGGCGCGGCGGACAAGAACTGAGCCTGATGGTTACTTGGGATCGCAACGAATTTTATTCCCGAACCGGAATGATTGCGGCCGAAATTTCTTAATTGCGACGTTTCTGTGATCGCCGGAAGAATTGGCGAGACCGTTTCGTTTTGGGCTGTGACGAACCTTCTCGTCCCAATTCGGAGACAGCGATGTTCAAGCTCGCCCCACTCTCGATCGGCCTTCTCGCCCTGACGATCGCGGCGCCGGTCTTCGCGGCCGACCTGCCCGCCACGACGGCGCATCCCGCTCCTGCCGCCCCGCTGAAGCCGGCGCCGGCGGTACAGACCACGGTGGCGCCAAAGGCCGGGCTGGTCGACATCAACAGCGCGACCGCCGCCGATCTGAAGGCGCTTCCCGGCCTGACCGACGGCGATGTGACCAAGATCGTGCAGGGCCGCCCCTACAAGGACCCGAGCGAGCTCACCGCGAAGAAGATCCTGTCGGATGTCGAATACGCCAAGATCAAGGATCGGCTCGTCGTCGGTCCCAGCAAATCCTAGCCGGCCGCAAGCCCGGCCCTCCGCCGGGCGCAACCGATTCGCGCGGGGTCGCGGCGCCAGCCGCGGCCCCGTCTGCGCGTCCGGCTTGCGGAGCCGCGGCGCGCTAGCGCGCAAGGCGAAAAAATGCGACTCTCCGCACGCCCATCGGTGCACCGAGGAGACGACACGATGAGAAGGCTGGTTATCGCCATCGCCGTTACCGCGACCGTCGCGCTTGGCGCCGCCGCGGCGTGGCAGGCGCGCGCCGCCGCGCCCGCTTCGCCGGTGCCGCTCGCCGGACCCTATACGCCGATCCATCCCGCCGCCTGCAACGGCGGTCCGGGCGCCTGCCCGCCGGGCCGCCACCGCGTGTGCGGGCCGATGGGCTACAATTGCTGGTGCGCTCCCTGCTGAGCTTCGGCCGCTAGCCTCTGGCGTTCCGGGTGAGGGTGGTCTAATCCCACCCTCCACGGAACGGCGGGAGGCACCATGAGCGAGCGTGGACAGGGCCCCGGCGCGGTCGAGCGCCCGGCATTGGCCAACGAGACCGGCGATTACTGGGGCAGCGACGTGATGGCGCTGATGCTCCGGGAGATCGGCCTGCCGTTTGTCGCGCTCAATCCCGGCGCCTCCTATCGCGGGCTGCACGACAGTCTCGTCAACCTGCTCGGCAACCAGGCGCCGCAGATGCTCTTGTGCCTGCACGAGGAGCACGCGGTGGCGATCGCGCACGGCTATGCCAAGGTCGCCGGCAGGCCGATGGGCGCGATCGTGCACAGCAATGTCGGGCTGATGCACGCGACGATGGCGGTGTTCAACGCCTGGTGCGACCGGGTGCCGCTCGTGCTGCTCGGCGCGACCGGGCCGGTCGCGGCCGACAAGCGCCGCCCGTGGATCGACTGGATCCACACCGCCGCCGACCAGGGCGCCCTCGTTCGCAACTTCACCAAGTGGGACGACCAGCCGAACTCGGTCGCCGCGGTGCCGGAATCGCTGCTGCGCGCGCACAAGATCGCGACGACCGAGCCGTGCGGCCCGGTCTATATCTGCTTCGACGCCGCGCTGCAGGAAACCCGCATCGGTGACTTGCCGGCGCTGCCGAGCGCCGAGCGCTTCCGCGCGCCGGCGCCTGCGGCGCTCGACCCGGCAGCGGCCCAGGCGGCGGCCGAGCTGCTGCTCGCCGCCGAGCGGCCGGTTATCATGATGGGCCGCACCTCGCGCGACACGGGCGATTGGGAACGGCGGGTCGAGCTCGCCGAGGCGCTCGGCGCGATCGTGCTGACCGACCCCAAGACCGGCGCCAGCTTCCCCACCCGGCACAAGCTGCAGGGCCCGCCGGCCGGCAACAATCCGAGCGCCGAGGCCTGCGAGGTGCTGCGCGACGCGGATGCGATCCTGAGCCTCGACTGGGTCGATCTCGGCGGCGCGCTCAAAGCCGCGTGGGGCGACGCGCCGGCCGCCGGCAAGGTGATCCTCGCCTCGATGGACCACCAGCTGCACAACGGCTGGAGCATGGACTACCAGGCGCTGCCGCCCGCCGACATCCACCTCGCGGTCGACCCCGATGTCGCGGTCGCCGCGCTGCTGCCGCTGCTGCGGCCGCGCGTGCCCGGCTGGGCGGGCCGCGCCGCGAGCGCCGACGGCGGCGAGAGCGGCCCCACCGCGCCCGCGGACGTCATCACCCCGGTCTCGCTCGCCGTCGCGCTGCGCGATGCGATCGGCAGCCGCGCCACCACGCTGATCCGCACCCCGCTCGCCTGGGGCGGCCACGCCTGGGAGGTGTCGCATCCGCTCGACATGCTCGGCGGCGACGGCGGCGGCGGGATCGGCGGCGGCCCGGGGATGGCGGTCGGCGCGGCGCTGGCGCTGCGCGGCTCAGGCCGGCTGCCGATCGCGGTCCTGGGCGACGGGGATTGCCTGATGGGCGTCACCGCGCTGTGGACCGCGGTGCATTACCGCATCCCGCTGCTGATCGTCGTCGCCAACAACAGCTCGTTCTTCAACGACGAGCTGCACCAGGACCGCATGGCGCGCCAGCGCAACCGCCCGGTCGCCAACCGCTGGATCGGCCAGCGCATCGCCGACCCCGAGCCCGACATCGCCACGCTGGCGCGCGGCCAGGGCGCCACCGGCTACGGCCCGGTGCGCGACCCCGCCGAACTGGTGCGCACCCTGCGCCAGGCGATCGAGACCGTCGAAGCGGGCGGCGTCGCGCTCGTCGACGTCCGCGTCGAACCCGGCTACGCCACCAGCATGGGCTCGCACTACGCGCGGCGGTGAGACAGGCGCATCACGCTTCGAAAATCAGGCAGGTGGTCGTGCCGTGGACGAGCAGGCGTCCCTGGCGGTCGGTGAGGCGTCCTTCCGCGGTGCCGACGCGGCGACCGTGGTTGATGACGACGCCCTCGGCGCGGATGACGCCCGTTTCCGGCGTGATCGGCCGGACAAACGAGATCTTGAATTCGAGGGTCGTTGAGCCCAAGCCCCTGTCGAGCATCGAATGGATCGCCAGCCCCATGCAGCTGTCGAGCATCGTCGCCGCAAGGCCGCCGTGCACCGTGCCGGCCGGGTTGAGATGGCTCTCGCTCGGCTCGGCGGTGGCGACCACGCGCCCGCGCTCGGCCTCAACGATGTCGTAGCCCAGGGTTTGGGCCATCGTGTTGAGCGGTAGCCTGCCACTGGCTAGACCCTGGACGAATTCGAGGCCGGTCATGCTCTTCTGCATTCCGTCGCTCACCCTCCCAAAGGTTTTGCCGCTGACTCGACCTGTCATTCCGTTGGCCTCCGACCGATGACGACAGATCGTCCTCCAGCATCGGTGAATTCTACCCGGGGCTTGCTTTTTCAATCGGTCACCGCCGGTGAGAGCGGTAAAGTCGGCGTCATGCCCGACACCACTGCCGCGATCTCCCGTGTGCCTGCCGGCACCGATCTGGTCGAATGGTATTTCGAGCAAGGCTGGACCGATGGCCTGCCGGTGGTGCCGCCGACCGGCGAGAAGGTCGCCGCCTGCATCGCCGCGCTCGGCGGCGAGCCGGAATTCCTCGAATGCCGCGTGCCGCCGCGCCTCGGCGGGCTGACGCGCGAGGTGCTCGCGGTCAACATGGTGATGGCCGGCTGCAAGCCGGAATACGCCGCCGTGGTGCGCGCCGCGATGCTGGCGCTGACGACACAAGCCTTCAACCTCAACGGCGTGCAGGCGACGACCCACATGGCGGGGCCGCTGCTCGTCGTCAACGGCCCGGTGGCGCGCGAGATCGGCATGAACGGCGGGGTCAACGCGTTCGGCTCGGGCAACCGCGCCAACGCGACGATCGGCCGGGCGATCCGGCTGATCCTGTTGAATGTCGGCGGCGGCACGCCGGGCGACCTCGACAAATCGACCCTCGGCCACCCCGGCAAATACACCTATTGCGTCGCCGAGAACGAGGCGGAGAGCCCGTTCGCGCCCTACCATGTCGAGAAGGGGTTCGCGCCCGACGACTCGACCGTGTTCGTGATCGCCGCCGAGCCGCCGCACAGCGTCACCAACCATGTCGCCGACGACCCCGAAGGCATCCTCGACTCGATCTGTTCGGCGATGTCGACGATCGCCCACAACAACGCGGTATCGAGCGGGCATTGCGCCGTCGTCATCGGGCCGGAGCATGCCCGTACCATCGCCGGCAGGGGCTGGACCCGGCACGACATCCGCAATTACCTGCACCTGCATTCCGGCAACCGGTTCGGCGACCTCGCCTTCAATCACCGCTACGGCAAGGTCTACAACCGCAACCTGCCGCGCTGGTACAAGCGCGACCTCGACGCGCGCACCCCGATCGTGCCGAGCCCCGACCACATCCACCTCTTCGTTATCGGCGGCAGTGCCGGGCGGTTCTCGGCCTTCATTCCCGGCTGGGGCCACATGTCGTCGCCGGTGCTGCGCGGCATCGAGGGCGGCGGTCCCTCCGGCCCGGTCTGCGTCGACGGGACGTGCTATTTGTGAACGTCCGCGGCGACGCTAAAATCGCCGCGATCATGGGTTAGCGTGGCGCAACGATGAAAGCGCGATCGGACCGCGCAACACCGCCTGTTAATTTGCGCCGTAACAGGCGGGTAACAGGCGGATATCAGGGGAAAAAGCGATGGACGAATTGACCGTGTTCGATCCGCGCGGGCGGGTCGATGCCGCCCGGGTGGCTCTGGCGCCGCGGCCTGCGGCGCTCGCCGGCCTGCGGCTCGGCATCCTCGACAACACCAAGTGGAACGCCAACCGGCTGCTACGCAAGACCGCCGCGCTGCTCGAAGCGCGCTGCGGCATCGGGACGGTCGGCTATTACAAGAAGGAGAGCTTCTCGAAGGTCGCCGACTCCGCGCTGCTCGCCGAAATCGCCGCCAACAGCGATATCGTTCTGACCGCGATCGGCGATTGAGGGTCGTGTACGTCGTGCTGTACGCATGACGCCATCGCCCTCGAGACGCTCGGCCGGCCGGTCGCCGTGGTGGTGACCGCCGAGTTCCTGCACGAGGCTCGCACGCAGCGCGACGCGCTCGGCATGCCCGAGTTGGAGCCGGTGGTGATCGACCATCCGCTGTCGACGCTGTCGGACGCCGAGATCGGCCGGCGCGCCGAGCAGGCCGCGGCGCAGGCGGTCGCGGTGTGGCTGGGAAGGGAGGAACCATGACCGTCGAAGGCGCCTATAGCGGCCTCAAGGTGCTCGATCTCGGGCAGGGCATCGCCGCGCCGTATTGCGCGATGCTGCTGGCGATGCACGGCGCCGAGGTCGTCAAGCTCGAGCCGATCGCCGGCGACTGGTCGCGCGGTCTCGGCACCGCCTACGGCGACCACACCGCGATGTCGGCGCATTACAACCGCGGCAAGCAGAGCCTCGCGCTCGACCTGAAGTCGCCGGCGGCGCGCGACATCGCCCTCGAACTGGCGCGGCGCGCCGACATCCTGATCGAGAACAACCGGCCCGGCGCCATGGCGCGGCTCGGGCTCGGCTACGCGGCGCTGTCGGCGGTCAACCCGCGCCTGCTCTACGCCTCGATCAGCGGGTTCGGCCAGGACGGGCCCTATGCCAGCCTGCCGTGCACCGACTCGGTGGCGCAGGCCTATTGCGGCATGGTCGCGCTCAACCGCGGCGAGGACGGCATGCCGCACCGCATCGGCGCGATCATCATCGACACGCTGACCGGGCTCTACGCGGCGCAGGCTCTTGGGGTGGCGCTCTACGCGCGCGAGCGGCGCGGCGCGGGGCAGCGGATCGCGGTCAGCCTGGCGGAATGCGGCGCCGCGATCCTCGGCCAGCGCCTCGCCGAGCACGTCCTCGAAAACGGCAGCCCGCGCGTGCTCAACGTGCCGACCGGCTCGTACCGGACCCGGGACGGCTGGGTGATGATCGCGCTGATGCGCGAGGAGCAGTTCACCCGGCTGGTGGGCGCGCTCGGCCGGCCCGAGCTGGCCCGCGACCCGCGCTTCGCCGACTTCGCGAGCCGCGCCGAGCACGCCGCGCCGCTGTTCGACGCGCTGCGCGCGGCAATCGCCGCGGAGACGACGCAGTCCTGCCTCGACAAGCTGCGCGCGGCCGACATCCTCGCCGACCGGATCAACGGCTTCGACGACTGGCTCGCCGACCCGCACATCGTCGCGACCGGCGGCGCGGTGACGGTGGCGCCCGGCGACATGTCGGCATTCAAGGTGCCGCGCACCCCGGGGGTTTTCCCGGCGGCCGACGCCGCCCTGTCGCCGGCGCCGCGCATCGGCGAGCACGGGAGGGCGATCCTCGCCGGGCTCGGCGTCGACCCGGCAGCGCAGGCGCGTCTCGCCGCCGAGGGCGCGGTGTGGCTGCCATGAGCGAATTCGACCGCAGGCTGCACCGCTTTCCGGAAAGCAAGTTCTTCGAGGATCTCAAGGTCGGCGACCGCTTCTACATTCCCAGCCGCACCGTCACCGATGCCAATTTCGCCGCGTTCCAGACCGTATCGGGCGACAACCATCCGATCCATTACGACATCGAGTATTGCCGCGAGCGCGGCCACCCGGGGCTGCTGGCGCACGGCTTTCAGGTGCTGTGCTTCACCGCCGCCGGCGCCGGCACCTTCGCGCATGTGATCGGCGACGCGCTGATCGCGTTCATCGAGCAATCCTCGAAATTCCTGAAGCCGGTCTACCCCGGAGATACGCTCTATCCCGCGCTGACCGTCGCCGCACTGACGGCGCAGCGCAGCACCGGCGTGGTGAGCGTCGCGGTCGCCGTGCACAACCAGAAGAACGAACTGGTTCTCAGCGGCGAGCAGAAATACCTGCTGCGCAAGCGGCCGGCCTGATCGGCGATCAGGCGAAATTTTTTTTGGCCACTGTGAGCTAGATTACATTGGGAACGCGCGGCCGGGGATATCGTCAACGGCGAACCAACTATCGCCCCCGCGTTTCTTCCCCCGCGAGGGTTACCTGCCGGGCGGACGATCTCCCCAACGGTCCGCCCGGCACTCATCTTGCGCGTCGCTCGCGAATCATGCAGCTCTTGCGCTCAGCCGCGTCCGATCGCATCGGCGAGCGCCTCGGCCGCGCGGCGGCATTGGTCGCGGTCGACGTCCATGTGCGTGACGGCGCGCACCGTGCGCGGCCCCAGAGCCGAGATCAGCACGCCGGCCGCCTTGGCGCGCGCGACGATCGCGGCGGCGTCGGGGGCGTCCGCCGCCATCTCCCAGATCACGATGTTGCTCTGCACGCTCGCGAGATCGAGGCGTACCCCGCCGAGCCCGGCGAGCCGTTCGGCGAGGAGCCGCGCATTGGCGTGGTCATCGACGAGCCGCGCGCAATGATGGTCGAGCGCGTAGAGGCCGGCGGCGGCGAGAATGCCGGATTGCCGCATCGCCCCGCCGAAACGGCGGCGCGCGGTGACCGCGCGGCCGATCGTCGTCCGGTCGCCGGCGAGGACGCTGCCCACGGGACAGCCGAGCCCTTTGGACAACGCCACCGAAACGAGGTCGAAGGGCCGCGCCAGTTCGGCGAGCGGCAGCCCGCTCGCCGCCGCGGCGTTGAACAGACGCGCGCCGTCGAGATAGCTGGCGATCTCTCGTTCGCGCGCGGCGGCGCAGATCGCGGCCGCGTCGCGCTGCGGAAAGACGATGCCGCTGCCCATGTTGTGCGTGTTCTCGATCGCGACCAGCGCCGTCGCCGGCAGCACGATGTGCCCGCGCGGCTTCACCGCGGCGGCGAATTCCTCGGCCGTGAAGCGCCCGCCCGCACCGGCCGGGGTGAACTGAACGCCGGAATTGGCCGCGGCGGCGCCGGCCTCGTGCCACATCATGTGCGCCTGCTGGGCGACGATCACGTCGTCACCCGGGTGGGTCAACAGCTTCACCGCGATCTGGTTCGCCATCGTCCCGCTCGGCACGAACAACGCCGCCTGTTTGCCGGTGAGCGCGGCGATCCGCTCCTGCAGCAGGTTGACCGAGGGGTCCTCGCCGTACTGGTCGTCGCCGACCGGCGCGGCCGCCATCGCTTGCCGCATCCCGGGCGACGGGCGGGTGACGGTATCGGAGCGCAAGTCGATCGCGGCGGGATCGGGCATCGGGCGGGTCCTACGGTCGCGGGCGGGGGCAGGCTAATCCGTTGCGAACGCCGGTTGCAATCGCCTGGCAGGGATGGTGTCATTGCCCATGGCTGTCTCACGGCGTGAGACGAGGATCCGGTGGTTTCGACGATCCTGGCGCGGCTTCGCCTGCGCCAGTTTGCTTTTTCTCGCCCCGGTGTGGAACGCCTCGGCCGATAATGAGACCCGCTTCTTCCGCATCGGCACCGCCCCGACCGGCGGCAGCTTCTTCGAGATCGGGGCGGTGCTGGCGAGCGCGATATCCAGCCCGGTAGAGGGCGCGACCTGCGCCGGAAGCGGGGTTTGCGGCGTGCCGGGATTGGTCGCGGTCGCCCAGGCGACCCGCGGATCGGTCGAGAACCTGCAGCTGGTCAACAGCGGCCAGCTGGAGTCGGGCTTCGCCCAGGCCGACATCGCGGCGCTGGCCTATAACGGCGCAAGCGATTTCGGCGATAGCGGGCCAATGCGCCGGTTGCGCGCGATCGGCAGCATGTTTCCCGAGGCGCTGCAGATCGTCGTGCGCAGCGACAGCCCGATTCGCTCGGTCGAGGAGTTGGCCGGCAAGACGATCGGCGTGGGTGACCCTGGCTCCGCGACCGCGATCAACGCCACGGTGCTGCTGGCCGCGGCCGGCTTTGCCGAGACCGACGTG
>Ga0335081_10009624_pt1 | contig 15573 bp, 10 predicted proteins | sample Lox_Sample_35_FD_206713 | JGI IMG/M metagenome (GOLD analysis project Ga0335081, IMG submission 206713) | Soil microbial communities from Loxahatchee National Wildlife Refuge, Florida, United States - Lox_Sample_3.5 | ecosystem: Environmental > Terrestrial > Soil > Wetlands | place: USA... | reverse complement strand
CGCCTGCCGTATGCATTGCGATTTTCGCCGCCACCGGCAAGCCCATTCGCCGCTTGCCCATCCTCGCCGAAGATCTTGCCTAGCGCGGTTTCTCCGGCTTGTTGCACAATAGCGCGTGCCTTTGACGCCGACTCTTATCGCCACGATTCCGCTGGCCATTTGGATTTATCTTTTTTTCGCGCACGGGAATTTCTGGAATTTGCGCGAAGACGCGGGTGAAGCCAAGCCTCTCGACCGTTGGCCTCGCATCGTTGCTGTCGTTCCCGCGCGCAATGAAGCAGGCACCATCGCTCGCTCGGTCACTTCCCTCGCGAAACAGGACTACCCTGGCGAGTTTTTCGTAATCGTTGTCGATGATCACAGTGAAGACGGGACTGCCACGATGGCAATGAACGCGGCAACTGAATCCGGCGCCACTTCACGGGTCGCCATTCATGCTGCCGCTGAACTTCCACAAGGCTGGACCGGAAAGGTCTGGGCCATGAACGAAGGCGTCGGGGCGACAGCGAATCAAGCTCCCCATTTTTATTGGTTTACGGACGCGGACATCGAGCATGCGCCGGACACGCTGCGCCGCCTCGTCTCTCGCGCGGAAACGGATGCGCTCGATCTCGCTTCGTTGATGGTTCTGCTGCAAGCCAAAACATTTCCTGAGCGGCTGCTCATTTCCCCATTTCTGTATTTCTTCCTTATGCTGTATCCACCCCAATGGATTGCGAACCCGAACGCGCGCACCGCGGGTGCCGCGGGCGGCTGCATCTTGTTGCGCCGTACTTCGCTCGAACGCATTGGAGGACTCGCCGCGATTCGCAGCGAAGTCATCGACGACTGTGCCCTTGCCCGCGCTATCAAAAGGCCTGGCGGGAAAATCTGGATGGGGCTTACCCGCTCGAGCGTGAGTCTCCGCAGCTACGGCAGTTTCCGCCAAATTCGCGACCTTATTGCCCGTACCGCATTTACGCAGCTTCGTTATTCTTTTTTTCTGTTGCTCGCCACGCTCGTCGGTCTTTTTATCACCTACGTCTTGCCTTGGATTTCCTTTTTTCAGGGCGACGATCCCGCGTGGTTTCTCGCGGCCACCGCAGCTTGTCTCATGACGGTATCTTTCGGCGTGACCGTCCGCTTCTACAATCAGTCTTTTCTCTGGGCGCTCACGCTTCCATTCGCCGCCATCTTTTACGCCTATGCAACTTGCGTTTCTGCATTTCGCTACTGGCTGGGCCGCGGCGGCCAATGGAAAGGGCGCGCACAAGCGCCACTGGACACCTGAGCACGGCTTGTGAAGCATCAAAATAAGTGGTGATTCAAATCGGACTTTGCTATTCTTTAACGATTGCAAGGTACAGGGCTGCATCCCGTCGGCCGCTTGTCGGCCACCTTTCAAAATAAGGAAGGGAGCGGCACCGGAGGCCAGCATGAGCGTTGTTCCTAACCGCGGCGACGGCAAAATCACCGTGCCCGATCTCCTGCAGCGCAAATCTGTTTCAGGTTTGCACTCCATAAGCAAGAAAATCACCTGCTTGACGGCGTACGACTATCCGACCGCGCGCCTGGTCGATGAAGCCGGCGTCGACGTGATTCTTGTCGGCGATTCGCTCGGCATGGTGGTGCTCGGACACGAGAGCACGCTGCCCGTTACTTTGGAAGATATGCTGCACCACACTCGCGCGGTGCGTCGCGGCGCTCGGCGCGCCCTGGTCGTTGCGGATATGCCGTTTGGTAGCTATCACACGGACACTTCCGAATCGTTGCGCAACGCCGTCCGCTTCGTGAAAGAAGCAGGCGCGGAAGCGGTGAAAGTGGAGGGCGGCGAGCGGCGCCTCGAATTGATTGCGAGGCTCACGGAGGCGGAAATTCCTGTTATGGGGCATGTCGGCTTGACGCCACAGTCGCTCAACGCGCTGGGCGGCTACCGCGTACAGGGAAAAACGCCGAATGCCGCCGAACAATTGCTGCGCGATGCGCGCGCGGTCGAGGCCTCGGGCGCGTTTGCTGTGGTGCTCGAAGCTGTGCCCCGCGAACTTGCCGCGAAAATTACAGCGGACCTGCGCATTCCCACTATTGGCATCGGCGCGGGGCCGGATTGCGACGGCCAAGTGCTCGTGCTGCACGACATGCTCGGATTGACCTTTTCTCCCCTGCCGAAATTCGCGCGCCAATACGCTGACGTAAGCAAAGTCATTTCGCAGGCTGTGCGCGAATATTGTGCGGATGTGCGAGCGGGGATGTTTCCGTCGGACGCGGAATCGTACCACGCAGTGCCGACAACGAAGGAAGAAAAAGAGGCGCCGGTCAATATCGACGGCGATTGGTAGAGACAAGCCGGAGTTCAGACTAAATCCTTCACTCGGAGGCAGACATGACGCCCGAAGAAATGCGCACGCTTTACGATTACAACGCATGGGCTAACCATCGGCAGATGGAAGCTGCTTCCAAGCTCACAGACGAGCAATTTGTGAAGCCGCTTGGCTCGAGTTTCGGTTCCGTGCGCGACACCCTGGCTCACATTTATGGAGCAGAGTGGATTTGGCTCGAACGCTTTCAAGGGCGCTCGCCGTCATCGCTGCCGGACACGGCGGAATTCAAGGACCATGCTAGTTTGCAGAAAAGCTGGAACGAACACGAAGCGCGGTTGCTTGCTTTTGTTCGGGGATTGACGCAAGCGAATCTCGAGCGCGTGATGGAATACAAGACGCTGAAATTCGGCGTGTATAAAAATCCGCTGTGGCAGTCGATGCAGCACGTGGTGAATCACGGAACCTATCATCGCGGACAAGTCACAACTCTGCTTCGCCAACTCGGCGCGCAGCCGATTCTGACCGACCTGATGCATTTTTACCGCGAGCGCGCGGTCGCAGCAGGCGCGTAGTTTTTCGTCCCCCTTCCTTGTGGAAATCATCCGAACCATCGCGTGGATGAAAGAGATGGCGCGGCAGGCGAGCGCCGAGAGCCGCATCATCGGGCTGGTGCCGACCATGGGCGCGCTGCACGAAGGCCACGCTTCGCTGATTGCGCGCGCCCGGCAGCAGTGTTCGCCCGTGATTGTCTCCATTTTTGTGAACCCCAAGCAGTTCGGCCCAAACGAAGATTTTTCCAAATATCCGCGGACATTCGAGACCGACAGCGAAAAACTAAAGCAGGCCGGTGTGGACGTGCTGTTCGCACCGGAAGCGGCGGAAATTTATCCGAAGGATTTTTCGACGCACGTGCAGGTGGACGGGATCAGCGACCGTCTTGAGGGACGCTCCCGTCCGGGGCATTTTCGCGGCGTGGCCACCGTAGTGATGAAACTGCTGCAAATCGTCCAGCCGAATTTCGCGTACTTCGGACGAAAGGATGCGCAGCAAGCGCGCATCACCACGCAGATGGCGCGCGACTTGAATCTCGATTCCGAAATTCTTGTGTGCCCGATCGTGCGCGAGGTGGACGGGCTCGCGCTTTCTTCGCGCAATGTTTACTTAAACTCCGAGGAGCGGAAAGCCGCTACGGTTTTGTTTCACGCGTTGCAGGCCGCTAAACAGGAAATGGCGGAAGGAGTGCGCGACGCCTTGCATCTGCAAGGGGCTTTGCGCCGCGTCCTTGGCAGAGAAAAGCTTGCGGCCGTGGACTACGCCGAAATCGTGGACTCCGAATCATTCGAGCCGGTCGTGCGGATCAGCCGCGCGTGCTACGTGCTGCTGGCCGTATTCATCGGCAAAACACGGCTGATTGACAACTTGTACGTCGCGCCTAAAGAAACGGACTCCGACGAGTTCGTGCTTCAACTGTAGAAGCCTGAACAACCGCGCGGTCCTTGTGGCTGCGAATTGGGCTGCGCTACACTCTGGCTGAAAGAGAGGCGGTACAATGAAAGGGTCACCAAAAGTAATTGAAGAACTCAATAAAGCGCTCCGGGAAGAACTGACGGCGATTAACCAATATTTTTTGCATGCCGAGATGTGTGAGAACTGGGGCTACGAGAAACTCTCGGAATATATCAAGATGCAGTCAATTGGGGAGATGAAGCACGCCGAAGCGCTGATGGAACGCATCCTGTTCCTGGACGGATCGCCAACGATGAAGCCACTGGAGTTAACGGTAGGGAAGAACGTAAAGGATATGCTGCAAAGCGATCTGGACCTCGAACTGGGCGCGGTGAAGAATTACAACGTTGCCATTCAGGTGGCTGTGACGGAGAAGGACAATGGCTCCCGCGATCTCTTTGTGACATTGCTCAAAGATGAAGAGGGCCACGTCGACTGGCTGGAAGCCCAAATGCATTTGATTGAAGAACTAGGTTATGAGCGGTACCTCACCATGCAGATGGGTGAGAACGAAGAAGAGGAATAGTCGCTCGAGGAACAGCCGCCAAGATAGTTGACAGCGCTTCAACCCAAGCAGACACGGGGAATCCACGAAAATCTCCGGAATACGCGTCCCTATTCGTTTTCCTCGCTCGCAGTCTTGGGTGGCGCTGGAGCCGTCGCTGCTGGAGGCGTATAGCCTGCGTTGAGTTGGTCAAAGTTCAAGATGGAATTGAAAACCAGGAAGTAGCTGCCCTGAGTCTCGGCGCGCCACATGGGATTGTTGGCAAACAACACTACGTGGCCTTTGCCGTGAGGAACGTCCACGACGGCCGGCTTTTCCGCAATTTCGTTGGCGCCGGTAACCATGCCACTGAGGAGTAGCTCTTTTTCCGCAGCGAAGCGGAGGACGACCCGCGGCTGCTGCTCGGGAGGGGGATTCGCCCACCGAGCAAATTCAGCGAGGTCCTCGGGAACGTAGAGTTCCTGTTCATGAGGACTGCGCTTGACAGGTTTTTCCGGAGGCATGTAGGGGCGCGCCTGAATCACGTCGGGGTCTGTGGCGGTGCCCCTTCCGCTGGAACGCGCCGCGCCGCCGGGACCTTCCTCGGGCGGCCCAAAGAAGCCGAAATTGCCAGCCACGGTGATGACCGGACCCTGGCGAAAATAAACGTAGAGCTTGTCATCATAGCCGTACGTGATGGGGCTCTTTTTGTCGTCGACTGTGGAGAGCACCACACTACCCGGCGCTTGCATGGCGCGCGCGTCGGAAACGTTGACCATTTCGGTCATCCCGCCAGCTACGGGAAGCGATGCGCTGGTCTGCACGGCGAGGAGCAGGCCGCCATCGCTGACGAAGCGCTCGAGATTGGCGAGGCCTTGATAGCCGAGGCCGCCGCGAATGTCGGCGGTGGAATCGAGCCCCGGAGCGACAAAGTTGGGAGTGTCAGCAGTGTTTTGCCACGGTCGCGGGCTGCCGCGCATGGGCTGACCACGAAGTATGGAGCTGAGACCCGCGGGTCCGCCTCCGCCCATCGGTGGAAGAATGAGAACGTCAAATTTTTCGCGGAGATTGGGAGTTTCTCGGAGCCACGTGTCGGCGACGTAGGTGTAAGGGACTTTCAATTCTTCGAAGGCGATCCGGAACCAGCCATCATTCTGGGTGTTCTGCCAGTTGTGAACAATACCGATGCGCGGAGCGGAAACGGGATGCGCGGTCACTTTGAGTGCAGCGTCCGTGGCATGAATGCGAATGCCCAACTCGGTCGCGGCTTTTTCAAGTTGCGCACGATCCGCATTGCGCAGAATAAACGTGCCGGCGTTGAATTTGACTCCGTCGGCTTCGAAAGAATCTTCGGCCGCTTCCATCGGTACAGAAGCGAGGCGGAAACGCAGGGTGGCCAGCGTGTTGTCGGTGTTGTGCCGGATGAGAAAGATTTTGCCTTGCCCGTCGATGCCGCCCGGAACTTCGATTTTCGCGACTTTGTGCATGGGCGCGTCGAGGATAGAAACATCCGTGACGCGCGTGGCTCTCACGTTGTGAAGAGCTCCGAGAGTCCATCCAGTGTCATCATAGGAGCGCGGATCGCGCGGGCTGTAAAACTGTGTGTCGAGGACCATGTCAGCGAGGCGGCTGTAAGGCTGGTCCATCCGAACGACGTAACTGCCCGCTGGGATGACCGTTTCAGCGGGCCTCTTTTCGTCTTTCGGCTCGGCGTCAGCGTCAGGCTTCTCGCCTGATTTTTCTGACGGCTTTTCCGCTGATTTTCCTTTGCGAGCGTCGGCGTCTCGCGCGGAATCAGCGGCGGGGATGCGAATTTCTTTTTCGGTGCGGTTCACTTCGATGCCTTGGAGCTGGAAAAGGCTGAGCAGGCTGGCTTGCTCGGCGGGGCGCGGATCGTCGGCAGGAAAAACCCACGCGGCCGGGCCTTCGGTGCGCGCTTTTGCGACGGCGCGCTTGCTCTTCAAATAGAAATTGTTGAGAAATTTCTGCCCGTTCGAAGCGACGTTGTTCATGCCGAAGAGAATCGCGCTTTCTTGCATGTTCGTATTGTCGCGCGCCGACCATTTCACTTTCGGCAGCGGAGGGTTCGGGCGGTACCATTCGCGGCTGGTGTCAGTCGGGCGGAGCGTGCGCACTCGCGTGTCGGCCCCGCCATTGCCGAACGTTTCGTAAAACCGGCCAATGGAGTTGTGATTGTTGGCGATGGAAAGCAGATAGTTGGGCGCCCAGCCATCGTAGAAGCCGTGCGTCCAAACACCGATGACCCCACGTTTGGTCATCTCTTCAATTTCGTGATAGGCCATTTCCTGCCACTCGCTGATCACGATCGGATCCAGCCAGGCGTTGTACGGACCTGTACCGGTCATGATGTAGAGGTAGGGAACGGATTCGTGAAGGTCGTGCATCACCGTGGGGTGCCAATCGAGATAAGTCTTGAGCATGTTGCGGGAGAGCGCGAGGGTGACGCCGAGATTGTCGCGGTTGTTGTCGTGGGCGACGTAATGGCCCCACCAGATGAGCGGATAGGGCGGCTGGTCGGGGTGCTTTTTGTGTTGCAGGTAGATATCGACCATGCGGTCGTGCCCGTCGACTTCGACAATCGGAGTGATGAGCACGATGGAATCTTTGCGGATTTCTCGGATGAAAGGAGAATCTTCGACGGCGAGCCGATAGGCGAGTTCCATGAGCATTTCGGGGGCGCCGGTCTCGGGAGAATGGATGCTGCCATCGGCCCAATACATAGGCTTGCCTTCGGCGATGAGCTTCTGCGCTTCGGAATCAGAGAGGCCGCGCGGATCGGCGAGGCGCGCGGTGATTTCTTTGTAGCGGTCCAGCTTCGCAAGGTTGGTCTCGTCAGAGACTGCGGCAACGAGCATCTCGCGCCCTTCCTCGGAGGTTCCAATGCTCCACACTTTCACGCGAGGACTTTTGCTGGCGAGCAAACGGAAGTAGGCGTTGATGTCCTTCGTATAATCGAGCACATCCGGCGCGCCGATGATGTGGTGGAGAAAGGCGTCAGGCGGGGGAACGCAAGAACTGAGCGGAAGATGGTCGACGAGTTCGGTGCTGAAGAAGGATTCGGTCGTGAACTCTTTGATCTTTTTCGTGTACTCGGTGTGATCGGTGACGGTGCAGGATTTGGCTTGACCGAAGCTGGTAGAAACAAACATGCAGAGCGAGAGAAGGAATCCAGAAAGGATTCGAATCATGTGACACCTCAGGGCAATAAAATCGCGCCGGGGATTATACAGCGTATAAGCGAAGAAACCTCAAGCGATTCGGCGGCGAAACAAAGGCCCAACGCAGCAGGCTACGCCTGTCGACGAGACAAGGCGGTTTAGCCTATGATTAGCGCCAGCCCAATCACGTCGGGAAGCCTCGATAGGGTTCGAGGCAAGTCCTTGATGCGGTAAACCGGAGAAAGAACTCATGGAAGAACGACTCAGCCTGGATTTTCTGCGCGTGGTGGAGAACGCGGCGATCGCAGCGGCCCGCACGATGGGATTCGGCGACCGCCACAAAGCCGACGAAGTGGCCGTCGAAGCCATGCGCAAGACGATGGATTCGGTGGAGATGGACGGAACCATCGTGATCGGCGAAGGCGAACGCGACGAGGCGCCGATGCTGTACATCGGCGAAAAAGTCGGCCTAGCCACGCACGCCCCGAAAGCGCTGTTCCCGCAGGTGGATATTGCCGTCGATCCTCTCGAGGGAACGAATCTTTGCGCAACCGGAGCGGCAAACGCCATCGCAGTGCTCGCGGCGAGCGAGCGCGGCGGTCTGTTGCACGCGCCGGATTTGTACATGGAAAAAATTGTGGTGGGACCAGCATGTAAAGGCGCGATCGACCTGGATGCGCCGGTCGCCGACAACTTGAAATCGGTTGCGAAGCGGCTGGACCGCGACGTGGAGGATTTAGTAGTGGTCGTGCTGGACCGCGTGCGCCACGAGAAGTTAATCGACGAGATTCGCGCGGCGGGCGCGAGAATCCGGCTGATCGGGGACGGCGATTTATCAGCGGGAATTTCCGCGGCGGTCGTGGGAACGGGCGTGCACGCCGTGATGGGCACGGGCGGAGCTCCTGAGGGCGTGCTGACGGCGGCGGCGCTGCGCTGCTTGAACGGACAGATCCTGGCGCGGCTGGTGATCAGCAAGCCGGAAGACGCGGCACGGCTTGAGAAAATGGGAGTGAAGGATCCGAAGCGGATTTATGACACAGAAGATTTGGCGCCGGGGAAAAAGATGGTGTTTGCTTGCACGGGCGTGACCGATGGAAATTTGTTGAAGGGCGTGCGGTTTTTCGGCGAAGGGGTGCGCACCAGTTCGATGATTCTGACGCTCGATGACAGGCAGGTGCGGTTCATCGATTCCGTGCATCTAGAGAAGCGGCCGGACATCAAAGTGCGGTTTAACTAGCCTGAACGAAGACTAGCTCAGCCGACTCGAAAGCTTTCGCAGCCTTTCAGGACACGCGAACAGCTGGCCTCATTCTGGACGTGCGGACAGTAGTGCCAAACAGTTAACACACGTAGTCTCTTCCAACCAGTCTAGTCTTGCCGCAGGAAACACCTCACCTCTCGTGACCCACCACACGGGTGTAGGAGTTTTCGTAGAAGCATGCGGCTCCTCGGGGAACGGAGGAGATGCCGTGAAGCGCTTTGAACTGATACTCGCAGTAGCGTTGGCGGTACTGGCGGGTGGATGCGCGCAGTTTACAAGCCCCGGTCCCGGCAACGGGGGCGGCGGAGGTGGAGGACCCTTCTCCATCACCGTAACGCCCGCGAACCCGGCAGTGGGTGGCTTGAACCAGCAACAGTTCACGGCGAAGACCAGCGACGGCTCGAAGCCCGCATTGACTTGGTCGGTGAACGGAGTGGCTGGCGGTAGCGCGACGCTGGGCACCATCAGCGCGACAGGACTCTACACCGCACCTGAATTTCCGCCGAACCCCAATACGATTACGGTCACCGCGACGGAAACTTCCGACAGCACCAAATCCGGAAACACCCAGGTGACGCTGGGCAATCCGACGCCTCTGCTTACCGCAGTCGCCCCGCTGTCCATTCCGGTGGGAACTTTCACGCTCACACTGACTGGGAAACACTTTGCACCGGGGGCCACGGTTTATCTAGGCACCACGGCGTTAACTACAACGCTGGATTCGTCGACGCAATTGACGGCGACAGGAACGGTGACCACGGCGCAAGTTGGAACATTGAGTGTTTACGTGATGAATCCGAATCCGGGATCGGCAAACTCTGGAAAAATCAACATTCAAGTTCTCCAACCGAACTCGAACATCCAGATTTCCCTTGCACCGCCGTCTGCTGTGGTCGGGGCGGGAAATCAAACGCAATTCGTAGCCACGGTTACGGGAACGACAAACACCGGCGTGGATTGGGCAGTAAACGGCGTGCCGTATGGCAGCGACACTCTGGGCAGCATGGACAGCAACGGAAACTACACGGCGCCTGCCAATCTGGGCACTCTGACGGGCGTTACTATTACCGCCACGAGCCAGGCGGACACCACGAAGTCTGCCACTGCGACGGTCACGTTTCGGAATCCGGTGCCTACGCTGACTGCAATCACGCCTGGAACGCTAGGACTCGGAGCGTTTCAAATTACGCTGTACGGCACGGGCTTCGTGAGCACGTCGGTTGTGAACTTTGGCGGGCAAGCGCTGAAGACGACGTACGCGAACGCGACGATGATCACGGCTGTCGGAACGGCACCAGCCGCGGGCCAAGTTTCGGTTTCGGTGACAAGCCCGGCGCCCGGCGGCGGCACTTCCAACAGTCTGAGCGTGACGGTGACGACGGCGGGAACACCCGTGTCCCCTGCGGCAGCCGTGCGCTTCCTGGAACAATCTTCCTTCGGGCCGGACACGGAGACTGTCAATCAGGTGCAGGAGCTTGGGTTTGATACCTATCTCCAAAATCAGTTTTCGTCAACGGTGACACCCTACCAGGATCCGCGGCTGAAAGACGGCGTGTTCGACGTTGGGCAGAGGTTCTATCTGAACGCGGTGGCAAGCGGCGACCAACTGCGCGGACGCACGTTGCTGGCCTTGAACGAATTGTGGGTCGTAGCGGGAGACAAGATCAGCGACCCGCTCGGCTACACAAACTATCTGCGCACGTTGGGGAAGGACGCTCTGGGAAATTATCAGGATGTAATGACGGATATCACCCTGACACCGGCGATGGGTCACTACTTGGACATGGTGGACAACGACGCACCCGCACCGGGCCAGCATGCGAATGAAAACTACGCCCGAGAAATCATGCAGTTGTTCTGCTTGGGACTGAACCAATTGAATCCCGACGGAACGCCAGTGCTGGACGGCTCGGGAAATCCGATCCCGACATATACGCAAAACGACGTGATGGACTTGGGCCGTGCATTCACCGGATGGACGTATCCGGTACAGACCGGAAAGACGCCGCAGAGCCACAACCCCGAATACTACGGTGGGCCGATGGTTGCAGTGGAAGCAAACCACGACACAAGAGTAAAGACGATTTTGGGGCAGACGATCCCCGCGGGGCAGACTGCGGAAGCGGACCTGGCGGCGGCCCTAAATATCATTTTCAATCACCCGAACGTTGGGCCATTCGTTTCAAAACAACTGATCGAGCATCTGGTCACGAGCAATCCAAGCCCCGCGTACGTGCAGCGCGTGGCGCAAGCCTTCAACAGCGGCACGTTCAATGGCTATGGGACGGGCAAGCGGGGAGACATGCAGGCGACGATCGCAGCCATCCTGCTGGACCCCGAGGCGCGGCGAGGAGACGTACCGGCAACGTCGGTGGCAACAGATGGAAAGCTGCGCGAGCCGGTGGTCATGATCGTCAGCATCGCGCGCGCGTTCCATGCGCAGACCGACGGAGGAGGCTTCACCTTCGAAGGTGAGCAGATGTCGCAGGAAATCTTCTACCCGGCGACGGTGTTCAATTTCTTCCCGCCAGTCAACCCGATCGCGGGAACAACGCTGAACGGACCGGAATTCGCGATCTTCAACACGGTGACGAGCCTGGCCCGCGTCAATTTCATCAACGACGTGGTGTACGGCTCGATTGGATCCAATACACAACTCGATTTCAGTCCGGTGGTGAACGCCGGGACTCCGGACCAGATGGTGGCGTGGCTGGACAACCTGTTTCTCCACGGCAGTACGCCGGACCAGATGAAGCAAATGATTCTGACGGCGGTCGGCGCGGTGAATTCCAACGATAAGAATGGGCAGGCGCAAGCGGCAATTTACCTGTACCTCTCTTCGTCGATGTACCAAGTCCAGCATTAGACCGGAAGGAGCGAGCGATGACGCGACACACGCGGAGAGACATGTTACGGCTGGCCTGCTGCTCGGCGGCGGGAGCTTCGATGCTCGGGGGACTGAGCAAACTCGGGCTGGTGAGCGCGTTTGCGCAAGGTACGACCGATTACAAAGCGCTCGTGTGCATCTTCCTGTTTGGCGGGAATGACGGGAACAACATGGTCGTGCCAATCGATTCGCGCTACGCGGGCTACCAAACCGTTCGCGGGCCTCTGGCGATTCCCCAGGGCCAATTGCTGTCCTTACAGAGCGGGAGCCAGGCGAGTTACGGATTGCACCCGAACATGCCGGAGATGCAGGGCTACTTCAACAACCAGAAAAACCTGGCAATCCTGGCGAACGTGGGAACGCTGGTGCAACCGACGACGCAAGCGATGTATCAGGCGTATCAGAACCTGCCGCAAAACCTGTTCTCGCATTCCGATCAGCAGGATCAGTGGCAAAGCGCGCAGTTGGCGGGCGTTCCGGTATCCGGCTGGGCCGGGAAAGTAGCCGACAGCGTGCAAAGCGCCTACAACACCGGGGCAAAGTTTCCGCCCATCCTTTCGGTGAGCGGCAACGCCGTCTTCTGCACGGGAATCACCTCACAGCCGTTCACGATGGATCCTGGACAGTCGCCGGGGCTACAGGGATTCGATTCTTCCGCGGCGTCGCAGGCACGCTTCGTGGCCACACAGCAATTGCTGACGTTCGATAGCGGGCTGTCGCTGGTGCAGGCGGCGAATGCGGTGACCGGACAGGCGGTGCAGTACAGCGTGGTGCTGTCGAACGCGCTGCAGAGCATTCCGCCGCTGCAGACCGTGTTCCCGAAGGGTGACCTTGCGAGCCAGTTGAAACAAGTGGCGCAAGTGATCGCGGCGCAGAGCTACCTCGGGGTGAAGCGGCAAATCTTCTTCTGCTCCTACGGCGGCTTCGACACGCACGGCGACCAGCTGACGCAGCACGTGCAACTGCTGACCACCGTAAGCCAGTCCATGTCCGCGTTCTATCAGGCGACCGTGGAGCTCGGCGTCGCAAACCAGGTCACTACGTTTACGGTCTCGGAGTTTGGCAGAACGATGGAACCGGGATCGAACGGGGGGACGGACCACGCCTGGGGCAACCATCAATTGATTCTGGGCGGGGCCGTGAAGGGCAACTCCGTTTACGGGACATTCCCGACGCTGGCCCTTGGCGGTCCCGATGATGCGGACCAAAACGGGCGATGGATTCCGACGACAGCGCTGGACCAATACGCAGCGACGCTAGCAACGTGGTTTGGCGTGAGCGCCGCGAATTTGCCGTCCATCTTTCCGAACCTCGCGAATTTTCCGACGAGCAATTTGGGATTCATGGGGTAAGCGGCAAAGACACATCTACAGAGCACAAGCGCAGGGTAAAAGGATGGGGCTCTTCGCCAGAAGAGCCCCATTTGATTTCAAAACGGTATTACTTGTTGTCGTTGGTGATGGCCAGGAAAAAGCGGTCGTCAACTGCGACAGAGCGGGTAAAGAGAGTAGCGACATTTCCACCGGCGACAGCGACGCGTTTCGCATTGCCGCTGATCGCGGGACCGGCGGGCCTGGCAGTGGAGTCAGAACCATCTCCGGGCTGAAGGGAAATGCGAGTTGTCTTGGGCGTGCAGTTAGCAACACCAAGGCAAGTGTCGCGAACAAACACCTGGCGATAACCGCTGTTGGTGGCGGAAGAAGAGACTGCATCAGCCGCAGGAAGTTTCGCGGAGTGGCTCGCTGTAATGGCAAGAAACGCGATAAAGCGCCCGGAGGAACTGACCGAGGGAAGAATACTTTCGGTGCCCACGAGGACGCCATTCGAATCGGCAGAAATAAGCTGAGTCGAAGGTTTGCAGGAATCGCCCGCGCCCACGCACGTGTCTCGCAAATAGATTTGGCGGCCCGAGGGGGCGTTTTCCACAAGACTGGAAGCGGAGGAACTGAAAGCCACATAGCGGCCGTCGGAGCTCATGGACGGGGAATGATTGTCGCCTGCCGCGGCGCTGCCATCGCTTGAGACAGAGAGCAAAGCCGTGGAAGCCTGGCAGGATGACGCAGCGCCTTCACAAGTATCCCGCAAATATATCTGGGCATGGCCATCCTGTAAAGCGGTGTACGCAACGTAGCGCCCGTCCAGACTCACTGCGGGAGTCTCTTCCGCTATGGCAGCAGAAGAAGCCGCGGTGACGTCGGAAGCTTTCACCGCCGCGGGACAAGACGTTTGAACGGTGACCGTCTGGGCGGGCGAACTGGTGCCACCACCGCTCCCTTGACTGCCGGGAATATTGGAAACGGGCAGCGAAGGAGGGTTGGACACGGTAACAGTGGCAGTGCCTGCGACGGTAACGTTAGCTGAGGGAACCTGGACGGTGATTTGCGTGGAAGTCGAGCCACTTGGAGCAGTAAATTGCCCCTGCAATCCACCAAGAGTCCAAATCACCGTGGAAACTTGCGGGGGCGTCGTGTTCGTTGGGCCAGTTAGAAAGTTCGTGCCGGTAACGGAGAGCGAAAGCCCACTGCCAACCGTAGCACAAGCCGGTGAAACCGACGAAACTGTCGGTACGGGATTGGGCGGGTTGCCAATGATAAAATTAATGGGGTTGGAAAGACCATTGCTGCCGGTGCCGCTGGTGTTAGGTTGTATCGTGTTCACGGTGACAAGGCCGGGTTTTGCCACCAAGGCGGGGAGAATCGTGGCTGTTACCGTAAGAACGTTGCCGTTCGCATCCACGGCGACGGTGGTGCCACACTGAGCTCCTGTCGGCGGCATGCCATTGGAGTCAGTTGTAGGGCAAGTCTTGCCGTTCCATTGGACTTTCGTTTGCTTGACAAACCCACTTCCCGAGAGCGTCAAAGTGAACTGTGGGCTGCCGGCCGGAATTTGCGAGGGCGAAATAAAACTGAGCGCGGCGCCGCCGTTGTACTGAAACGTGTTGCCGTAGTCATTGCAACCGGCCACCATAAGAATCGCCACAAATACGACAGCGAGAGCTGTCCCAAACCGCTTCATCGAGACTCCTTTGTGCTTTCCTGCGACCCCTACTGCGCGGGGATGCAAACCGCCTGGGTGAACGGCGGGGAGCCCGCGGCACCGGCGTATGTATTGGGGTGAGATGCCGAAAATGCGCGAAGCGTTGACCCGGAAGGGACAATTCGTTTATGAGTTCGCGCAGGGTAGCTCTTCCCCGAATCCAGCAGCTTCTGCAACCTTACATGATTACCATTGGAAGAGAGAGCAGGTCAAATGCTAAACGGCCAGCGGCAAGGCCCGCAAAAGAAGACCTTCCGGGATTGGCATAGTGATTCAGGGATTGCCAGGAGGCGAGGGCAAGGATAGGGCCACAATGGAAGACTGCACGAGGTGTTCAATGCGCGCATGGCAGTCAGGGTCATGAACCGATGCGGTCCCAGCGGCGCGATAGCACAGCAACGCCTTTTCCTTCCGGCCAAGCTTCGCCAAGAGATCGCCCCGGGCGAGTTGGAACAAGGGGTTGGAAGGAAACCGTTCGGTAAGCGGAGTGATGACCGTGAGGGCTCGTTCATACTTCTGGTCATAACGATGAAGGTTCAGGGCGAGGTAGAAGCGAGCCACGCTGGGAGTTAGCACCCCTTGGGAAATGGCGTGCTCGAGCAGACGGATGCCGTCCTGCCTGGAGCCACCGGGGATGCCCATGAAGAAGCGCAGAATCTTGGCAATGGTACTTAGCGTATCCACATAGTAATTATAAAGACCCAAACCGAGATCGGCATCCGCGAGCGAAGGATCAAGTGCCTTGGCGCGAAGAAGGTGTTCACGGCAACGCACACCGGCGCGGGCGGCGGCGCGGTTCTCACCACGAAGGCCGTAGAGGCGCGCGGATGCAGCGTCCGCCATCCCGGCGTAGAAATGCATTTCCGGGGATTCACTTTGTTTTAGCTGGGCTTCCGAGAGTTGCAACGCCTTTGCCGCGAGAT
>Ga0335081_10009623_pt1 | contig 15574 bp, 14 predicted proteins | sample Lox_Sample_35_FD_206713 | JGI IMG/M metagenome (GOLD analysis project Ga0335081, IMG submission 206713) | Soil microbial communities from Loxahatchee National Wildlife Refuge, Florida, United States - Lox_Sample_3.5 | ecosystem: Environmental > Terrestrial > Soil > Wetlands | place: USA... | reverse complement strand
GCCGTGCGCCGGCCGGACGCGGGGCGCCACGATGGGCGCTGCGGGCGACTCGTGCCCGCGCCGGCGCAGGGTCGCCTTCGCGATGTCGCGGACCACCGCCCAGTTCTTCCCCGCCGAACTCTCGCAGTCGGCGAGCACGACGTCGAAGGCGTCCAGGAAGCTCTGCGCCTCACGCTCGGACAGCGTCAACGGCGGCAGCAGCTTGATCACGTCGTTTTTTCCGGCCGCCATCGTGATCACGCCGTGGTCGCGGTGCAGAGGGATCACGATCAGCTGGGGATAGAGCCCCTCCGCCGCCACCCGGACCATCCGCCAGCTGAGCCGCGCGACGCTTCCGCGCGGCGCCCCCAGCTCGATCCCGATCATCAGCCCGCTGCCACGGACCTCCTTGATGAGATCGTGACGCGCCTGCAACTCGGCCAGGCCCTCGCGTAGCAGCCCGCCCACGCGGGCACTGTTCTCGACGAGCCCATCGCGTTCGATCACCCGCATCGTGGCCAGGCCCGCCGCCATCGACAGGCGGTTGCGCCCGAACGTCGACTGGTGCACGTAGGAGCGTTCGAGCGTGCCCACCGCCCGCTGGTAGGTGTCCCTCGTGGTCGCCATCGCCGCCACGGGCATGTAGCCGCCGCTGAGGGCCTTGCCGACGAGTACGAAGTCGGGCGCCAGCCCCCACTCGTCGAGGGCGAACCACCGGCCGGTGCGCCCGAGACCAGTCTGCACCTCGTCGAGCACGAACATGGTGCCGTAGCGGCGACACAGCTCCTGCGCCCCGCGCAGGTAGCCCGGCGGCGGGGGCGCCACCGTGCGGCCCTGGATCGGCTCGACCACGAAGGCGGCCACGTCCTCGCGGCGCAGGTGCGCCTCCAGGCGCTCGAGGTCGCCGAACGGGACGAGCTCGCAGCCCGCCAGCGTCGGCCCGAAGCCCTCCTTGAAGAACTCGTCGCCGACCAGCGACAGCGGCCCCAGCGTCACGCCGTGGAACCCGCTCTCGCAGGAGACGAAACGCGCCCGGCCGGTGGCGGCGCGGGCGAACTTCATCGACGCGTCGACGGCCTCCGCCCCGGTGCTCGCGAAGAAGATCGCGTCTAGGCCCTGCGGCAGGCGCGCGGCGAGTGCCTCCGCGAGCATGCCCGCGAGCACCGAATAGTGGATCTGCACGCCGTCGAGCAGGTTCTCCCCGAGCGCGGCCTGCAGCACCGCGCCCACGTCGGGATGGTTGTGTCCGACGCTCGCGAAGCCCTCGCCCGTGTGGAGGTCGAGGTACGCCCGCCCGGCGGCGTCGTACAGGTAGGAGCCCCGTGCCGAGACGTACTCCTCGTCGAAGCCGATGATCCGCAGCACGTCGACCAGGGACGGGTCGAGGTGTCGCGCGGCCAACTGGAAAGTCTCCCCGCCACGCACCCTGGCTTCAGCGAGGATCCCGAGCGGGTCGAGCTGCTCGTCGGTTCCGCGGGTGGTGCCGGACACCGTCGGAGTCCTACAGCTTCTCGCTCGCGGATGGAAGCGAGAGCCGCTTCGCGCAACCGAGCTCCTAGGGAACGTCGTCCTCCTCGTTGCTGCGGCGGCGGCGTGAGAGCGCGCGCACCAGCGCGACATCGCCCACCACCAGGCCCACGAGCACGACCGTGAGGATGATCGCGATCGTCACGTCCAAATCCCGGTCAGCCTCCGGTGTGCTCCTGCACGGAGCTCGCCAGCAGCGCAGCACCGTCGGCAGGGGCCGCCAGCGGGTCGAGGTGGCGCCGTAGCGCCAGGTAGGCGATCGCCCCGCCGACTAGGGGCACGAGCAGCGAGACCGCCTGGTAGACGACCACCGCCGCGACCGCGGAATCGTGATGGATGCCATACAGGATCAGCATCCCCGCGATCCCCCCGACGGCTCCCACGCCCGCCGGGAGGAACGGCAGCGAGCCTCCGAAGGCGCCGATGATGTAGGCCATCACGACGATCCCGAGCGCCGGAAAGGGATGCGCGTGCACGCCCAGGAAGGCGGTCCATAGCACCAGCAGGTCGAAGCCCAGGAAGGCAACGGCGCCGAGCGCGCTCTTCAGGCGCACACCGTGGAACAGGAACCGGTCTACGTCCGAGACGGCTTCCGAGACCGTGCTCAGCGCCTCGCTGCGCTTCGTGTGGACGCCCCGCTCGCGGTCGGCGCGAACCTGCAGGCGCCGGGCCAGCAGCAGGGCTCCGACCAGGCCCACGGCCGCCACGACCGCCGGCGCGAGGGTCAGTTCGAGCGCCCCCGAGCCGCTGAGGATGCCGGCCGCCATCGCGAGGCCGACGATCAGCAACGCAAGCGCGTCGACCGCCGTATTGAGCAGGCTCAGGCTGAGCTCCCGCTCGGCGATCCGCCACTTCGGTATCCCGAAACGGCTCAGCAGCCACCCCCCCACCCCGAGGGTCCCGAACGAGCCGGCCGGCACCAGCGTCCCGCCCCCCAGCTGCGCCCACGCAACCCGCGTAGCCATCCGGTTGGTGCCCGAATTCTGCGCGAGCCGGTCCTCCGGATCGATCACGGCGTGCCACGAGAGGACGTACCCGGTCTCGGAGCCGACCTCGAGGGCGAGCGCCGCCAGCAGCCACGCCATGCTGACGCGGGCAAGGCGGTGGACCGCTCCTTCGAGGCCGGGCAGCAGCTTCAGCACGAGCACCGCGATCACCGCGTACACGGCCAGCCTGATCGCGAGCGTCTTGAGATTGCGACCGGCGACGGCGTGGGTGAGCCGGTGATGGTGGGAGCCGGTGGTGGCCGTGGTGGCGTTCACCACACAACAGTGTTGCTCGTGGGCGCCGTCGTAGGAACCGCCCCTTCGCGCGCTGAGGCGGCCCGGTCCCTTCGGCGGCACGCTCCCATCGTGCAACCCCGCGTGAGCGCACGCTGCACGCCGGCGTCATGGCGCGCGAACGGATAGAGTCGCCTCACCACGGGAAAGGAGCGTCGTGATGACCCACAAGCCGCCCGTCGTCGCCACGTGTATCGCCGCCACGGCGATCCTCCTGGCCGGTGCCCCGCTCGCCCAGGCGCGCACGAGGGCGAAGCCCGGCAAGCTGAAGGTCAAGCCCGGCAACGTGATGGTGAACACGCCGGTGACGGTCAAGGGGAAAGGCTTCACCCCGAGGACCCTCGTCACCCTGCACGAGTGCGGCCGCACGTTCTGGCTCGTGCCCGAAGAACCGTGCAACACGGGGAACGTCGTGTCGGTGCAGACCTCGGCGCGCGGCACCTTCACCACCTCGATGAGGGCCGAAGTGTGCCCCGAAGGGATGCCGGGGAAAGCCATCACCGAACGGACTTGCTACGTCGGCGTGGAGAAGGTCACCGAAGACACCGTCGCGCTCAGCCCCTCGGCGAAGTTGATCGTCACCTACCCCTGACGAGGGGGCCGACCCGGGGCGGCCGCCGCGCGGGCGCCCGCGCCGCCGCCGCGGCGCTCGCGGTCAGCCCGCGACGCTCGCCAGGCGCGCGGACTCGCAGGCCGGCAGGCCGCCGACGAGCACGGCGACCTCGCGGCCGCCCTCGCGGGCGATCAGGCTCGCCGCGATCGCCGCGCGATAGTCGCTCGCGCAGTGGATGACCAGCGGGCGGTCCCGGGGAACCTCCTCGATGTGCCCCGCGAGCCTCGACAGCGGCATGCTGAGCGCCTGCTCGAGGTGCCGCTCGTCCCACTCGCGCGTCGAGCGGACATCGACCACCCGCGGGGGGCTCGGACCGTCGAGTTGCTCCGACAGGGCTTCGGCCGTGACCCTCGCCAGGCGCTCGACCAGCTCGGGTGTGGCCGCGAGCGCCCCCATGCCCCCGGCCAGGTAGCCGGCGACGTTGTCGAAGCCGATCCGGCCGAGGCGGGTGGCCGCCTCGCGCTCGCGGCCGGGCTCGGCGATCAGCACGATCGGGCTGTCGTGGTCGAGCACCGTCCCCGACCAGGTCGCGAACGAGCCGCCGAGCCCCACGTTGACGCTGCCTCGCAGGTGCGCCCCGGCGAAGTCCGCCGGATCGCGCACGTCGAGCAGCTGGGCGCCGGCGCCGGCGAGCTCGAGCACCCGCGCCAGTGACAGCTCGTGCAGCTCACGGGTGAGCGTCTCCTCCAGGGTCGGGTGCTCGCGTGTGTTGAGGACCGCGTCGTAGCTGAAGTACGCCGGGGTGTCGGGCTGGTCGGCGGTGACGATCTCGATGAACCGCTCGCGGCTCATCGGCTGGAGGGCGTAGTTGTAGCGGCGCTGCTCGCCGATCGTGGACACGGTCTCGCTGCTGAGGTTCTTGCCGCACAGCGAGCCCGCCCCATGGGTCGGGTACACCAGCGTGTCATCGGGCAGCGGCATCAACTTCCCGTGCAGCGACTCGTAGAGCATGCCGCCGAGCTCCTGTGCGCCCCACCCGAGCGCGGCACGCAGGTCCGGACGCCCGACGTCCCCGATGAACAGCGTGTCGCCGGTGAGCACCGCGTACGGGTCCACCTCGGAGGCGGCGTCACGGACGAGGATCGAGATCGACTCGGGTGAATGGCCGGGGGTCTCGAGCACCTCCAGGCGCACGCCCCCGACCTCGACGCTGTCCCCGTCGGCCATCGGCTCGAACTCGAACTCGGCGCTCGCACGCGCGCCCAGGTGGATCTGCGCTTGCTCCCGGTCGCGCAGCTCGAGGTGCCCCGCGACGAAGTCGGCGTGGAAGTGGGTCAGGAACACGTGCGAGATGCGGCACCCGAGCTCCCGCGCGTCGTCCACGTACTGCTGGACGTCGCGCTGCGGATCGACGACCGCCGCCTCGCCCGCGTCGGGGTCGGCGATCAGGTAGCTGGCGTGTGCCAGGCAGCCGAGGTAGTACTGCTCGAGGACCATAGCCCGTTGGGGTGATTGTGACCGACATCACGCCACGACACCGCGCGAAGTGGTTTGCTTCACGCACCGAGGACCCCGCCTCGGGGGCCTCATCCGGCTAGAAGGGAGGGTCCGGTGAGCACGACCGGCATCGATCAGGGCAAGCTCGAAGCGTTCATGGGCCAGGCGGTGAGCGACATGGGGGCGATCATCAGCGCGCCCCTGATGGTGATCGGAGAGAAGCTAGGCCTCTACCGCGCGATGGCGCACGCCGGTCCGCTGACGGCGGCCGAAGTGGCCGAACGCTCGGGCGCCGCCGAGCGCTACGTGCGCGAGTGGCTGGGAAACCAGGCGGCCGGCGGCTACGTGAGCTACGACCCCGACACCGACCGCTACACCCTGCCCGACGAGCACGCACTGGCCTTGGCCGACGAAGACAGCCCGTTCTACATCCTCGGCGTGTACGAGTCGATCGCGTCCCTGTACGCGGACGAACAGAAGCTCCTGGACGCGTTCAGCAGCGGCAAGGGCATGGGCTGGCACGAGCACGACCACCGCCTGTTCCGCGGCACCGAGCGCTTCTTCCGGCCCGGCTATCGCGCGCACCTCGTGGGCGAGTGGATCCCGGCGCTCGACGGCGTACAGGAGAAGCTCGAAAAGGGCGCCAAGGTGGCCGATGTCGGCTGCGGGCACGGCGCCTCGACGATCATCATGGCCGAGGCCTTCCCGAACTCCGAGTTCTTCGCGTTCGACTACCACGCGCCCTCGATCGAACGGGCCCACGAGGCTGCCAGGGAAGCCGGCGTGGACGAGCGCATCACGTTCGCCGTCGACGCCGCCAAGGAGTTCCCGGGCCGGGGCTATGACCTCGTGTGCGTGTTCGACTGCCTGCACGACATGGGCGATCCGGTTGGCGCAGCCAGCCACGTGCGCCAGGCGCTCGCCGACGACGGCACCTGGATGATCGTCGAGCCGTTCGCAGGGGACAGCGTGGAGGAGAACCTCAACCCGGTGGGGCGCATCTTCTACGGCGCCTCGACGGTGATCTGCACGCCGGCCTCGCTGGACCAGGAGGTGGGTCTCGCGCTGGGGGCACAGGCGGGTCAGGCACGCCTCACGGAGGTCCTGGGCGAGGGCGGCTTCACGCGCGTGCGCCGCGCCACCGAGACGCCCTTCAACCTGATCCTCGAGGCGAGGCCGTAGGAGGAGGAGCAAACGATGAGCACCCCGGCACCCAGCGAGCAGCTCCCCGCCAACGCCGAGGCGACCGAGGCCTGGGACGGGCCGCTGTTCGACCGCTTCGTGCAGTTCCGCGAGATCGTGACCACCGGCCTCGGCGCGCACGGGGACGCCGCGATCGAGGTGCTCGACCCGCGGCCCGGCGAGCGTGTGCTCGACATCGGCTGCGGGTTCGGCGATGCGACCCAGCAGCTCGCCCAGCTGGTCGCGCCCGGCGGGGAGGCGATCGGCGTCGACGTGTCCCCGCGCTTCATCGAGACCGCCGTCCGCGAGGCCGCCGAGGCGGGGGCGGCCAACACGGGCTTCCGCGCCCTCGACGTGGAAGTCGACGAGCTCGGAGGGCCCTACGACCTCGCCTTCTCGCGCTTCGGGACGATGTTCTTCGCGGGGCCCGTGCGCGCGCTGCGCAACATCCGCTCGGCGCTGAAGCCGGGGGGGCGGCTGGTAATGGTCGTGTGGCGGCGACGCATCGACAACGACTGGATGTACCGCGGCCAGACGATCGTGGAAGGGATCGTCAGCCGCCCCGAGGAGTACGACGAGCCGACCTGCGGTCCGGGCCCATTCTCGATGGCCGACGCCGACACCACCAGCGAGATCCTGGTCCACGCCGGCTTCGTCGACATCGCGCTGTGCCGCTGCGATCTGCCGATCAGGGTCGGTCGGGACATCGACGAAGCGATCGAGATCCTGATGGCGATCGGCCCGGCCGGGGAGATCCTGCGCCTGCAGGGCGACCGCGCGGCCCACCTGCACGGCGAGGTGCACGCCGCGCTCGAAGCGGGCCTGCGCGAGTTCGAAGGCCCCGACGGCCTCGTCGCGCCGGCCTCCACCTGGATCGTGTCGGCGACCGCGCCGGCCCCTTAAGGGGCGGCCGCCGCGCGCAGCTCGCTCAACCCGTCGGACACGCTCTTCACCGGGGCGTAGCCGAGCTCCTCGCGGGCCTTGTCGATCCTGATCGTGCACTCCTGCGAGGAGACCCAGTAGGCAATGCGCGTGATGGGCGGGCGACCGGGCAGCGGCAGGTGCCGCCACGTCGCCTCCCCGGCCGTCGCGAGCGCTGCCGCCAGCCCGCTCGGGAGCGTGCGCGCGGGGGCGGTCACTCCCTGGGTCTCGAGCAGCCGGGTCACGAACTCGCGGAACACGACCGGCTCTCCGTCGGTGACGAAGTACACCTCGCCGGGGCGTCCGCGACGGGCCCCGAGCAACAGTCCCTCGACGGTGTTGTCGACGTGCGTGATCGAGGTGAGGTGGCGTCCGCCGCCGATCCACGCGAAGCGCCCGCTCTCGACCAGCTCGATGATCGAGGGCAGGAGGGTCGTGTCGCCGATCCCCCACACGAAGCGGGGCCGTATCACGACGGTCTCGAAGCCCTCCCGGTTGGCGGCCCGTACGGCCTGCTCGGCGCGCGCCTTGGTGGCGCTGTATAGCGCCGGCGAGTCCGGGCGCAGGGGGGCAGTCTCGTCGACGTCCACCAGCGGCTGCCCCGCCATCAGCGCGGCCTCGGTGCCGACGTGGACGAAGCGGCGCACGCCCGCGTCCGCGCAGGCCCGCAGCGCGTTCTCGGTCCCGCGCACGTTGCCGCGCTCGAAGTCCTCCGGCTTGCCCCAGTCGCCGAGCGTGGCGGCCGCGTGGATCGCGACCTCGCATCCCTCGGCGCCGGCGCGCATCGCGGCCTCGTCCTCGAGCTCGCCGCGGACGGCTTCGGCCCCCCGCTCGCCGACCGCCTGCGCGGCGGCGTCGGAGCGGGCGAGCGCGCGGACCGACGTGCCTTCCCCGTCCAGCCGTTCGATCAGGCGCCGGCCGATGAAGCCCGAACCGCCGGTGATGAAGACACCACCCATGCGGTTGGCAGCGTAGCGCCGGGCCGGCGGCCCAGCCGCGCGGGCAGGTGGAACGATGTCACGTGGCAGCTTCGGCAGCGGCCGCGGCGGGCGCCGGCGCGGCCGCTGCCGGGGTGACCGTGGCCGGCGAGGCCGGGCGGTCGGTTCGCCGCATTTCAGTCGGCCACGATTCCCTCGCCGCCGACCGCTTCCGGCACCACCAGGGAGCCGATGCTCGTAAGCGAGCCGTCGACCTGCACTTGGAACTCGTCGAGCGTCCCTGCGGCTCCCCCCTGGACATAGAGGAACCGTCCGCTGGAGGCGCCGTCCACGGTCCCCCCGCTCGTGCTGGTGTCGCCGAGCTCGGTCAAAGACCCGTCCGGATGCTCGGAGAAGCCGGTCACGGAGGCGCTGCCCGCGTTGGAGGCGTAGAAGTAGCCGTCTGCCGCCGTCACCCAGCAGGTGGCCGCCTGTCCGGTGAGCCCGACCGAGAGCTGGGTGAGGGTGTTGTTCCACCGCAACGAGAAGCTCGCGAGCGCATTCGGGCCCGCCTCGCTGATCACCACGCGGCCCTCAGGATCGAACGTGAAGCCGAACGGCACCGCGCCCGGCAACGGCGTCGTGGCCGGCAGCGGGGCGAGCGTGGCGGCGGTGAACACCTCCACGGACTGGCCGGCAGCCTTGGTGGTGATGATCAGCCTGGTGCCGTCGCGCGTGAAGGCGATCTGGGCCGGCGTGTGGGTGAACTGTTCGCCGCTTCCGGGCGCGGCCTGGGGAAGCGAGAGCGAGCGGTGGGCGCCGGGAATCGGATAGAACCCGTCCGCCGCGAGCACGAAGCCCCGGATCGAGCCGCCCAGTCCGGCGTTCAACACGTACACGTAGCCTCCGCTGACGGTGACGCTGACGGGGAAGGCGCCCCCCGACTGGAGCACCTGGCGCAGCCGCAGCACGTCCCCATAGACCGAGAAGACGGACACGGTGTTGCTGCCGGCGTTGACCGCGAACAGCAGGTTGTGGGCGCGGTCGAGCGCCAGCGCGCCCTGCGAGGCCGTGTGATCGACGACCGAGCCTTCGAGTTGGCCGCCCAGGCCGCCGGTGTCGTACACGCCCGCCCGGGTGAGCGTCCCATCTTCGGCGCGGCTGTAGGCGATCACCTGATTGCCCGCGAGGCGGTCGTTCATGACGAACACGGCGTGCCCCTGCGCGACGGGGCCATAGGCTCGCCCATGCGCCAGCGCGGTGCTGGAGCCGGCGATCCACAGACATGCGGATGCGAGGCCGGCAAGACAGATCCTGGCGGTGCGGCGGTACATAGCTCCCTCCTTGAGTTCGGGTCCGGGCGCCATGCAGTCCTGCGGGCGCCTCGTTTGTTACACCGCCTCGCCTGCGCGCAGACACCGCCTCGCCTGCCTGCCCATGCAACCGCGCCCAGGGGGACGCGCACCCGGGATGTTCTGCGCCCGCGCGGCTGCTGCAGCCCGGTCCTGGTGGGCCGTCTCAGCTGCAGCGCCGCACGGGCACGCCTCGCCGGGGGAGAGTCGGCGAGAAGTGGTGCGCCTAGCTCTTGTCCTCGTCCACCTTGTTGCCCGAGGGGGACAGCACGTACCACTCGGCGCCGAAGGCCGAAACCCCCTGTCCATATGCGTCACCCGAGTCCTTGTCTTTGACGAACAGGTAGACGGGATGGCCGTTGTAGGTCACCTGCTTGGTGCCGTCGCTGCGGGTGATCTGGCCCAGCTGGGAGGCGGACGCGCCGCTGCCCGCCTGCGGCTGGCCGACCACCGGTGGCCACGCTCCCGGGCAGGCGCCGGTGCACGCCGAGGTGCCCTTCTTGTCGGCCTCGAACAGGTACACGGTCATGTGCTTGGGCCCCATCGCGAGGATCGTTCCGAGCTTGCTGTGCTTCGCGCTGATCACCACCGTGGTGGGCGAAGCGGAGCTGCTCGTCGTGGTCGCGGCGGATCTTCCGTAGGGGCCTGCGCCGCCTGCGCCGCCGGAGGAGGCGGCGGAGGTGCTCGCCGGGGTGCTCGCGCTGGTGGTGTTGTTGCTGCTGCTGCCGCAGCCGGCAAGCACGGCGAGCATCGCCGGAACCGCTGCGAGGAGGCTGATTCGTTTCACATTCGCTCCATCGGGGGGTTGAACTGGGTCGTATCGCCAAGGACGCCCCCGGCGACGATTCCTTCCCTGCCACAATCAGCTGTGGATGACCCGGCTCGCGCCGTTCCTCGCGCTGCTCGCGGCGGCGGGCCTGTTGGGCGCGTGCGGGAAGTCCGAGCCCTCGACCCCGGCCGGCAAGCATCGGTCGGGCGGCTCGGGCGCCAGCAGCCGGGCCCGGGCGCTGGCGCATGCGATCAACCTGACGGCAGCCGACGTCCCCGGCTTCGTCGTGCACGGCAAGGCCAAGGAACGCGAATCGCCGGCCGAAAAGCACCTCAAAGCGAAGCTCGACGCGTGCGTGCACGCCAGCTCTCAGAAGCCCGTGGTGGAAGCGGGCTCGCCGGAGTTCCGGCGCGAAGCCGGGCTCGCCAGCGCGAGCGTGCAGTCGGAAGTCACGGTCGCCTCGAGCACGGCCGTCGCGGCCGGGGAACTCGCGAACGCCCGCAGCAGACGCACACGGGACTGTGTCTCGCGCTACATCGGGCTGTTGGTGCGGGCGCAGCGGCACCCGGGGGCGACCCTCGGCGCGGTCTCGCTCGTGCAGCGCACGCCTCCCGCCCCGGGCGCCGATGGCAGCTTCGCGTGGCGCATCTCCGTGCCGGTCACGGCGCGCGGGCTCACGCTCGGGATCTACTTCGACATCTTCGGCTTCGTGTCAGGCGCCAACGAGGTCACGCTGTTCGTCAGCGGGGTGCCGATCCCGCCCCCGGCCCAGGTCGAGGCGCACCTGTTCTCGCTGCTGCTGGAGAGGACCAAGGCAGCCGAGCGGGGCCGGGCCCCGAGCCCCCCCTCGGGCCCGAACCCCCACGTCAAGACCAGCTAGCCCGCCGTCAGGCTGTCTGGAGGTTGACCACCTCGGCGGTGCGCTGCTCCGGGCGGCCTTGAAACCCACCCTCGACCGGCGGGCCGGCCAGCAGCTTCTCGTTGAGGAAGCGCTCGAAGTCCTCTTTCGTGTTCCACACGGCGGCGATCAGGATGCCGCCCTCGGTGGGACCGGCGGCGTGGTAGACCTGGCCAGCCGGCAGTCCGTCTGGAGGGTGCACGGCGGCAACCATCGTGCGGTACTGCTCCTCGGTTCCGCCCGGCCAGAAGTGCGTGATCAGATATGCCAAGGTCATGCTCCCTTCGGTCGGTTGCGACGCAGGGTACGCCAGGTGCCCGCACCGCGGCACGGGGCCTGACCCGGCTCGAGGCCGCCTACCACTGCTCGGTGCGTCACAGCTGCTCGGTGTGCGCGGGCAGTCCCAGCAGCACGCGTCCCATCAGCTCCCACGTCGGGGGGCTGACCTGGAAGTGGGCGGTGGCGGTGTTGGCGTCGCGAAAGCGGCGCTGCAGGGGCGAACGCTCGTAGATGGCGCTGCCGCCCGCGAGGTCGTACATCGAGCTCGCCACCTCGGCGGAGGTGCGGACGGCGTGGGTGGCTGCGAGCCGCAGGCCGAGACGCAGGCCGGTCTCCACGCGGCCCTCCGCGGCGGCCTCCCAGGCCGCCTCGATCGCCTCGTAGTAGAGGGACCGGGCGGCTTGCAGGCTCGCCTCGGCCTGGGCGACCGCGCCCTGCGTGGCAGGGCGTTCGGCCAGCGTCCGCGTCTGCCCGAGGCCCACCTTGTCGACCGCCAGGTCGATCAGCTCGTCCACCGCGCCGCGGGCGTTGCCGAGTGCGGCGGCGGCGATCGAGAGGGCGAAGTAGCCGAACTGGGGAAAGCGGTACAGGCGCTCGTCGAGGCGCGGCCCGGCACCGAGGAGCGAGAGGACGCGCTCGGCGGGCACGAACAGGTCCCTGGCGACGGCGTCGTTGCTGGCCGTGGCCCGCAGCCCGGTCGTGTGCCAGGTGTCGAGGACCTCGAGCTCGGCGGTCGGCATCGCCACCACGCGCAGCTCGGGAGGGGCGTCCGCGCCGTTCTCCAGCACACACCCGGCGAACAGCCAGTTGGAGTGGGAGATCCCGCTGCAGAAGGCCCACCGCCCGCTCACCCGCAGGCCGCCGTCGACGAGCGTCGCGCGACCGCGCGGGGCCCACACCCCCGCCGCGACGTCGCCCGCGTCGCCCAGGACCTCGGCGGCGCCTGCCTCGGGCATCCAGCCGGCCAGCAGGCTGGAGGTGCAGGCGATCGAGACACACCACCCGGCCGAGGCATCGCCGCGGGCGAGCTGCTCGGCGCAGGCGAGTGTGACCGCCGGTGGGGCCTGCAGCGCACCGAGCTGCGCGGGCGCCCCCGCGCGCAGCAGCCCCGCTTCGCGCAGGCCGTGCACAAGCTCCGTGGAGAGGGCGCGTGCCTGCTCGTTCTCGGGGGCCTGCTCGCGGGCGAGGTTGCTGAGGCGCTCGCACTCGGCCGCGAGCTCGCTGGGCAGCGGAATGTGCGGCACGCACGTGCTCCTATCACGTTCGGCGATTCTCTGGTGTGATGCCGGGGGTGACCGCAGAGCTCGAGGTACTGCAGACCCCGGAGCAGCTCACTCCTGAGTGGCTCGCCGCAGCGCTCGACAGCGGGCCGATCGAATCGCTGCAGCTGACCAGGATCGGCACCGGTCAGATGAGCGAGAGCACGCGGGTGAGCATCGACTATGCGGCGGAGACGACGGGTCCTGCGAGCGTGGTGCTGAAGACCGCCTCCACGGACGAGAGCAGCCGGGCCACCGGTGTGGGGCTCGGCATCTACGAGCGGGAGGTCCGCTTCTACCGCGAGCTCGCGCCCAGGATCGGCGGGCCGCTGGCGGACTGCCGCTTTGCCGCGATCGCGCCGGACGGCTCGTTCACGCTCGTGCTCGAGGACCTCGCTCCGGCGCGGCAGGGTGACCAGATCGCCGGGTGCACGCTCGAGCAGGCCCGCGTGGCGATGCGCTCGCTCGCGCAGCTACACGCGCCCGTCTTCGCCGATCCCCAGCTGGGCGCCATCCCGTGGCTCAACCAGGGAACCGTGCTCACGCAGGCGCTCGTCGCGCAGCTGCTCGACGGCTTCGTCGAGCGCCACGGCGAGCGGGTCGCCGACGAGCACCTCGAGGTGTGCCGGCGCTTCGTGGCCAGCCTCGACGGCTGGAGCCAGGAGCTGCGCCCGCCGCTCGGGCTCGTGCACGGCGACTACCGGCTCGACAACATGCTGTTCGGCGAGGCCCACGCACCGCGGCCGTTCGCGGTGGTGGACTGGCAGACCGTCGGCTGGGGCCAGGTGATGACCGACGCGTCCTACTTCCTCGGCGGCTCGCTCACGCTCGAGGACCGGCGCGCCCACGAGCAGGAGCTGCTGCGCGAATACCACGAGGCGCTCCACGAGCACGGGGTGCGCGGCTTCGGCTGGGAGGAGTGCTGGGAGGGCTACCGGCGCCAGGCTTTCCTCGGCGTCCTGATGACGGTCGCCCCGGCGATGCTCGTGCAGCGCACCGAGCGGGGCGACGAGATGTTCCTGGTCACCCTCGCCCGGTACGCCCAGCAGGTGCTCGACCTCGACGCGATCGAGCTGCTTCCCGAGCCCGGCAGCGGCCGACCGCCGGCGCTGCGCCCCGAGCCGCAGGACGAGGCCCCCCACACGCCCGGCTCGGAGGAGCTGTGGAACGAGAGCTGGTACTTCGACGCGGTCTCGGCCGACGAGCGCCTCGGCGTGTACACGCGCCTGGGCCTGTACCCGAACCTCGGCGTCTCGTGGATGACGACGTTCGTGTGCGGCCCGGACATGCCGACGATCGCCTTGGTCGAGTTCGCCGCGCCACCGCCGCGGGGCGGGCAGCTGTCGCTGAGCTCCGAGCACCTGCGGGCGGAGCACATCTGCATCGAGCCACTGGAGAGCTTCGAGGTGCGGGTGCAGGGAGCCGCGGAGAGCTTCGCGGACCCGTCGGCGCTCCTGCGCGGCGAGCGGGGAGCCCCGGCTGAGCTCGCGGTGGCGCTGCGGTGGGACACCACCGGTGAGCCCTACGCCTACCGGGCGACGACGCGCTACGAGATCCCGTGCCGGGTCAGCGGGACGGTGAGCTGGGGCGAGGAGACGATCGAGCTCTCGGGCGTCGGGCAGCGCGACCACTCGTGGGGGGTACGGGACTGGTGGTCGGCCGAGTGGATGTGGTCGGCCGCCCACCTGCAGGACGGCACGCACCTGCACGGCGTGGAGTTCCGCCTGCCGGGAGCCCCACCCGTGGGGATCGGCTACCGCGAGCCGCCGGAGGGGGGCGTGGAGGAGCTCGACGTCGTGCGCGCGCGGGAGGACGCCACCCCGGACGGCCTGATCGAGCGCGCGTGGATCGCCTTCGGCGAGCTCGAGGTGGACGTGCAGCCGCTCGCCTTCGGCCCGTTGCGGCTCACCGCGCCGGATGGTCGCGTCTCGCAGTTCCCCCGTGCGATGTGCAGCGTCCGCACCCGCGACGGTCGCTCGGGCGTAGCGTGGGTGGAGTGGAACCGCAACGCCTCGCTGTAGGCCCCGCGGCGGCGCCGGCCCCCGGCGTGGCGCGTCCGGCGCTCGCCTAGATCCAGCCGAGGACGAGGCCGAAGATCAGGCCCAGCGCCAGGTCCAGGGCGGCCAGCGAGCCGACCATCGTCAGCTGGCGCGAGCGGCTGCGGGAGTCGTAGACGAGGAACGCCACCACGTAGAAGGTGAGGTAGCCGAACACGACGATCACCGGGAAGCTGGCCGCGTTCCACCACCAGTAGTGCCAGTGGAACACGCCAAGCTCGTGCAGCAGCAGCTCGACTCCGACCGACACGAGCGAGAGCGCGATCGCCACGGCCCAGCGGTTGGGGATGCCGGCGAAGCGCACCCGCGGATCGCGCGGCAGGAGCTTCACGTACACGATCCCGTTGATCGCGAAGAACAGCGAGATCTCGATCGTGAGCCCGATCAGGATCACGAAGCTGCTCGCCCCCGTGACCGTCCACAGCGCTGCGTCGCCGTTGACGTGCAGCACCAGCGCGTTGACGATCTCGTTGAACCAGTCCATCAGCCAGAAGGCAAGACCGGCGAGGATCGCGCTCCAGTCGCGGCGCTGGACCTCGACCGAGTAGACGTAGACGACGAGCGCGAGCAGCGTGACGGTGGACCACTCGAAATGGCCCGGGGCGCGCAGCAGGGCTTCCGCCTGGCGCGTGAACGGCTCGACCGCTGGCGACAACGCACCCATCTCGGCAGGGCCGCGGCGGGCGCGGCCCCTCTAGGCGGGAACGCTCGCGGGCCGTGCCTCCTCGACGCCGTCGAGCAGCAGCCAGTTGCCGCGCAGGGCGCCCTCGGCGCAGGCGAGCATGCGCTCCGCCTCGGCCGCGGCATGCGGCGTCTGCACCCACAGCTGCTCGATCAGCTCGCGGGCCTCGCGCGCGTGCTCCACGTCGCGCTCGGCGTGCACCCGGAAGTACTCCGTGGCGGGCGAGTCGGGCCGGTAGCCGTAGTGCTCCACCAGGCCGTGCAGCTTGGTCGTGCTGATCTGCGGCTGGCTGCCCTCGATCACGTACAGGACCGAGAGGCGCTCGAGCAGGGTCTTGCCGGCGGTCCAGGCGGTCACACAGCGCGTGCTCAGCGGCCGCGGCATGTGTGCGCCGGTGCACCCGACCGAGGTGGCGAACCGCT
>Ga0335081_10009622_pt1 | contig 15575 bp, 14 predicted proteins | sample Lox_Sample_35_FD_206713 | JGI IMG/M metagenome (GOLD analysis project Ga0335081, IMG submission 206713) | Soil microbial communities from Loxahatchee National Wildlife Refuge, Florida, United States - Lox_Sample_3.5 | ecosystem: Environmental > Terrestrial > Soil > Wetlands | place: USA... | reverse complement strand
ACCGCAGACAGCACCCACAGCCTCATAGCACTTTTTCCCGGATCGACGCGGCAGAGCCTGCCGGATTCAACCTTGCCTCTCCTTGGCCCTCAGGGTTTGCCGACGGATCGCAATTTCCAAGGTTTCCTGCAAATCGCTGCGGTGAAACGGCTTGAGAAGAAAACCATCGTGGTCGGTCTGCTTGGCTCGCTCCACAGTTCGCTGATCGGAGTGGGCACTGAGATAGACAATCGAGAGATCAACCTGCTGGCGGATTTCGCGAGCGGCTTGTACGCCGTCCTTCTCGCCTCTCAACCGGATGTCCATCAAGACCACGTCGGGGCGTTCTTTGGTGGCGATGGCAACGCCCTCGTCGGCGGAATCGACCGCGCCAATGACACGGAAACCGAGGCGGGAAAGGCGTCCTCTCAATTCCTCGGCAATCAGGGCTTCATCTTCGATGATGAGAACCCGCGGCTTAGGAGCAAGTTCAGCGTGCATTGTTGTCCACCGCGAAATGCAGATGTGCCGCAGTCCCGGGATCGGCTTTGACGAGCTCAAACGATCCGCGAATCTGCCGGGTTAACAGCCGCACCAACTTGAGACCCAGTGACTTGCCGGAACTGACATCCAGGTCTGAGGGAATGCCCGCCCCGCTATCTTCGACGGTGAGAGTGCAGTTGCCATCCGAACCGTTTCGCAACAGGAGCCGGATCTCGCCTGCACCTTTCGGAAAACCGTGCTTGAGGGCATTCGATATCAACTCGTTGAGGATCAGCCCGCAGGGGAGCGCTAAATCGACTCCCATGATTACCGGTTCCAGATCGGTTTTCAATCGAACCGGTACCGTGGGCTTCGCATGGGACTCAATGATGTCGTGCGCAAGACTCTGTGCATATTTGGCGAAGTCAATGCGCGCCAGATTCTCCGATCCATACAAGCTCTCATGCACCAAAGCCATCGAGTGGACTCGGTTCTCCATATCATGAAAGATCTGGACCGTCGTCTCGTCCTCGGTGTGCGTGGATTGAAGGTAGAAGAGGCTGCAGATCACGGCCAGGTTGTTCTTGACGCGGTGGTGAACCTCTCGCAGCAGCGCTTCCTTGCGTTCCTCACTGGCGCGTAACTTAGAGGTCGCCTGTTCGGAAACCTTCGCCTGCTGGACGAGGGCCAGAATCTGCGGCACCGTGAGCGGAAGTACGGCCGCCGTGGTGAGTGATGCGAGCGCCGTAAACATCTTCACTACCGCCGAGAACACATAGACCGGGATCCAGACTGTGACCACTTCCATGAAGTGGGTGCCGCCACAGGCGACAATGAAGAGCCCGAACGCCAGGAACATCCAGTGGAAGGGGATGTCGCGTCGGGCCCGATAGACCAGGTAGGCAAGAGTGATCGAAATGGTGAAGTATGCGATCCCGATCAATGTGTCCGCGGCCACATGCGTCCACACCAACGCCGGGTTCTGCAGGTAGCAGTAGAGATGGGGCAAGAAGTTGGTCGTTAACAGGCCGCGTGCCAGACGGGGCCAGATGATCAATGGAGCAATCGCCAGAGCTGAGACCGCCAGGACGGCATAGAGCTGCCGTTTGGCCGAGAACGAGGGCTGGAAGAGGCCAGGCCCGATGCTGCCCGACAACATAGAACCTCCGCTCAGTAGGCTCACACGGATAGCGCGGAGCTGTCAGGCGCCAAGAGGTTCTGGAAGTTGCGGTTGCGCTAAAGCGGAGGCTCGGACCACTAACCAGCAGTTTCGAGCGCGCCCCCCGCCCTACAGGGTCAAGAACGGCAAGCAAGGCCCCGAACCCCACAAGGTGCCCCCGATGACAGCGCCGGAACCTTAGACGGGAATGATAGTCTCATTCTGCGTCTTGAGCCACCGGAATTTACCCCGGGTGCCCTCCGTAACCATTCGTACACTCCCTTTCGGTAACCCTTGGTAACCATGCGGTTCATGACTCATGGCCTTACAATGGGGCTTGTCCGGCTGGCCACTGCCGATAGGCGAAGTGTCCGCCGTATATCTGTACCCGGGGAGCGACTCCCTCACGTTCGACGGGTTCTGTACGAAGACTTTGTTTTGAAGGCGTCGTTCGTAAAAACCAGGGTCTGGAGCTCGCACTCTTATGGCGCTGTTCGGCTTCAACAAGCAGAAGGTCCTCGCCAACGCGGAGAAGTATGTCCAGCAGGGCAAGCTGCCAAGCGCCATCGCGGAATACGAAAAGATCCTCAAGAACGACCCCAAGGATCTGACGGTCACCAACACCGTCGGCGATCTTTACTCGCGCATCGGCGAGAGCGACAAAGCCACCGAGTGCTTCAAGACTGTAGGCGATGCCTATGCCACCCAGGGATTCACGGTCAAGGCCATCGCCATGTACAAGAAGATCAGCAAGCTCAAGCCCTCGCTCGAGAGCCTGCTGAAACTGGCCGAACTGTACACGCAGCAGGGCCTGTTCAACGACGCCCGGGCGCAGTATCTGCAAGTCGCCGAAGAATTCCTGAAGGCCAACGAACTCGACAACGCGGTCCGCATCTTCCAGAAGATTCTGGAAATGGACCCGGAAAACACGGCCATGCGCGTGCGCTTGGCGGAGGTTTACCTCCGCGTGGGCAAGAAGAACGATGCCTGGCAGATTTTCTCCGCCGCGGCCGAAAGCATGCGGTCCAAGGGATCGCTCGCCAATGCCGACGAAATCCTGCAGCGCATGCTGACGCTCGATCCGGGCAATACCTATGCGTTGCTCATGCAGGGCAAGAATCAGGTCGAGTCGGGCGACGCCGCCGGCGCTGTCTCCACGCTGCTGAAAATCGCGGATATCGATTCGCATCCCGACGGTTTAAAGGATCTGCTGAAGGCCTACCTGCAGACCGGACAACTCTCCGATGCGGGCGCGATCGCCAACAAGCTGCTGACCGTGCACAACGATCTGTCGGCGATCGCCAACTTCGCCGATGCCCTGATGCAAGCGGGTCAGTACGAAACCGCTCTGCAGGTGTACAACGAGCACGCTGAACGGCTGCTGGCAGAGAACTCCGAGAAAGTGCTCAACCACTTGCACAGCATCATCGGGCATGTGCGCGACAATCCCGATTCGCTGCAGAAACTGCTGGAGCTGTTCAACAAGGCCGGGGAAACCACGCACGTCAACGAAGTCACCGAACTGCTGGCTCACGCCAGCGTGCAGTCCGGCGACTTGCCCCGCGCCCGTGATCTTTACCAGAAGCTGGCCCAGGCGGAACCCGCCAATCCCCTGCACATGCAGAACTACCAGCAGGTGGTCAGCCAGCTCAGCGGTGATTCCGACGTCAAGCTGATCACGCCGGAGGAAGCCGTCGTACTCGTTGACGACATCGAGGCGACCGCGCCCTCCATTCACCAGCATTATTCCGATGAAGTCGCGCTGTCCGTGCGCTCGGCTCTGACCGACGCCGAGCTGTTCATTTCCTACAACATGCCGGCGAAGGCGCTGGGCCCCCTGGTCGCGGCGCTGCCGTTGGCGCCGAATGATCTTCGCATCAACCAGCGCCTGGCCGCTTTGCACACCCGAGCCGGCCGATTTGCCGAGGCTGCCGTTTGTTGCCGAACGCTCCAGAACCTTTATTCCGACGCGGGATATCCCGACGAAGCTACGCGTTACGGCGAGCTCGCCGAACGGTATGAAGAACGCTCGTCAGCTCCTGGCGTCGCAACTTCAGTCGAGGAAGAGCAGATCTTCCTGGATGCTCCCGCCCCTGCCGCGCCCGCAGCTGCAAAAGTCCCCGTAAGCAGACCGGGAAGTCACGCAAAGGCACACGAGGCGCAGCCCGAAGAAACGGCGGTGGCCGAAGAAGAGCCGGCAGCCGAAGGAGTCTCGGGAAAGCCGGCCGAAGAAACCGAGTTTGCCGTTGTGGAAGACTCCACGGCGGAAGCTGCCGAACCCGCCGCTGCGACTTCTGAGATCGATCTCTCCTCAGAGTGGGACGACACCGTCACGGTTGAGGCCGACGAGACTGAAGCCGGACCGGCCGATGTCGAGACCGCCAGGGCCGACGGCGAGTCTCACAAGGCCGAAGAGACCATCGAAGAGATCCGCTTTTATCTCGCCAATGGCATGCCGGAGCAAGCCATGGCGGCTCTGGCCAAGCTGCAAACCCTGACCGGCAATCAGCAGAAGATTGCAGAACTTCGCGCTGAAGTCGAAGCGGCCGCACAGCAGGTGTCAGAAGAAGAAGTCGAGGTCGAAACCGAACCCGTGGTCGAGGAATTGACTGCCGACGACATCCCGACGGTCGAGGTTGAAGCCGAGGAGGCTCCTGCGGAAGTCGAAGAGGTGGTTGCTGAGCCCGAAGCTGCCGAGGCTGAGGAAGCGCCCGTGGTCGCAGAGGCCGCTCCGGCCGAGCCGGAACCCGAGCCTGAGCCGGAACCCGAACCCGTCGTTGCCAAATCCAAACCTGCACCGGCGACTCTCAACAGATTCGTCTCGGATCTCGAGTCTTCTCTGGACAAAGATTTTGTGCCCGGCAAGCCGACGAAAGCAGCGGCCAAGCCGGTTGCGCCTCCGGCCGTCAAGCACGCGGCAGTTCCTCCTGCGCCGACGGCTCCGGCAGCGGCTGCACGTAAGGCCCCGGTTCTGGGCCAGTTTGTCGCGGATATCGAGGCGTCGCTGGGCGAAGACTTCCTCAACAACGCTCCCACCGCAGCGGCGCAACCAGCGACTCCGGTGGCCAGGACTACCCACGTGCCTCCGGCTCCAGCACCGCCGCCCGCGCCTGTCGCAGCTCGGAAGGCTCCGGTGATTGCTGCCAGCGCGGCAGCCTCGGCCTCGGCGCCGTCATACGCAGCGCCGGCGCCACCACCGAGTGCGCCAGTCGCCTGGCCGACGCCTCATGTCGAGGCTCCGAAACCGCATCCGCCAGCGCCCATGACTCATCCGCCTGCAGCTGCTGCGCATCCTCCAGCAGTATCTGGAGCCCACGCAGCTGCAGCTCCGGCTCCGGCTGCTTCCGCATTCGGCGAAGAAGCCGGCGTGGATCTCGCCGAGATGTTTGGCGAGCTCAAGCAGGACCTGGAAGCCGATGACGCCTCCGCCGACGAAGATCCTGAAACGCATTACAACCTCGGCATCGCCTTCCGCGAAATGGGGCTGCTCGACGAAGCCATCGGAGAGTTGCAGAAGGCCTGCCAATCGTTCGATCGTGGACATCCTTTCCCGCAGATCATGCAGACTTACACCTGGCTGGCCCAGTGCTTCCTGGAAAAGGGCGTTCCTGAGGCTGCGGTCCGCTGGTATGAAAAAGCTCTCGGCGTTCCCACCATTGACGGCGAAACCCGTGTCGCCCTCAACTACGAACTGGCCTCGGCTTATGAAACGGCCGGCGACAAGCCGGCTGCGCTCAAGCACTTCATGGACGTCTACGGCAGCAACATTGATTACCGCGACGTCGCCGAGCGGATTAAGGCCCTGAAGTCGTAGAATAGCCCGATGGGTTTTGCGCCCAACCTTCTCTGCTCGGGACTATGTGCGCGCCCGGATCATTCTCGTGGCATTTCTTGGGGAATATTCCGTGAGGAGCGGGCACTCGCTTCGACAAGCTCAGGGCAGGCTTTGCCCGCGGACCTTCAGCAAGCGAGGGGTCTCGAAGAATGACCGACCCCACGTCCTCCGCTCCCGGCAATCCGCCGGACTCAGAGCCTCCAGCGCCCGAGACGCCAACCGCCGTGCTCGAACCTCCTCAGCTGCCGGAGCCGCCGCCCAGTCCCCATCGCATCCAGCTCTGGATGCACCGCGTCTCCGTCTTTCTTTTCGTCTTAGTCAGCGCAGTGGCCGGAGTCCTTCTCATCATCCTGCCGTGGACCACAGGCTGGACAGACAACTATTTTCTGCAGACTTTTCCCAACCTGCGCCCGGTGATTGCCAACGGTTTCTTCCGCGGCGTGTGCAGCGGCCTCGGCATCCTCGATATCTGGATTGGTTTCTGGGAAGCGCTGCACTATCACGAGCAGCAATAGCCTGGCAGTTTCCCCTTGCACCGCCGTTCCGGTATGCTGATGGCCTGTCTTTCCGGGTGCGTTCCGGACCGGATGTTAGGTGCTCAGCCTTGGGTTTTAGTTCTTTCGGATCGACCTCAGATCTATTGCCAATGACCTTAGGATCTGACGCCTAACAGCTAAACCGGTCAGCCGCAAGATTTCGAGCGCGAGTACTTCCATGACCGACCAACTCAAATCCGCTCCCGTCGCTTACGAGAACGAACCCTTCCTCAATAGCCCTGACGGACGCATCCTGCGCATGCTGTCGGAGTATCAGGAACCTCTGGCCCGGTTTCGCCGGGAGCAGATTCAGGACACGGTCGTTTTCTTCGGCTCGGCTCGGTTTCAGGGACACAAAGATGCGTTGCAGAACCTGACTGCCGTCGAAAACAACCACGCTAACGTCTCCGAAGCCAAGCTGCAGGAAGACTTGAAGCTCGCCCAGGCCCAGATTGACATGGCCCGCTATTACGAAGACGCCCGCCGGTTGGCGTTCCTGCTCACCAAATGGTCCGTCCAGATCCCCGCCCGCCGCCGCCGTTTCGTCGTGACCACCGGCGGAGGCCCGGGCATCATGGAAGCTGCGAACCTCGGCGCCCATGAAGCCGGCGGCAAGACCATCGGGCTCAACATTCAGCTGCCGTTTGAGCAGTATCCGAATCCTTACGTCACGCCTTCGTTGAATTTCCAGTTCCATTACTTCTTCATGCGTAAATTCTGGTTCGCGTACCTGGCCAAGGGACTCGTCATCTTCCCCGGCGGCTTCGGCACCATGGACGAACTGTTCGAAATTCTCACTCTCGCCCAGACCGACAAGCTGGCCAAGAAAATTCTGGTGATCATTTACGGCAGCGAGTACTGGAACAAGATCATCAACTTCCAGGCCTTCGTGGACGCCGGCACGGTGTCGCCGGGCGACCTGGATCTGTTCAAGATTGTCGATTCGCCGGAGGAAGCCTTCGAGTTCCTGCGCGACGGCCTGACCAAATACCACCTCGGAGGCCCCCCGCCGAAGAAGGTCGGCGAGATCGTGCCGGAGATCGCGAAGACCAGGCCGTGAACAAGCTACTGTGTGCTCCAGACAAACCGCATTCGAGATACCCTCACGTTTATGCGATCGTGAGATTCGATCTGTCCGCGAGCATCGAAACCTGTGCGGCTGTCGTCAAGGTACTTCCCTCGCGAGATGCAGCTGAAGTACAGGCAGAGAGGCTGAGGCAGGTCAACAAGGGGAAGGACTACACCTACGTCGTCCAGACAACTCGATTTGTCAGGCCCCGCTGATAGCTGAAAGCTGATGGCTGAAAGCTGTTCACTCTACTACATCACCGAGCGGTTCGCGTTCCCCGGAGACGAACCCTCACGCCGTCGCCGCCTGCTGGAGAAGATCGCCGAAGCCGCCCGCGCCGGCGTGGACTACATCCAGCTACGCGAAAAAGACCTGACGACACGCGACCTCGAATCGCTGGCACGTGAAGCGGTCTGTCTCATCAGCCGACTGAGAACTGAGAACCGAGAACTGAGAACTGCCCTTCTCATAAACTCCCGCTCCGACGTCGCCCTCGCCGTCAACGCCGACGGCGTTCATCTCCGCGGCGACGACATCTGGCCGCAGGAAGTCCGGCAAGTCTGGGAAAACTCCAGTTTGTGTAGTCGCGGGCGACCCGCCCGCGCGAGCTCGCGACACGCCCCACTGATTGGAGTTTCCTGCCACTCCCCTTCAGAAGTCGCCCGGGCCACGGCCAATGGCGCCACCTTCGCCGTCTTCGCACCTGTATTCGAAAAGAAGGACACGCCAGACACGCCGCCAACCGGACTCGCCTTACTTGGGCAGGCGTGCCGGGTGAGCATCCCGGTTCTCGCTCTCGGCGGCGTTACGCTCGCCAACGCCCAATCCTGTCTCGCGGCCGGCGCCGCCGGCATCGCCGCCATCCGCTTGTTCCAGGAGAACGATGTCGCTGAAGTTGTCCGACAATTGAGAAGTCCTTGATAGAGAATCTCTGAGCTTTTCTCTGCGTCCTCTGTGCCCACTGTGGTGAAAGCCTTCGCGGTTGTTAAACTGAGATCCAGATGACGACTCTTCATTCCCACCTCGCAGCTCCCAGGCCGCTGGAACCCTTGCTCGTCACGATCCCCGCCGGCAGGTTCCTCATGGGCTCCGAATCCGGCCAGGATTGCGAACGCCCGGTCCATCGCGTCTGGGTTGATGTGTTCTCTCTCGCTGCCACGCAGGTCACGAATGCGGAGTACGAGCGCTTTTTGCGCGAGACTTCATCCCCACCGCCGCCCTTTTGGCAGAACCCGGACTTCAACCGCCCAGAACAGCCGGTCGCCGGAGCCTCCTGGCATGAAGCAGTCCGTTACTGCGAATGGCTGAGCGGGCAAACGGGCCGTGCGTATCGTCTTCCGACGGAAGCCGAGTGGGAGCGCGCCGCCCGCGCCGGTCTTGAGCAACAACAATATCCCTGGGGCGACGAGCCCCCGCAAGTCCTGCCCGATTACGCAACGCGCTGGCAGACTAGCCCCGAACCCGTGGCCCACTATGCTCCCAACGCATTCGGCCTTTACAACATGGGCGACAACGTCCACGAATGGTGCAGCGACTGGTACGATCCCGGTTACTACTCGGTCTCGCCCGAGCGCTGTCCGCGCGGACCGGAGCGAAGTTCCATGAAGCCGGCCCGCCGCTCTTCCCGCGGAGGCTCCTGGCGTCACCACATCAAAGTCGCGCGCTGCTCCGCGCGTTCCAGCATTCCCCCGGAGTTTCAGTACGCGGATTATGGATTCCGAATCGCGTGCGGGGTTGTGAAGTAAATGCTCGCGCACCGCCGTTTTCCATATAATCTGCGGTTCCGAGCCGAGGGCTGGGCCTTGCCACGCCGAGGAAGTGTACGTTTATGAATGCGGACAGAGTTTTCAACATCGCGCTGCTATTAGTGGGGCTTGCGGCGTCATTTTTTCTCTCGTTTGGTGCCGAGTCAATTCACGACAATCTCGGCCTGAGCACGCCGGGCTATTTGGCTGGCAGGGTTCTGTTTCCCCCCGACCGACATTACGCAGACCGATGGAAAGTCGTCGGCGAAAGCATGAAAGCGGAAATGATCGTCGATTGGATTTTCTGGTTCGCAGTGATGTGGCTAATCTATTTTCTCGTCGTAAGGCTCAGTCGAAAATTCAAGGCACAGCATCGCTAAAGACGCAAGAGAACTCAATGTTCCGTTCCGACCTTCTCCGCAACAAACGCGTCCTCATCACCGGCGGCGGCACCGGCCTGGGCAAAGGCATGGCCGGACGCTTCCTCGAACTGGGAGCCACGGTCTACATCTGCGGCCGCCGCGAAGAAGTCCTGAAACAAACGGTCGCCGAACTCTCGGCCAAGGGAAAAATCCTCGCGCTCCCTTGCGACGTCCGCAACCTCCAAGCCGTCGAAGGCATGATCGCCGCCATCTGGGCCGACGGCCCGCTTGATGTCCTCGTCAACAATGCAGCCGGCAACTTCATTGCCCGCACCGAATATCTCTCGCCCCGCGCCTGGGAATCCGTTATCGGCATCGTGCTCATGGGCACACTGCACTGCACGCTGGCCTGTGGACACCGCTGGCTCGCCGCCAAACGCCCAGGCACTGTCCTGAGTATCTCCGCGACTTATGCGCCGGTCGGCTCGGGCTACGTCGTCCCTTCTGCGGTTTCGAAAGCAGGCGTCGAAGCGCTCACCCGCAGCCTGGCCGTCGAATGGGGCAATCGCGGCATCCGCATGAACGCCGTCGCGCCCGGTCCGATTCCCACGAAAGGCGCGTTCTCACGCGTGCTGCCGCGCCCCGAACTCGAAAGCGTCGCTCTCGATCGCAACCCCATGCATCGCTTCGGCACGATCGAAGAACTCGCCAACCTGGCTGCATTTCTCGTGAGCGATGGCTCGGGTTACATCAATGGAGAAGTTATTCGCATGGACGGCGGAGAATTCCTGCAGGGCGCCGGAGAATTCAGCAACCTGGGCCGTATTCTGAAGGATGAAGATTGGCAGGCGCTCAAACCGCGCAAGGGTTCGTAGTTAGGCTCAAAACGAGTATTAGCCGCGCTCTGCGGAGCTTCGCTCCGCCGGACAGCCCCATTCGACTCCCTCGTTCCTCGTGTCGCTCAGGGCACGCTGGGGTGGCTGTCCCTACATGTGCTACCGCTGTTCTTTGCGGGGCATGACCAGCGCTTTCAGCAGCAAGTTCACGATGCTCAACACGATGGCACCGATAAAGGCTGCAAGAAAACCCTGCACATGAAAGCCCCGCACCACAGCCGACGCCAGCTCCAGCATCAGGGCGTTGATCACAAACCAGAACAGACCCAGGGTGATCAGCGTCAGCGGGAACGTAATGACCTTCAGCACCATGCCGATAGTCGCATTGATGAACCCAATGGCCAGCGCTGCAATCAGCGCCGCTACCGGACCACTCACCGAAATCCCCGGCACCAGCTTCGCCACAATCCACACGGCAATGGCGCTCAGCACCCAGCTCAGAAGCAGCCGCATGTGATTCTCCCCTCGCAAGACACACTATAGGCCGAGTTTATTGTGATGTCATTCCGAGTGCTACCGGAGCGAGCGCTGCGGCAAACGATCAACCCGCCTTTGCCCAAGAGGGAACCTTTTCTCCATCTCGAACGTACAATAATCTCAGAGGAAAGGAAGGTTTCAGCCATGGTCGCTTTTCTGCTCTGGTGCATTCTCTTCATCCTCTGCTGGCCGCTGGCGATCGTTGCCCTGATTGCTTACCCCTTTGTCTGGCTGCTGCTGCTCCCCTTCCGGATCGTCGGCGTGGCAGTGCACGGAGTGCTGGAAGTTATCTATCTTGCCATCACCCTGCCCTTCCGCCTGCTAGCCGCGCCTTTCCGGATCTGAGTGGGACGCGGACCTGTCTTGAGCGAAGGGACCCTGGCCCGCGAAATGTCGGGACTAGAATATCGGAACGTTGTTTCAGGTGTCTGGTTGGCACTACGGGCTCGATGCAACAGACAGGGCCTGACAGGCGGGTCGTAGCCGACCGAGTAAAGCGCTCCTGAAAGCCAGAAGCTAAGAGCTAAGAGCCTGGTTTTCTGCGGTACACTGCCCTCGATGTCTTCCCTCGCCGACCAGATGGGGTTCAACTTCCGTGCGCCGGAGCGGCGCGTCTGGAAAGTCCGCGATCTGGTCGCCGCCGTGCGCACGCACATCGAGCGCGAATACCCCGACGCGTGGGTGGAAGGCGAGATCTCCAATTTCCGCGCCCCTGACTCGGGCCATCTTTATTTCACGCTCAAAGACGGCAACGCGCAGATTCGCGTGGTGATGTTTCGCTCCTCCGCGCGGTTACTGCGATTTCGTCCGGCGGACGGCTTGCAGGTCGTGCTGAGAGGCCGCGTCACCATCTACGAAGACCGCGGCGAGCTGCAGATTTCGGCGGAGTACATCGAACCCAAAGGCGCAGGCTCGCTGCAGTTGGCCTTCGAACAACTCAAAGCCAAGCTCGAAGCCGAGGGACTCTTCGCCGCGGAGCGCAAGAAGCGGATCCCGACGCTGCCCGCTCGCATCGGTATTGTGACTTCGGCGCAGGCCGCCGCCTTGCGCGACATCCTGAATATTCTTGCCCGCCGTCATCACTCCGTGAACGTGCGGATCTATCCGGCACAAGTGCAGGGCGACGCCGCCGCGTTCGAGGTGGCTGAGGGTGTGCGCCATTTCAACCAGCGCAACGAGGTGGAAGTGATCATCATTGCCCGCGGCGGCGGCTCGGCGGAAGATCTGGCGCCATTCAATGACGAAGGCCTGGCGCGAACGATCGCGGCTTCTCACATCCCCATAATTTCTGCGGTTGGTCACGAGACCGATTTCACCATCGCGGATTTTGTCGCCGATCTGCGCGCGCCCACTCCTTCGGCTGCAGCCGAACTCGTTATCCTTTCGCGTCAGGAGATCGAAGAGCACGCGGCCTCTTTGCGCGAGCGTCTGGCGCGGGCCATGGGCTACCGTCTGCTGATCGGACGTCAGGCGCTGACCGAATTGGCACAACACGGAGCCTTTGCCCGGATATTGGAAGGGATCCATCGCCGCCAGCAGGCGCTCGACGACCTCGCTCACCGGATGGAACTGGCCGAGCGGCAATGGCTCACGACGATGCGCCAGCGCTGGGAAACCGTGTCAGCGGCGGTGCGGCACTACGATCTGCGGCTGGTGCTCTCCGGCATGCGCAAAGAACTCGACGGCGGAACGGCGGCGCTGGTTGCCGTCATGCGCAACCTACTGCTGCAAAACAAGGTGCGCAGTGAGCGCTTGCACACGGCGCTTGAATCGCTGTCTCCGCTGGCAATTCTCGAGCGCGGCTATGCCCTCGTGTTTGATGCTGAAGGCAAGCTCCTGAAAGACGTCCGCCACGTAAAAATTGGCGACGAAATTTCAGCCCGGCTGGCCCACGGCGAAGTTCACGCTGCGGTGACGAAAAAACAAAAATGATTGCGTGGGGAAAGCCGCCCTGCCCTGAGCGACCCGAGGAACGAGGGGAGTCGAGTGGGGCTGTCCGGCCAAGCTCCGCAGGAGTAGGTGCGAACTCTGTGCATTACAATGTTCTGGACACCCACGTTTCGTCAGGAGACAGACTCGAGTGATGCCGGTCTTCACGACATGGTCGCAGGCGGCATGGGCAGCGCTCGATATTCTGCTGGTGGCCTTGCTGATCTACCAGGTGCTGGTCATGATCCGCGGCACGCGCGCCGCTCCCATGCTGGCTGGGCTGATTGTGGTCGGCGTGACTTTCTACCTCGCGCGCATGGGCGAACTGACCACTCTGAACTACGTGGTCAGCCGCGTTTTGCCCTACCTCGTGTTTGCGCTTATCGTCGTCTTTCAGTCGGAGATTCGGCACGTGCTGGCGGACCTCGGCCGCCGCATGAGCTTTCTGCGCGGCTCCTCCGCCGAGAGCGATTCCTACGACGACATCGTGCTGGCCGCGAATCTGTTTTCGCAGCATCAGACCGGCGCGCTGATCGTAATCGAGCGCGAGATCGGACTGCGCACGCACATCGAAAGCGGCGTGCCTCTCGATGCGCGCCTCTCCTATGATCTGCTGGCGACGATTTTTCGCCCGAGCGCCCCACTCCACGACGGCGCCGTGATTGTGCAAAAGGACCGCATCGCCGCCGCGGCCTGCTTTCTGCCGCTTTCCATGAATCCGCTGCTCTCCACCCAGCTCGGCACCCGGCACCGCGCCGGCATCGGCATCACAGAGGAAACCGACGCGATCGCCGTCATCGTTTCCGAAGAAACCGGCGCCATCAGCCTGGCGATTGGCGGTCAGATCGAGCGGGACCTGACGGTGGATCAGTTGCGCGAACGCCTGGGGAGCGAATTACGGCGCTACATGGCTCCCGTGACTCTGCCTACACCCATTTCGGGCAATGGTTACGAGTCAGACGTCGCACTCGATTCCCGAGCGGCCGCTCCGCAAAATCCGGAGCCGGGCGCCGGTTCGGAGCCGCGGACATGATTGCATTCCTCAAGCGTTATGTCTGGCACAACTTGGGGCTGAAAGTGCTGTCGTTGATTCTTGCGGCGGGCCTCTGGTACTCGCTGTCGCACGAACAGCCGGCGGAAGTTGCCCTCCGCGCGCCAGTCGTATTTCGGAACGTTCCGCAATCTCTCGAGATCAGCTCGGAATCCATTCCCGAAGCGCAGATTCGCGTGCGCGGACCCGAACGCGTCATCCGCCAGTTGCAGGCCGACGAGGTGCGTGCGGAAATCAACCTGGCGGATGCGAAGGCGGGCGAGCGCACGTTTGATCTGACATCGCAACAGGTGCGCCATCCCCGCGATGTGGTCGTGGTGCAAGTCGTGCCGAGCCAACTGCATGTGGTGTTCGATACGCGGCTGACGCGGGAGGTCGAAATTCATCCGCGCGTCATCGGCACCTTTGCTGCCGGCGAACAGATCAGCAAGGTCGAGTCCGACCCCCCGCGCATAAGCATCGCCGGTCCTCGCCGGCATGTGGAGAAAGTGGACGCAGCGACTACGGATCCGGTAGACGCAAGCGGCACCATAGGCAGCGCCGTATTTACCACGAACGCCTATGTGCCCGATCCACTGGTGCAGGTGGTGCAACCGACTTCAATTCGCGTGACCGTAATGGTACAGAAGGTGGGCAGCAGTTCTCCGCACTAAAACCGCCCAAACCCATTGTGACTCCTTATAATCTTCAGGGCTTTCTCTTTCCTATGAACCAGCAAGCGCGGCAATTATTTGGAACAGACGGCATTCGGGGAGTCGCAGGCGAGTTCCCGCTGACCCGGCAGAGCACGTATCTCATTGGTCGCGCCCTCGGGCACGACTTGATGCGGGCTGTACGAAACGCCCGGGCCATCATCGGCCAGGACACACGCGAATCCAGCCGCTGGATTGCCGACCGCGTTGCCGACGGTCTCGCCGCCGTGGGAGTGGACGTTCACAGCGCCGGCGTGATCACGACTCCGGGCGTTGCCTACCTTGCCCGCTCGCGGGGATTCGCTGCGGGCGTAGTTATTTCCGCCTCGCACAATCCGTGGATTGACAACGGCGTCAAAGTTTTTTCCGGCGACGGCTTCAAGCTGACCGACGAGCGCGAACTGGCGATCGAGAAAGAGATTTTCGCATTGCTGCAGAATCCCGCCGCTGCTGACGACACCGCGCTTAAGGTTCCGGGCCCGTCGTTGCCCGGCGAAGCCGGCCTGCGGCGTGCTTACATCGAGTCGTTGGAGAAAAGCGTGTCATCGGACCTGCGGAAGCTGCGGGTGCTGGTGGACTGCGCCAATGGCGCGGCCACGGCTGAGGCGCCGGAACTGTTTCGTGACTTGGGGATCGCGGCCACGTTCGTCCACATTTCTCCCGACGGCAGGAATATCAATGATGGCTGCGGTGCGCTGCATCCAGAGACTCTGGGCAACACGGTGGCGAGTTCGCCGGGTCAATTCGATTTGGGAGTTACGTTTGACGGCGATGCCGACCGCGCCCTCTTTTGTGATGCCACCGGCCGCGTGGTCAACGGCGATGCGGTGCTGCTCGCCGCTGCCAGCGACTTGCACGCGCAAGGTAAGTTGCATGGCGATACCGTTGTGGCGACGACCATGTCGAACATGGGCCTGGAGATCGCGCTGCGGAACGCCGGGATTCGCTTGCTGCGGGCGAACGTAGGCGACAAGTACGTGCTCGAAGAAATGCTCAAGACTGGCGCCACTCTCGGCGGCGAGCAGTCAGGACACATCATCTTCCGCGACGGCGACTCGACTACCGGCGATGGCCTGCTGACCGCACTGCGTCTGATGGATATTATCGTGCGGAGCGCGAAATCGCTGGTGGAGCTGGTCGGTGATCTGAAAGTGTTTCCGCAGAGAATTCAGAACGTACGCGTGCGCGAGAAAATTCCCTTTGCCCAGGTGCCCGCAGTGCAAGCCGCGATCACGAGCGCCGAGCGCGAGCTCGACGGCAACGGCCGCGTGGTCGTGCGCTACTCGGGGACGGAGGCGCTGGCGCGCGTGATGGTCGAAGCAGAGTCGGAAGAAAAGGTGAAAGCCGTCACCGCCGCGATCG
>Ga0335081_10009620_pt1 | contig 15576 bp, 14 predicted proteins | sample Lox_Sample_35_FD_206713 | JGI IMG/M metagenome (GOLD analysis project Ga0335081, IMG submission 206713) | Soil microbial communities from Loxahatchee National Wildlife Refuge, Florida, United States - Lox_Sample_3.5 | ecosystem: Environmental > Terrestrial > Soil > Wetlands | place: USA... | reverse complement strand
GGCATAGTTCTGATGGAAAATGCCGGGCATCGCGTGGTGGAGTTTCTGGAAAAGCGATTTGCGCCGCTCGGCGAACAGCGGATTGTGGTGCTCTGCGGCAAAGGAAACAACGGCGGTGACGGATTGGTACTGGCGCGGCAGTTGTACGCGCGGGGCGGGTTTCCGACCTGCCCTGCGGTGGTTCTTTTCGCCGATCCCGATGAGCTCAAGGGCGATGCGGCAGCGAACTACCGTATGCTCCTGGCTTGCGGTTGCCCCGTCCATCGCGAGATTCCGCCGGAGGCGCGCAACGCGACCCTGGTCATCGACGCGCTCCTGGGCACCGGGCTCACGGGACCGGCCGCGGGGCGAATGCTGGAAGCCATCCGCGAAATCAATGCCGGCTTTCCGCTGGCGAAGGTGGTGGCGGTCGATATCCCCTCCGGCATGCCCAGCGATGCCGCCATCGCGGCGGGCGAGATCGCGCGCGCCGATGCCACGGTCACGTTCACCGCGCCGAAGGTGGCGCAAGTGATCCCGCCGGGCTGCGACCAGGTGGGCGAACTGGTGGTGGGCGCCATCGGCAGCCGGCCGGGCCTCTACGATCACGTCAAGCTCGAGGTCGTCGAGCCCGCCATGTTCGCGGACCTGCTGGCGCCGCGTCCGCGATCGGGCCACAAAGGCACCTTCGGACACGTGCTCGTGATCGCCGGATCGCGTGGAAAGACGGGCGCCGCCGCGATGGCGGGCCTGGCCGCTTTGCGAGCCGGCGCTGGCTTGGTGACGGTGGCCTCGGCGGAGAGCGCCATTCCCGAGATCGCCGGCCACGCGCCGGAGTTGATGACCGAGCCGCTGCGCGAGACGGAATCGGGCGCGATCGCGCTCAATGCCAACCTGGGTGCGGTTCTGGAAGGCAAGACGGTGATCGCGATGGGGCCGGGACTGGGGCGGCATCCGCAGATCCCGGCGCTGGTTTCCTCGATTGCCGGGAACAGCACGCTGCCCATGGTGCTGGACGCCGATGCACTGGGGCCGGTAGCGGGCGGGCACACGCGGATCCTCACGCCGCATCCCGGCGAGATGGCGCGGCTCACCGGAAAAGCCACCGCCGAAGTGCAGGCGGATCGGCTCGGCGTTGCGCGCGACTATGCCACGGCGCACGGGGTCACGCTGGTGTTGAAGGGCCAGCGCACGGTGCTGGCCTTCCCCGATGGCCGCGTTTGGATCAACCCGACCGGCACGCCCGCGCTCAGCACCGGAGGCAGCGGTGACATTCTGACCGGCATGATCGCGGGGCTGTTGGCGCAGTTCTCCGATCGTCCCGACAAGGCCGTGACGGCCGCGGTGTACCTGCACGGCCTGGCGGCCGAGATCGGCGCCCGCTCACTTGGAGAAAAGTGCCTGATCGCCACCGACGTCCTGCGATTCCTGCCTCACGCGATGGAGGAGTGTGCCGACCTACCGCACCGCCTCTGAGGACGAGACGATTGCACTCGGGGAACGGCTGGCCGGCGAATTGCCGCGGCGGGGAGTCGTACTGCTGATCGGCAACCTGGGCGCGGGCAAGACCACGCTGGCCAAGGGTATCGTGCGCGGACGGCGGGCGGCCGAGGCGGACGAAGTCTCCAGCCCCACGTTCACTCTGATTCACGAGTACGGCGAGACGGGCAGTGTGTACCATGTCGACCTGTACCGGCTGGAAGATGCACGCGATGTCTCGACGCTGGGCCTGGAAGAGCTGTTCGAGCGCGATGCCCTGGTGCTGATCGAATGGGGCGAGCGCTTTCCGCAACTGCTGCCGGCCCCGCGCACGGAGATCCGCATCCGCCGCACCGGCGACGAGACCAGAGAAATCGAGGTGACACAAACCGCATGAGCAAGCAACCCTGGGCCCTGATTCTGGGCGCTTCGAGCGGCTTCGGCGAGGCAACCGCCATCGAGCTGGCGCGCGCCGGGATGAACATTTTCGGCGTGCATATGGACCGGCGCGCCGCGCTGCCGCACGTCGAGGACGTGCAGGACCGCATCCGTACCCTGGGCCGCGAGTGCGAGTTTTTCAACTTCAACGCGGCGGACGAGGATCAACGCAAGGCCTGCGTCGAGCAGATCCGTCAGCGGCTGGCGAATCCGCCGGGCACGCTGCGCGTGCTGCTGCACTCGATCGCGTGGGGCGCGCTCAAACCGCTGGCCGGGGCGGAGGTCGTGGCCAACAAGAAGCAGATCGAATCCACCGCGGAGATCATGGGGCACTCGCTGGTGTATTGGGTGCAGGAATGCCTGTGGGCCGGGCTGTTCGACAAGGGAGCGCGCATTTTCGCCATGACCAGCTCCGGTGGCGGGAAGGCGATTCCCAACTACGGGCCGGTGAGCGCGGCGAAGGCGATTCTGGAAGCGCACATCCGGCAGCTCGCGCTGGAGCTGGCGCCCGCGGGCATCACGGCCAACGCCATCATGGCCGGCGTGACGGACACGCCCGCACTGCGGCTGATCCCGGGGCACGAGAAGCTGATCGAGATCGCGCGCATGCGGAATCCGAACAAGCGGCTCACCACGCCGGAGGATGTAGCGCGGTGCATCGCGGTGCTGTGCCATCCGGCGACCTACTGGCTGACCGGCAACACGCTGCAGGTGGATGGCGGCGAGAACATTGTAGGATGAAGCAAATGAGCGACAACGGATTGCCGTGTCTCGACCTGCTGGAAGCCACGCCCACGATCCTGCGCAGCCTGATGGCGGAGCTCGATGAGGAGGATGTCCGCTGGAAGCCCGCGCCGGACCGTTTCAGCATCGGCGAGGTACTGGCGCATCTGAGTCACAGCGAGGGCTACTGCTACCGGGTTCGGCTGGACCGCTTCATGACGGAAGAGAATCCGGAATTCGAATCGGACGACGCGCAGTTTCACCTGGAGCGCTACGCGAAGGCCGATCCGGAAGACGAGTTCGATCACTTCGAGGAGCAGCGCGAGACCAACATCGAGTTCCTGCGCGGGCTGGAGCCAGGCGCGGGCAGCCGCCGCGCGGTGCACAAAGCAGTGGGGCCGATCACGCTGGAGCAGATGCTGCATGAGTGGGCGATGCACGACCTGGGGCATATCCGGCAGGTGGCGGAGCTGGTGCGGGCGCGCAAGCACTGGGCCTCCGCCGGGCCGCTGGGTAAGTCGTATAACCTGAAACCATGACGATCCGGAGTGTCCTACTTCTTGCCGCGTGCGCGGGCGCGCTGGCCGCTCAATCCTTTATTCAGATGTCCGATCCGCAGTTCGGGATGTTTGCCAAGGACCAGGAGTTCACCCACGAGACCGCGAATTTCGAGTTCGCCATCGCGACCGCCAACCGGCTGAAGCCGGCGTTCGTGGTGGTCACCGGCGACCTGATCAACAAGGGCGGCGACGCGGCGCAGGCGGCGGAGTATCATCGCATCGCGGCCAAACTCGATCCGAAGATCCGGTTGTTCAGCCTGCCGGGGAATCACGACGTGGGCAACGAGCCGACACCGGAATCGCTGGCGTGGTATCGCGAGCTATTCGGCCCAGACTACTACACATTCCGCATCGGCGACATCGTGGGTTTCGTGTTGAACTCCAACCTGGAAAAGGGCGCGACCCAGGTGCCGCAAGAGGCGGCGAAGATGGAGGCGTGGTTCCGCGCGGAACTGGCCAAGGCGAAACAGGAGGGCGGGAAGCGCCTGATCGTGTTCCAGCACATCCCGTTCTTCATCAAGGAAGCCGAGGAGCCGGATCAATACTTCAACATTCCGATCGAGACGCGCCGGCGCTACGTGAAACTGCTGCACGAGTACGGCGTGCGGGAGGTGTTCGCGGGGCACTATCACAACTGCGCCGAGGGCCACGACGGCGATCTCGACATGGTGACGACGGGTCCGGTGGGAATGCCGCTGGAAGGAGCCAAATCCGGCGTCCGGGTGGTGACACTCACGGGCGGCAAGCTGACGCACAAGTATTACGACTTCGGGGACCTGCCACAGGCCATTCAGTAGAATACCTAATTCGCCAGCGGGTCCGGCCGCATCTGAAAGTGAACGACCTTGCTCGTGGTCCCTTTGCCGGTTTCGCTGTGGAAGGGCGTGCGCGTGCCCCACGTGGTCCAGACGCCTTTGCCTTTCCAACCGGCTTGGGCGTTGTCGATGCGGCCGTCCATGCCCTTGGCGAAGAAGCCGAGCGGATAGGGCACGCGCAGAACTACGAATTTCCCGTTGACCAGCGCGATCAGAGAATCGGAGCTGTTGCCGGTCACGATCGGCGTGTTCTTGCCCAATCCCAGGGTGTCGAACTGATCGACCCAATCGTAGTAGTGCGAGTCGGCACTGCCGGAGTCGGTCACGTTCTGGAAGTTCGGCCCCGGCGTGGGATAGAGCGTCCAGCCTTCCGGACAGTGCTGGCCGGTGGCTTTCGGGCCATTCAGAGGACCGGTACACTTGCGGCGATCGAAACTGGCCAGGTGCCCGCTTCCCAGGGCGACCCAAACGACGTTGTTGCGGTCGATGTCCATGCCGCGCGGCGAGTAGCCCCAGACCGGCGCTTTCGGATTGTTGAACGGTACCTCATAGTATTCCGCGAGGGTGGTTTCCGGCGGATTCGATCCCGGATTGAGCCGGACGATTCCGCCCGGGAATCCGAGCACGCTGCCCCAGATCATGCCATCGGTACCGATTGCCAGACCGTAGAATGCCGCGTTAAGCCGCGTGTCTCTGGCCGGGTCGGCCGGCCCGTCCAGGGCATTGGATGTGCCCAGGCTTTCGCCGCTGGGCGCGGTCAACACGCGTTGTTCGGTGTCCAGATAGGCGTCGCGCTTGCCGTTGCCGTTGGTGTCGAGCACCAGGGCGGTCCAGCCCTGTGATTTGGCGGCGTCGTGGGTGCGGTCCCAGGTTTTCGTATTCAGCCAGCCGACCACCCCGCCGCCTCCGCCGCTGCTCGTCCAGAGCGTGTTGTCCGCGTCCTCGGCGAACAGCAGGTGGTGGGTGGCGAAGCAGGTGTCGATCATCTCGGTTTTGCCGGTCTTCGGATCGTACACGGCCAACTGCCGGCCGGAGCGTTCGACGGGAGTGAGTTTGGCCGAGATCAGGCTGGAGCCGGATTTGCAAAAGCCCGGATTGCTGGCGGCGCGGATGCGGCTGGTGTACCAGAGACGCCCCTGCTGGTCGAACATCGGGTTGTGGACGGTGGTGTGACTGTCCCAGATGGCTTCGTCGCCCCAGATGGGCGAGGATTGGAGCGGTTTCGGCTGGCCGGGCGTATCGGAATCGCGGTAGGGCACCTTCACCTGGCTGATGGAATTGCGCACCGGATCGAGCACCGGAAGATAGTCGCGGCTTTCTTCCGGCGATCCGTAAATCAGGCCGTTGGCATTGACCTCCGGATGGCGCTTGTCAGTGGAGATTTCGTCGTGCAGGTAAGTCTTGGGATCAGCCCAGTCCCATTGGGTGATGACGACGTTGCGCTCGATTCCCTGCGGACGCGGCGGAGCGGTGGAGGGGAACTCGCCGTGCGCGATGCGGGTGGTCCAGTCGGCGAACTGGGCCGAGGCGCGCTGCGGACCCAACTGGTTGAAGCCGCCGACCATGGCGTTGCCGGCCTGCCCGGACTGGATACGGCGCATCCAGGCCTGAGCCGGCGAATCGAGGTTGGCGAACATCGCGGGAATGGTGCGCGTGTAATGATTTCCAAGCTGGTGGCAGGATTCGCAGCTATCCGTCTTCACCAGGTGGATCCACTGGCCTTGCGTCTTGACGTTTGGCGAGATGCCGTTGCCGCCGGGGCCGGTCCCGGGAAATTCGCTCTTCGCGGGCACCTTCATCAGGGCGTACCAATAATTCCCTGGATAGATCTGCGCCGCGGTCTTCGCGTCCGGCGCCATCGAGGGTTTCAGATCGACGATCTTGCCGGGCTGGGTCCGAAACTTGGGCGAATCAACCAATCCGTAGCCGCGCGCCCAGATAGTGTAGGTGGCCTTGGGCAAATCGGGGATGAGGTAGCGGCCGCGATCGTCGGTGACCACCTCTTTGATGTAGCGGGTCGGCAGGTCGGTAGCCTCCGCAATCACCCAGACGCCGGCTTCCGGGCCCTTGGTACTCGCGACCACGCCGCCGATGTCGTTCGCGCTGATTTTCACGGACGCGCCCGGCTGCGCGCTCAGGCATGCTGCAAGAGCCGCCATCGAACACAGGAAAGTTCGCATCTGCCCTCCCTTAACTGGAGGCCAGTATATACCGAAGCTTTCAGTTGCGGTCGCGGTCGTTGGAGCGGAAGACGTAGGCCACGAATCCGGCCAGGATCAGGAACGGCGGGGCGCCCAGGATCACGATGCCCACGTTGAGCACGCGGGCGCGGGCGGCCTGCTGCGCGTGCGAGGTGCGGAAGCACATCACGCACTGCGCGGAAGCGGGGAGCGCGAGCGCGGTCCAGAGGGCCGGGATCAGCAGCAGGCGTCTCATGACGGAGGCCTCATGACGGGGATGCGGGTGGCATCGCCGAGGAAGATCAGCATCAGCAGGATGCAGAAGACCAGCATGGGGAAGAGCGTCAGGAAGAGGCTGAAGCGCTCGAATTTCAGGTGCATGAAGTAGGCGATGATCAAAGCCGCCTTGATGACGGAGAGGCCGACCAGGGCGGTGAGCATGATCATGGTCGGCACCTGCTCGTAGGCGAGAAGGACTTCGATGCCGGTCAGGACGAGGAGGGCGATCCAAACCTTGACGAAGGTCGGGATGCCGACTGACGGATGCTCGATGGTTTCAACGTGTGCGCTCATGGTTGGCTCCTTATCCTACTCTTGCCGACATCAGGTAGACCAGCGGGAAGACGAACATCCAGACCAGGTCTACGAAGTGCCAGTAGAGGCCGGCGACCTCGACGTCCTCGGCCTTGAACTTGCCGCGCGCGACCGCCTGGCAGATGATGCCCAGGTAGAGGATGCCGATCACTACGTGGGTCATGTGCAGGCCGGTGATGGCGAAGAAGGTCGCGCCGAACAGCGGCACGCCCCAGGGGTTCTGGAACGGGGTGACGTGCTCTTCGTTGATGAGTTTCAGCCACTCGGTGAGGTGCAGGGCGACGAACGTACCGCCCGCGACCATGGTGGCGAGAATCCATTTCACGGTCGAGGCGCGATTGCCGACGTTCATGGAGTGCACCGCCATCACCATGGTGAGACTGCTGGTGAGCAGCGAGAAGGTCATCACGCTGGAGAAGATGATGGCCGGCGTGAACTCGAACGGCTTCGGCCAATCGGGATTGGCCACGCGGCTGTACGTATAGGCGAAGAGCAGCGCCGAAAACGTGAGCGCGTCGGAGATGATGAACAGCCACATTCCGAACTTCTTCGAGTTGGCCGCGTACGGCGACTGCCCGCCTTCCCATACCGAGGCGGTTGCAGCAGCAGTGGCTTGAGACGACATCCGTTACCCCCAAACGTAGAATAGGACCATCAGGTACAGCCAAAGACCGTCGAGAAAATGCCAGAAGATCGCGCTGATGTCGATGGCCGTGCGCTTGGCAGGCCCCAGCCGCAGGCGCAGCGCCTGAACGTCGACATACAGCAGCGCGCACAAGCCTCCCAAGAGGTGGAAGGCATGGCACGCGGTCAGCACGTAAAAGAACGAACTACTCGGATTGGTGGAGATGAATACCCCGGCGTCTTTCAATTGAAGCCAGGCTATGGTCTGGCCGCCGAGGAACAGGAAGCCCAGCACGGTGCCGGTGGTCCACCAGGTATTGAATCGTTCGCGGGCGCCAGCTTTCAGGGCGCGGCGGGCCATATCCAGCGCCGCGCTCGAAAGCAGCAGAACGGCGGTGTTAAGGAAGAGGATGGGCGGCTTTGGCGTGCTCGCCCAATCGTCGCTGAGACCCCGGCGCACCACCATGGCGCTGGTGAAGGCCGCGAACACCATGGTGCTGGCGGCCAGCAGAACCCAGAGACCGGTGAATGAGGCGCGCCGGGACGAGCCGCGCCCTTCATTACCTCCGTCGCCGTCTCCCCAGCCGCCTTCGATGGGCGGAGGCGGAGGACCTTGAATCGATTCGTGAGTGAGTGACCCAGCCATACCCATAGGGACGTACACTATCCTTCCGCGGGAACGGGGTTGGGAGCATCGGTCTGCATGATAAAGTCTCGTTCCACACCGGGGACGCTGTACTCATACGGACCGTGGTAGACCACGGGGTGCACGCCGGCGAAATTGTCGAAGGGTGGAGGCGAAGGGATGGTCCACTCTAGAGAAGTGGCGTTCCACGGATTCACCGGGGCCTTCGGACCTTTCCGGATGCTCCAGAACAGGTTGACGACGAAGATGATCTGCGCGGCCACGGTGACGTATGCGCAGTAGGTCATGAACTGGTGAACCGGAATCACGCCGGCCAGGTATTCGACGTTGGAGAAATCCGAGTAGCGGCGTGGATTGCCGACGATGCCGACGTAATGCATGGGTGTGAAAATTCCGTAGACGCCGAGGAAGGTCAGGTAGAAGTGGATCTTGCCCAGGGTCTCGTTCATCATGCGCCCGAACATCTTGGGGAACCAGTAGAAGGTGCCGGCGAACATGCCGAAGATGGCCGCGACGCCCATGATCATGTGGAAGTGGCCCACGACGAAGTAGGTGTCGTGGAAGTAGAGATCGAGCGCCGGCTGGCCGAGGAAGATGCCGCTCAATCCGCCGCTGATGAAGAGCGAGACGAAGCCGAGCGCGAACATCATGGCGGTGGTGAAGTGGATCTTGCCGCCCCACAGCGTGCCGATCCAGTTGAAGGTCTTGATCGCGCTGGGCACGCCGATGCACATGGTGAGCACGGAGAACGCCATGGCGGAGTACGGGTTCATGCCGCTCATGAACATGTGATGACCCCAGACCAGGAAGCCGAGGAACCCGATGGCGAGCACGGCGTAAACCATGGCTTTGTAGCCGAAGATCGGCTTGCGGGCGAACGTGGCCAGAAGGTGCGAGGTAACGCCCATGCCGGGGAGGATCGCGATGTACACTTCGGGGTGTCCGAAGAACCAGAAGAGGTGCTGCCAGAGCAGCGGCGATCCGCCTTTGTGATTGGCGATGATCTGGTCGCTGATGAAAAGGCCGGAGGGGAGGAAAAAGCTCGAGCCGGCCACGCGGTCGAGGATGAGCAGGACGCCGGCGGCGAGCAGAACGGCGAATCCCAGCAGGCCCAGGATCGCGGTCACCAGCCAGGTCCAGCAGGTGAGCGGCATGCGCATCAGCTTCATACCCTTGCAGCGGAGGTCGACCGTGGTGGCGATGAAGTTGATGGCGCCCATGAGGGATGCGCCACAGAAGATGGCGATGCTGATGATCCAGAGCGTCTGGCCCATGCCTTCACCGGGGCCGGTGATGCGGCCGGCGCCGGAGAGCGGCGGATAGGCGGTCCATCCGGCTAGCGGCGCGCCGCCCTGCACGAAGAACGCGGAGACCATGACCACGAGGGCGAGGAAGGTGGTCCAGAACGACATCATGTTCAGCACGGGGAACGCCATATCCTCGGCGCCGATCTGGATAGGCAGGAAGTAATTGCCGAACCCGCTCTGCGGCACGGTGGTGAGCACGAAAAACACCATGATGGTTCCGTGCATGGTCATGAGCGAGAGATAGAGCTCCGGAGTCATGATGCCGCCAGCCGCGGCGGTGGGCCAGAGCTTCGCGAACCACGAAACCTTGGCCTCAGGATTCACCATGTGAAAGCGCATCAGCAGCGACAGCGACATTCCCAGGAAGACACTGAACAGCCCCAGGAAGTAATATTGGATGCCGATCACCTTGTGATCCAGGCTGAACACGTACTTTCGCCAAAAGCCGGAAGGCGCGTGGTGCGCCGACGCATGGGCCGGAGCGGACATTAGTTTCTCCTAAGACCTGATCTCATTTATTTGCTAGCTGCTGCTGCTTCCACTTTTCGAAATCATCAGGGCTCATCACCTGCATGGTGGTGCGCATCTGGTAGTGGCCGAGCCCGCAGAGCTCGGAGCAGGGGACTTCATATACGCCGATCTTGTCGGCCTGGAACGAGAGGGGGATTTCCATGCCGGGGACGATATCCTGCTTCATGCGGAGCTCGCGGACGAAGAAATTGTGGATGACGTCGCGGGAGTGCAGGATCAGCTTGATCGGCTTGCCGGCGGGGATTTTGAGGGAGGCGCTGACGATGTCGTCTTTGCCGGCGGGGTCTTTGTCGTCGATGCCGAAGGGATTGCCTCCGGCGTCGTTGATGAACTTGAGTTCGGTACGGCCGAACTTGCCGTCTGGGCCCGCGTAGCGGAAACTCCAGGCGAACTGCTTACCTAGCACTTCGACGGGGATGGCATCGGCGGGAGGCTCATCGAAGTGGACGCCGGCCCAGATCTTGGTGCCCATCAGGACCAGGCCGAGAAACAGAACGGCAGTGGCGCTGGTCCAGAGAGTTTCCAACTTGTTGTTTCCGTGGGAGTGACTGGCGCGTCCGCCGTCGTCCCGGTACCGGAAAATGACCCAGCCGAGCGCGAACTGGGCCAGAATAAATATGACCCCGGTGACTACCAGGGTCCGAGTAAACTGCTCATCGTAGGCGATGCCGTGCTGGTTGATCGGAAGTGGAAACCACCACGTTTTCGCCGCAAAAAAGTACGCGATAACTACCGTCAGTATCCAAACGACGGGAGCGAGAAGCATCCAAGCCCTCCCTTACCGGGTCTCATATCCCTCGACTCTGCTGAGAGTGGCCAAGAAATATCACACCGTGAGGACTATGTGCAAGTCCGGTTTGGAGAGAGGATTGTCGGCCGGGACTTGACTGATTTCGCCCGGAGGCACGGGGTTGCGGGCTCATGCCCCCGGGACGAAATACAGGCAGGAGGAGGAGTACTGCGGATTACGAAACGGTCTTCAGCTTGTAGGAGCCGCCGGTGTGTTCGAACACGAGCTTCACGCGGCCTTCGACACGGGCGGCGGCGTTGCCGAGGACCTGAACGCGCTGGCCGGTTTTGAGGTTGGTCAGGAAAGTGAGGTCGGTGCCGTAGGTCTTGTCGATGCGGTATTCACCGGCGGGCAGCGCCACTTTCGAAACGTTGAACGCGAACGGAATGGAAATGTTTTCACTGCGGACGGAAGCGGCGTTGAGAGAGCTGGCGGTAAACAGGGCGGCAATGCCGACACCTGTAGCAATCGTGCGAAATACATTCTTCATTTTTTTTCTCCTGTCGGTCTGTTCGAGGCGGAATCAACCGCTACATCGGAACGCGCAATTCGTTTCCGAATCGGCTCAGCTTTTGTGCCGGGCTCAGTATCGGTTCTTAATGCTTCATACGAACGAGGACGAAAAAGGTTCGCACTTATTTCAGCGCGACGATCGGATTTACACGCGTCGCGCGCCGCGCGGGGATATACGTGGCGGCGGCTGCAATCAGGATGAGGAGTAAAGGGCCTGTAATATATGTAAATGGATCGGTAACGCTGATGAGGTAAAGCAGCGCGGACATCAGGCGCGTGAGCGCGAAAGCCGCGATTAACCCGAGCGCGACGCCGGCGCACGCGGCGAACAGGCCCTGGCGGAACACAAGCTGAAGAATATCGCTACGGCCCGCGCCAAGCGCGATGCGGATTCCCACCTCATGCGTACGTTCGGTCACCTGGTAAGCGATGACGCCGTAGATGCCTGCCATGGCGAGCACCAGCGCCGCCGCGGCGAGTCCGCCGAGCAGGAACGTAGTGAAGCGCGGCTGCGCGGCGCTTTCCTCGAGAATCTCCTGCATGCTGCGCACTTTGGTGACCGGCTGATCCCTGTCGACTGCGAGCACCCGGGCGCGGACGGCGGAGGCGATGGATTGCGGCTCGCCCTGCGTGCGGATCACAAGTTGAACGCTGGCCCATGGCAACTGTTTCCAGGGCACGAAGAATTCGGGTTGCACGTCGGAGGACACGCTGATATTGCGAACGTCGCCGAGCACGCCGACAATCTCGGCGGGCGCGGTCTGGCGGCCAATCAGAATATGTTTGCCGAGGGCATCTTCGTGCGGCCAATAGCGGCGCGCAAGGGTCTGGTTGACCATGGCGACGCGCGGCGCGGCGGCATCGTCGTGTTCTGTGAACTCGCGGCCGCGCGCGAGCGGGATGCGCATGGCGGACGCATATCCGGCGCTCACCATCTGGACGTTGAACAGCGGGCGCTCCGCGATCGGAACCACGGGCTGACCCTCGGGCAGGGCGGGCGTGAAGCGCGTGGGATTTACAGGCAACGCCGAGGCCACGGCCGCGGCACGCACGCCCGGAAGCGGCCGGACCTGGCGAAGAAGCTCGTCGGTGAAACCGACAAACTGCGCGGCGTTCGCGTATCGCGAGGGCGGCAGCGTGATCGCCATCGTCAGCAGATGGCTCGGGTCGAAACCTGGACCGGTCTCGCGCAGTTGGAGGAAGTTGCGGACCAGCAGGCCCGCGCCGATCAGCAGGACGGTGGAGAGCGCCACCTGGGGGATAACGAGGATCGTGCGTAGAGCGTGGTGGCGGCGCCCGCCGGTGGTGCCGCGGCCCTCGGAGCGTAAAGCAGTCTCCAGATCGGGACGCGAAACCTGGATGGCGGGAAGCAATCCGAAGATCACTCCCGCGATCACGGACGCGGCGGCAGTGAACGCGAGCACGCGCGCGTCGACCCCGATCTCGGCCGCGCGCGGCAGCGTGCCTTCCGCGAGCGATGCCAGGGCGTGGGTCCCCCATCGGCTGATCAGGAGTCCGAGCGCTCCGCCGACGCCCGCCAGGAGCAGGCTTTCGGCGAGCAACTGGCGGATGATGTTGCCGCGCGTGGCGCCGATCGCCATGCGGATCGCGATCTCGCGGTTGCGGCCGAAAGCGCGGGAGAGCAGCAGGCTGGCGAGGTTGGCGCAGGCAATCAGCAGCACCAGAGACACCGCGCCGAACAACACCAGCACGGCGGGCTTCACGGAGGCGACCATTTCATCGCGCAAGATTCCGGCGTGGACCATCAGCCCTGGCGTGGCATCGGGCAGTTTGGGATTTTCGCGACGGTAGCCGATTGCCAGCGCGTTCAACTCGGATTGCGCGGCGGAGAGCCTGACGCCGGGAGCCAGGCGGGCAATGTAGTCGAGGAAACCGACGCCGCTTGCCACCTGCTGGCGTGTGACGGCGTTGAGCTCGAAGACCCGGGGCGCGTAGAGGTCGACCTTGCCCAGCAGGGCGAAGCCGAAGTCCGGCGCGAGCACGCCGATGATGCTGTAGTCTTTGCCGTCAAGGGTCAGCACGCGGCTCAGGATCTTCGGATCGAGGGCGAAGCGGCGTTGCCAGAGCGAGTCGCTGATGAGCACCACGTTGTCGCCGCCGGGTCGGTCCTCCTGGGGGCGGAAGGCGCGGCCGAGAGCGGGGGAGACGCCGAGAATCTCGAAGAAATTCGACGACACGCGGGCGGAGGCGAGTTGTTCGGGGTAGCCCTGGCCGGTCAGGTTGAAAGTTTCGTTGCAGAAGGCGGAGATGGCGGAGAAGGAGCGGGCGTTTTGGGAGATCTGCTCGAACCGGGGATAGGTGAGGGGGCCGCGGCCTGCTTCTCCCTGACGGCGGGCATCCATGACGACCAGGCGATCGGGATCTCTGAAAGCGAGCGGCCGGAGCAGGAGCGCGTTAGTGACGCTGAAGATCGATGTGTTGGCGCCGATTCCGATGGCCAGCGTGAACACCGCGACGGCGCTGAAGCCTGGCGATTTGGCGAGGAGGCGCAGCGCAAGCCGGAGGTGGCGGGGCATATCCGCACGGTATCATGTGGGCCCCCGGGCCAAGGGCTAAGGGTAATAGAACGCCAAATGCGTGCGGCCGATGCGGGCTAGCGGAGTCCGGCCGCTGGCCCACCCGGGATGATCATAGACCTTCAGGCCGCTCAGGCTGACGATGTTCCAACCGGGCAACGGATGATACCAGTTGGTCGGCGTCACCTCGGGGAACTCGCGGCCGGCATCGAGGTAGCTGGTGCAGTAGGGCGTGAAAGCGACGCGCTTGACGCCGCGGCGCTCGAGGAACGCCGCTACCAGCTTCATATCCTGACCCCAATCGAGATCGGACTCGGCGACGAAATTCTCGGGATGATCGCCGGCGATTTCGTTGGTGTAGGCGAGATAGTCCGGGTGCGCACGGGCTCCGGAAATGGCTTGCCAGGCACACAGGGCGAAGATTACGAGGGTACGAAAAGGCGATCGTTCGCGCATCAGGTCGGCGGCGGCCACGGCGCAGATCACGGCCAAGCCGCCGTAGATGGGCAGGACGTGGCGCACGCCGATGTTGATGCGGCCCATCATGGCGACGAGCAGGATGCCCGCGGCGAAGCACGCGCCGGCATCGACCGGCAGATGCCTGCGCCGCGATCGAACCAGCGCCCATGCCAGGAGCAGGAGCAGGGCCAGGGGGGTCTTGATCCCAAGTACAACTGGAAAGAAATACCAGACGCCGGTGCGATGGCGCGCGCCAAGCACGTAGGAGTCGTGCCCGGCTGCGTTGTGTTGCAAGAGCTGGCGAATGCCGGTGAACAGATCGGGGGCGGGAATACGGTCAAACGAGAACCGGTACCCGGCCCAGATAACGAGCAGGCCGATGGCTGCGGCGGCTATGAGCGGGCCGAGATGACGGCGAATGGAGGAAAGCGAGGGATGCCGCCAGATCAACAGTAGCAGCCATGCCGCGGGCAGGTAGGCAAGCAGCGAGAACTTGGCTAGCGCGGCGAGGCCCAGCATGACACCGAAGCCGATGGTGCGCACGCGGACCGGACGCTCGGACCACCACAACGACGCGTAGAAGGTGGCGATTCCGAACGCAGTGGCCGCCATGTCGGTGGTCACCAGGCCGGCATGCGCGAGGACCGGTGGAATCGTGGTGAAGAGGAAGACCGCGATCACCGCCGCGACCGGACCTCCGGCGCGGCGCGACCACAGGAACACCGCGAACGAGGCGATCCAGAACAGCGGGAGGATGCCCATGCGGGCGAGGGCCAGCGTGCGGTCGTAGTGGTCACCGCGGCCGAGCAGCGCGATGCCTTCGGCGTGAGATCCGGGCGCGTCCACGTAGCGTGCGCCATCGAGATAAGGACCGATGATGGCCAGCACGCGGGCGATCGGAGGATGCGATGGGTCCCAGGTGTACTCGCCGCGCAGCCATTGCATGCCGGCGCCGAAGTGCTCGGGCTCGTCCATGGTGTGGCTGAGGACCGTGTAAGTAGAAACGATGCGGGCCGAGGCGATGAGGACAAGGAGAAAAGCCAGAATGGCGTGGGCGCGCGTGGCCATCAGCCTTTGCGGCCGGCCGGCGACGCGGCCCGGGCGAGGCGCATGGCGTTCTCGATCAGTTTCATGCCGCGATCGCCTTCGGCGGTGAGAATCGATTCGGGATGAAACTGCACGGCCTCGATGGGCAGCTCGCGATGCCGCACTCCCATGATGACGCCGTCGGCCGTTTCCGCAGTGACTTCCAGACACGACGGAAAAGTCTCGCGCCGCGCGAAGAGCGAATGGTAGCGACCCACCTGGAACTCATCTGGCAGCCCTTCAAAGACGCCGACGCCGCGATGCCGCACCGTGGAGGGTTTGCCGTGAATCGGGTAATCGAGCACGCCAAGCTCG